>Ga0209270_1001270_pt1 | contig 37322 bp, 24 predicted proteins | sample MTBAKSrepl1MetaG_FD_187456 | JGI IMG/M metagenome (GOLD analysis project Ga0209270, IMG submission 187456) | Enrichment culture microbial communities from Arthur Kill intertidal strait, New Jersey, USA, that are MTBE-degrading - MTBE-AKS1... | ecosystem: Environmental > Aquatic > Marine >...
CTCGATGAGATCGGAGTCGAAGCGGAGATCTCAGCTCTGAATGCTGCGAGACTAGTACGAGTGAAATAAGGGTTTTTATATAAAAATGAGGTAGTTTATTTTGATTCGGGAATTGAGTCATATCCCTCCTCCGGAATATTTTGGACAACAATGTTAAAATATATTTTCGGAAAGGAACAGGTTCCTTGGAACAAGAAAAAAATAAGAACCTTATCGATAAAGTCTGGAGCTTTTTTGCATCCGTAAAGTTCGCAATAATTATCTTCGCCTTCATTGCTCTCACATCAATAATCGGAACTATACTGGAACAACAGGGAGATCCGGCGAAAAATATCAGGATACTCACAAAACTCTTCGGAGAATCTCTCGCCCCGCATCTTTACACGATCTCCGAAAAACTCGGGTTTATGGATATGTACCGCTCATGGTGGTTTATTTCGTTACTTGTCATCTTTGCCATCAATATTGTCATCTGTTCCATTGACAGGCTTCCGAGGATATGGAGGCTGTTCAAGGAACCCATGCACCAGCTGACGGAAGACAAGTTAAGAAAACTTTCTATCCACCGAGAAATTGCCTTAAAGGGCAAACCTGAAAAAATAAAAAGCGCTGTTGCTGATGCGTTGAAGCATGCAGGGCTTAGTTCTACAGAAATAAAAACAGAAAACGGTTTTCAATTCGTTTCTCAAAAAGGAAATTACAGCAGGCTCGGCGTCTACATAACCCACTTCAGCATCCTTATCATTCTCTTAGGAGCAATCATAGGATACCGTTTCGGATTCAAGGGTCACCTCAATCTTCCCGAAGGTTCTGTATCAAATGTTGCATTCAAGAGCAATGATATAAGACTGCCTTTAGGATTCGATATCCGGTGCGATAATTTTGATACGGAGTTTTACGGGAGATCAGATATGCCAAAGGATTACAGGAGTTGGCTTACCATCATCAAGGACGGCGAGGAAATACTGACAAAATCCATATCAGTCAACGATCCGTTAACCTATGAAGGGATAACATTTTATCAGGCGAACTATGGTTTTATCCCGGAACGAGTGCGCATGGGTCTCTTTATCATGCGGGTTGTTTCCAGGGATGGAAAGGCATCTGACCTGAGGCTGCGATTGGGAGATACCTTTGAGATACCCGGGACAAATATCTCGGGTAAACTTGTCGATTTTAGTCCTGCCCTCAGGATAGATAATTTAACAACCTATACCAACCAGATGAATAATCCGGCCGTACTTGTAGAATTTTCAGAACAGGGCAAGACAGCGTATTCCGGATGGCTTTTGCGAAGATATCCGGAGACCTGGCAGTTGCCTGATGGGAGCAGAGTAGAGTTCATTGATCTATGGGGGGTTGAGTTTACAGGATTGCAGGTGAGAAAAGATCCCGGCGTCTGGATCGTATATCTCGGCTGTATTACAATATCCATAGGACTCTTTATCGCCTTCTTTATGAGCCATAGAAAATTATGGGTGAGTGTTATCGAGGACAAACATAATGCGCGAGTGGTTGTCGGTGCTACTGCAAACAAAAACAGGTCTGCCTTTGAGAGAAAGATAGACAGGATGATCTCCGTCATTCAGAAAGATCAGGAAGGGAAACAATAAATGGACAGTTCCTCTTTCTTCGGAATATCAACAGTAGCTTATTTTCTGGCGATGATAATGTATATCATCCATTTTGCCTTCAAGAAAAACACCATAGGAATAACAGCAACAACCATGACGATCACGGGTTTTGCGTCACAAACACTGGCATTTATTTTAAGATGGAAGGAATTCGCAGAACTCTCCGGGATGGGCATCTGGCGCTCTGCTCCCCTGACAAACCTCTATGAATCACTGGTCTTTTTCATCTGGTGCCTGATTCTGGGTTATCTGATTATCGAGTTCAAGTTCAAGAACCGCTCATTCGGCGCCTTTATTACACCTATTGCCGGTCTCGCCCTCGCATTTATCGATTTATCAGGCATGTCGAAGGACATACAACCCCTCGTCCCTGCACTGCAAAGCAACTGGCTGCTCGTTCATGTGGTGCTGAGTTTCATTGCGTATGCTGCTTTTTCGTTGTCATTCAGTACCGGTCTCATGTACCTTATTGTAAAATCAGAAAAGAGAAGTGAATTTTCTTATTTCTTCTGGACAATTACGCTCGGGATATTTGCATCTTTTCTCATAGCAACGGGAATAGACTTACTGACATTTAAGGTCATGGTAAAACCCGATATATTTATAAAAACCTATATGTTCAAGGCATCATTTCTCAATGCATCCGGTGCTGTCAGGATAGCAAGCTGGATAGCAACGCTCTTCATTATTTCCATTGTATGGAGATATGGGTCTGCTATAAAGAACGTGATCGAAAGATTCAATATATCGAGTCAGATGCTTGACGAAATTACCTATAAAAGTATCGCTATAGGGTTCCCGATATTTACCCTCGGAGGGCTCATATTCGGCGCAATCTGGGCTGACCAGGCATGGGGTGTTTACTGGAGCTGGGACCCAAAAGAGACATGGTCATTAATTACATGGTTTTTCTATGCCTTTTATCTCCATAGCCGTATGGTACGGGGATGGAGAGGGAAAAAGGTAGCAATAGTCGCAGTGTTAGGTTTCATGGCCGTTATTTTTACCTACCTCGGGGTCAATCTGTTACTCTCAGGTCTCCATTCTTACGGTGAGCTTTCATAGTATCTTGAACACGGTTATAAGAATCCGATATCATAAGAAAATAATCAGTATCACGAGTGGTCAAAATAAACCTCCCCGCCGCAGAGATGACGGTGTAAAATGAAGAACCCTGCGGTCTTGCAGGGAATAGCAGGTTTAATAAAGATTGCTCCGGCTGATGCGACATTGCACCTGGTCATAGGCATGGGGTACCTAATTTGAGCTTGACTCCAAGCGTTCTGTTTGTCCAAAATACCTTTATCATATGAAGGCTTTCGTAACAGGAGCTACAGGCTTTATAGGAAGCCACCTCTGTGAAGAACTCATCAGGAGAGGGTATGCAGTAACCTGTCTGGTAAGAGAGACCTCTAATCTGAAGTGGATCGACACCCTTGATGTCAAGCTGGTAAAAGGTGACTGTACTGACAGAAAATCCCTGTATGATGTCATAGATGACTTTGATTATGTATTTCACCTTGCCGGACTGACTAAATCACCTTCAGATACAGCATTTTTTTCTATCAATACCAAAGGTACAGAGAACCTGATAACAACTCTTGCAGAGAAAAATCCCCGGTTAAAACGATTTGTATATGTCAGCAGCCTTTCTGCCGTTGGCCCGTGCAAGAACGGAATTCCTGTGGATGAACAGGCACACCCTTCACCTGTTTCAAACTATGGCAGAAGCAAACTCGAAGGAGAGAAAACAGTCCTTAAATATAAGAATTTCATCCCTGTTACAATACTCAGGCCTGCCGCAGTCTATGGACCACGGGACAAGGATTTCCTTGTACTCTTCAAGATGATAAAAAGGGGATTCTTCCCTGACTGGGGAAAGTCGTATTACTCTTTTGTGTATATCGATGACCTTGTTCGGGGTATAATACTCTGTGCTGAGCATAAAGAAGCTGAAGGGAAAATATATTTCATTTCAGAAAATACAGCCCATTCAAACGAGGAAGTCGTAAAACTGATATCTTCTGCATTGAACGCAAAGGCTCTGCGCGTAAAAGTGCCGAAATTTGTCATGCCGTTTTGTTCATTTATCGGGGACAAAACACATGCAGGGATCATCAATAAAGACAAGATGAAGGAATTCACTCACTCACACTGGATTTGCAATGCAAGAAAGGTACAGGAAGAAACAGGTTTTACCCCACGGGTCATGATAAAGGAAGGGATGAAATGGACAGCAGACTGGTACAGGATTCACAAATGGCTGTAAAAAAATCTACAGATATCTTTGACAAGTGCCTCAAGTTTGACAAGGCGAAGACGCTCATTGCCCAAGGACTATATCCCTATTTCAGAATGATTGAAAGCGCACAAGACCCTGAGATCGTCATGAACGGCAGGAAGATGATTATGGTGGGATCAAATAATTATCTCGGCCTTACCAATCATCCCAGGGTTAAAGAGGCTGCTATCGAGGCTGTGAGAAAGTATGGAACAGGTTGTGCCGGCTCAAGATTTCTGAACGGTACGTTAGATATTCATGTTGAATTAGAGGAAAAACTTGCCCGGTTCATGAGGAAAGAAGCTGCGCTCATTTTCTCGACAGGGTTCCAGGTAAATTTAGGTGTCATCTCGGCACTCGTCGGCAAGGACGACGTGGCGATCATCGATAAAATGGACCACGCGAGTATTATCGATGGATGCAGGCTTTCGTTCGGCGAGGTAAGAAAATTCAGACACAATGACATGGCTGACTTCGAGCGGGTGCTCAAGGAATATGAAGCCAAAGACAAATTAGTCGTTGTCGACGGAGTCTTCAGTATGGAAGGAGATATAGCCAAGCTTCCAGAGATTATCGCCCTTTCAGATACGTATGGCGCACGGGTCATGGTTGATGATGCACACAGCATAGGTGTGCTCGGAAATACAGGACGCGGTACAGCCGAATACTTCGGCATGGAAGATGCTGTTGATCTCATCATGGGGACATACAGCAAATCCCTTGCATCTATCGGCGGATTTATTGCAGGATCCGCAGACATCATTCATTATATAAAGCACGTAGCACGGCCCCTCATCTTCAGTGCGAGTCCGCCTCCTGCGTCTGTCGCTTCAGTAAGCGCTGCACTTGATATCATCGAAAATGAACCGGAGAGAAGAGAAAAGCTGTGGAAAAATACAACGAAGATGCTCATGGGCTTCAAGGAACTCGGTTTTGTGGTCGGACCAAGTCAGACGCCTATCATACCTGTTATCGTCGGTGAAAACGAAAAGGCCTTTCTGATGGCCATGATGCTCGAAAAAGAGGGTGTCTTTGCAAATGTTGCCGTAACGCCGGCTGTGCCAAACGGGAAGGCCCTCATACGGACAAGCTATATGGCAACCCATACAGATGAACATCTTGACATTGTATTAAGGGCATTTGAGAAGGTCGGCAAGGAACTGGGAATAATATAATACTGGTCAATGGTCATTGGTTTTTATAGCTCGAAAAATGCATTTATCGGAGGCATGGATGACTGAAAAGTCTTTTGTCCCGACAAAAGTAGGGATTGAAATCAAAAGACTTTGAAGGCAACTTTGTCTCCGGTTCAACAATCAATTGCATGTTTCGGAGTATTGATTGATGCCTGCCGAAGGCGTAGACGTTATTGAGGTTTCTTCCGGAAAAGACCTCAACGACTTCATAACCTTACCCTGTAACATATATTCACGGGACTCCTTCTACGTGCCCCCTTTAACGAAAGAGATGAGAGATCAATTCTCTTCTAAAAATCCCTTCTTCCACCATGCAACTGCTCGATATTTTATAGCCCGAAAACACGGGAAGCACGCGGGGAGGATAATCGCTTTTATCAACAGGAGACACAATGAATTTCATCACGAAAAAACCGGATTTTTTGGCTTCTTTGAGTCGGTGAACGATCAGGGAGTTGCCTCTGCCCTCCTCGATACGGCCTCAAAATTCCTGAAAGGAGAAGGCATGGATCTACTCAGGGGGCCGATGAATTTCTCGACCAATGAAGCATGCGGTTTCCTTATAGAAGGTTTCAACCAGGCGCCCCTGCTCATGACCCCTTACAACCCTCCTTACTACAGGGATCTCATGGAAAGTTACGGATTGAAGAAAGCGAAGGACCTTTACGCATACATCTATGAAGTCCTTGACAAACTCCCTGAAAAGGTTGACAGAGTCGCTTCGATTGCCGAAAAAAAAGGGATACGTGTCAGGCCAATCAATATGAAAAGGTTCAGAAACGAGATGTTCATATTCATGGATGTGTATATTTCAGCATGGGAAAGGAACTGGGGATTCATCCCTCCCACCCGTGAAGAAATTTCTCACATGGGAACGAAGCTCAAGACCATTGTCGTGCCCGGTCTCACCATGATCGCTGAAAAGGACAATGAACCCGTTGGGTTTATGGGTCTCCTGCCTGATTTCAATTTTGTCCTGAAACACATGAACGGTAAGGTCAACCCTGTAACTATTGCGAAAGCATTCTATTATTCACGAAAAATAAAGGACCTCAGGCTCCTCCTCCTCGGCATTAAGGCTGAATACAGGAACAGAGGCGTTGATGCCCTTATCTTCAGGGAAGGATTCAAGGGAGTAAAAAAAGGAGGCTACAAAAGGGTAGAGTTCTCATGGATACTTGAGGATAACATCCCGGTTCAGAGGCTCGTTGAAATGCTCGGGGCAACGCTCTACAAAAAATTCAGGGTCTTCGAAAAGGGTTTGTGAGAAGTAGTAAGGGGCTCATAATAAGACAATGTCCAATGTATCAATATTGTTAGCCGCAACCTAAAGCCTGCGTATACATCATCCATAAAATTTACGAATGACAATGTATGATTAGTCCTTTATGAGATAAACCCTGTTCCTTCCTTTCCCTTTTGCAACGTATAACGCATTGTCGGCCCGCTTTATCAGATCATTCGTATCCTCTTTGTCGATATTGAATTGAGCAACTCCGAGGCTTACCGTTGTCTTGACCGGCTTATCGAATCCTATATGAACCTCGAAGGCATCGACAGTATGCTGGATTCGTTCCGCAATTTCCCTGGCTCCTTCGAGCGATGTTTCCGGCAGAATCAAAAGAAACTCATCTCCTCCGTAACGTCCTATCACATCGGTCTGCCGGAGGAGATCCTTTATGAGAGCAGAGATAATCCGTAAAACCTGATCGCCTGCATCATGACCATATGTATCATTTATTTCCTTGAAATAATCGATATCACATATTATGAGCGCCAGATCAGCTCTGTATCTCCGGGATCTCCGTACCTCATCTCCCAGCCGTTCAATCAGTGCCCGCCTGTTCAACAAGCCTGTGAGTTCATCGGTACGGGAGAGGTGCACAAGCTTATTCACCAGGATATCTCTCTCCATCTCTGCCTTCTTGCGCTGTGTTATGTCCCTCGTATATTCGATAACACTCACGACCCTTCCCATCTCGTCAAATATCGGGTAGGTATGGATCTCGATCCAGATTTCTGAATCACCGGTATAATTCGACAGTTTTTCCTTTGTTTGCTGTTCACCTGTCTCAAACGTTGCTTTCACCGAACAATCCTCACAAACAGCATTTCTGTTCAGTAACACCTCATAACACCGCTGGTATATCAATTGATCAATCGTCTTGCCGCGCATCTGGGCGTATGATTCGTTAGCCTTGATGATCCGGAAATCCGTGTCGATTATATTAAAAGGGTCATTAATGCTCTGGAATATCGTGTTTAAGAACCTCTCGGACCTTCGGGAAACAATCTCTGCCTTCTTCCGTTCAGTTATGTCGATCGCAACCTGCATGTGTACCAAACGTCTGTCAGGCCATCGTATGGCCCTGTCAATATACTGGTACCAGAGGCCTGTTCTGCTGTTAAAGTAGTCCCAGACAAGGGGAGGTCCCGGCTTTCCGTCTACAATCAGGCGGTTATTCGTACAGAATGCACATGGCCTGTCCTGATGGTTATGAAGCATTTTATAGCATTTTTTACCGACCAGATCGCTGCCAAAATACTTCCTGATATAACTGTTGACATGAAGTAATTCGTACGTCTTCATATCCGAGACGTAGATAGCTCCTTCGATCCCGTCCATGATCGCAAACATCTGGTCTACTATCTCCTTTGCAGATGCGATCTCAAGGGCCTTGATACGCTCCTGGAGGCTTTCCCTCTCACGCGGCGTCCTGGTCTTTGCCTGTTTTTTGGTACTCATGTTGCAGTTTCAGTTAATTAGTGTCTGTGTATAAAGTCCACATTCTAACACCCTCCCCTTTACTACCCTCTCCCCTGGCGGGAGAGGGTGAGGGTGAGGGGGTTTAATAGTTTATACACAGACTCTAATTATATATTATACGTAATTTATTTGCCTGAAATCACTCTTGCGAATTGACATTGCATTATCTGTCAAACCGGTCCCAATCCATCAAAGGATTTCCGGAAGAAAAATTAATCGGTTTGTTGGAAAGGGGCTAAGGGATACATTTATACCCCTGTTCTTCAAAATCAGGGTCAAAGGCAAAGGCTGTCTTAATCCCTAAATGGCGCATTGTCTCAAAACTGACGCAATCTACAAGGCTGAGTTTCCTTTTCGATGCAGTAAGAAGAGCACTTACCCCGGATTTGTGAGTCTCGGAACTTATCCATTCAATATTTATTAGTGGTAGAATATCCTGCTGAAAAACCCTGACTGCCTCCATGCCGAGTCGCTGCTGTATCAAGGCAAAGCTCTCCACAAGTACATAATTGCTAGTTACGATTACATTTTCCGAATAAAGCACCTCTTTCCATAACGTTTTTGCTGCTGGATGATTATTATCGTCTTTATCAAGAATGGCGAGAAAAGCTGATGTATCAATAAAAATTATCATCAATCGGTAAATGCTTCTTCGAGATGCCTGTCATGTTCAGCAGAAAGGTCACGTAAGTTAGAGCTAAAACGTCCAGCGGCCTCAAGCGCCCTCTTACGCCTTTCTTCGATATCTACAATAGTACTCGACCTGATCAGGTTGTCAACTGCCTGGCGAATCAATTCTGCGATGGATACTTGTCTTGATGATGCCATATTTCTTAGAATTTTAGTCTGCTCCTCGGTGAGCTGTATCTGTGTCCTTACCATATTATCCTCCAATGATTACACTTATGATTAAATGATAACAAAAGGGCAGGGCATTGTCAAACTACATATTTACGGACAAAAAAGCAGCCTTTGTGCTGTTTTATTTACAAAATTATTAACCCGAAAACTGCATTTATAGGAGGCACGGATGACTGAAAAGTATTTTGCAGCAACACCTTATCCATGCTCTGATGCAATTCTTGAATTGCATAAAAATATGCGGAAACTTTTGAGAATTGCATCAGGGCATATGATAAAATCATGTTGATATTAAAAGACTTTGAAGGCGACTGTGCCTCCGGTTTAATAATTAATTGCAGTTTTTGGGTTAAATAATCAGAACAGACGCTATCTTAAGGAACTTTATGCGCTCCCGGTGGCTTTCCTTGTTGACTAATTTCAAATATTGTCAAAATTGAATTATTAATTATTTCTATTAAAGCAATCATTTTCTGCAATAATCTCTCACTTTCAAATCGGACTAGACCAGTTTTTATTGTGCATGTGACATATATAGCACGGGTTACCACTCTGATGGCCGGCACCAATATTATGACATCGCTGGCAAAGGGTTAGCCACTTGCTTCTGTCTGCCCAGCCGCTGAAATCCACAAGGGTAGTGCTTCCATTTACTACCCTCCTGATCAGCATTCCGTTATTAGGACTTCCATGCGGTTCATGACAATCTGTACAGGAAAGAACATAATTTCTATTAGCAGCATTATATGGCGCCGTTCTTCTCATTGTATCGTTTCTTGAGCCGTCTATTTTCCCGTGAGGAGAGGTGTTTTCCCAGTCCGGGTTATACAGAAGGGGCTGCCAGCCACCTGTGAAAGCGGATTTCTGGGCGCTTGAAACCTGGCCGTCATAAGTCGGATTATGACAGTCAGTGCAGAAGGTTACATAATCAGTTAAATTCGAACCATCATTCGTAGAATTGCCCTCAGGTTCATATGTAGTGGTTGAATTAAAGTAATAAGGCGCTAAATACGTTAAGGCGCCAGCATAATCACTCATTTTTTCCCCGGTTCCATCCCCCCAGAGACTCCATGCGTTATTATCTGTGCTATGCTGGCTCGGCCTTGAAACAGGCCAGCCTCTCGTGCCGGAGCTTTTCGTGCCGTTTGGTGAATTCTCAGGGTCGCCCTGTGCCCTGTGGGGATTATGGCATGCAGCGCATGGATTAGAATTGTTGGTATATCCCCATGATCTGGCAGTAATGAATGATCTTATATCTCCAAGCTGGTGCGAAGACCCCGGATTGGCAGAACCCGGATAAAATGAGAATGCCTCGAGGATATCATTCACCGTATCAGCGGTCCATCCGCCGGCGCGATAACTGTAACTTCTGTTGACCAGGCCGTCCGTCTGAAGCGAACTTAAATCAGTATGGCATTTGTAACAGACATTATCTGTCTGGCTTACGTGATTGGAGTAAAATAATGCATATACGTTAGGTCCACCCGTAGGGTCTGGCTCTGTACCCCCAATACTTGCATGCTGTTCGTGGCAGTGGGCACAGTTGCCTGTCGAGTATCCAAAGCTGCTGAGACTTGTTCGGTCAACGCCGTATGAAGTATTTCCGTGTGCAGAATCAAGATAAGGGCCGCTGTTTGCATTTTCTGGCAAGATAAGGCACAGGGTCAAGAGCAAAGAGCAAAGAGCAATAATCCCCCCCCGCCCCCCTTTACTAAAGGGGGGTTGGGGGGATTTTATAATTCTGCCTCTATTGTTCCAATTCATTCTCATAAACTCCTACTACTATAGACCATTAGTCAATGTTTAGTGACCAGTAACCAATTCCAATAACTTCTCTCATTGACTAATGACACTTGATCATTAATTTTAACCCGAAGGTTGCATAAATATTTATTGAGTAATCAGAGGTGCAATACACTTGCAAGAGTTCAGATTTGTTAAATATGTAAAACTGACCCTTTCCGGTTTCCCTTCGTAAGGTCATGGATCCTTCCCATTCTATTAAAAGATTTCTCCGTGTTGATGACAAGTAGACGTCGAGCACATACCACTACCAGTACCATGATAATTACTATGGCAAGCTGCGCACAAGTCTTCCGTTTCTCTATCTTCAGGCACCTGAATACCATTTATACCATTTACTGTCTGCCTTAGCAGATATGGATTTCGGGAACCGTGCGGTTCATGGCAATCGAGACAGCTCAATACATAATATTTCGTCGAATCTGCATATGGATAGAGTCTAACCCTTTCTTTTTCACGATTCTTCTTCCCGTGTTTATCGCCCCCGGTTCCCCAATCTATAACAGTCAGATAACGTGACCATCTTGTACTATAAACAGGAAGTGCTGAGTTTCCATGGCAATCGAGACAAAAAGTAACAGTATCAAACAGGTTCGATCCGTCTGTTACTGAAGAACCATCCGGTTCAAATGATGTGCAGGGGTCACTCCACGGATACCGGCACGGTGCCTGATAGAGACTCGTATAATCGCTCATCCTCTCACCGGGGTCATCTCCCCAGAGTTGCCATGCATAGTTATCCTTGCTATGATGTGACGGCCTTGAGACCACACCGGGCAGTTTTTCACCAATAAGCCTTCCGGATGCATGGGTGTCTCTCTGAGCCCTGTGGGGGTTGTGACAGCCTGAACAGGGGTTGATATCGCCTGTTGAGCTACCAAATCCCCATTTGTTTACAAGGTATTGTACGATGTTAAGCAAGCAGTGCGATGAGCCAGCGTTCGATTCACAATTAAGTCGAGAAGCTGCACAATCGGAAGTAATAAACGCAAAAGCTTCTATTATAGTATTTGGACAGTTAATCGTAGTATCTCCTCCAGCCAAGCGGCTATAGTTGTACTGCTCGTACATATTGTCTGGAGGTTCCTGGTATTGCGGTAGTGTTGGTTCTGTATGGCAGTCAAAGCATGGTATATCGAATTGAGATACAAAATTACTTAATAACAACCATTTATCAGGACCTGCAGCACCATCAGTATTTGGAGCAGGCTCATCACCACCGATACTCGCATGCTGCTCATGACAATGGGCACAGTTGCCTCTTGAATATCCAAATACTGCTATGCTTGAACGGTTTACCCCGTAAGAGGTGTTCCCATGGGCAGACCATGTGTAAGTAGGTATTGCTGGTGGCGGAGGCGGGGCATATGCATTCTTAATAGTAATTGATAAGAAAAGGAACACTATTAAAATCAGGAGCAGTTTAAAATGCCTCCGGGTAAAAAAACCCGTTTTTTTTCTGTTTTTATCCATTTCATGATTTATTTGCTACTTATAATAACTGCTCCCATGGATTATAGTAACCTTGACCCTGTTTGAATATCCACTTTCTCCACCCGGGGTGTTCACAGCGGTAACTACATAATAGTACGTTTCTCCCAATGTTATGTCTCTATCCCTATATTGAGGCCTCCGGATTAACGAGGCGTTTATCTTCCGGTAACCGCTCACCGGAGCAGTACTCCGGTAGACATTATACCCTGCAAGATCAAGTTCACGGTTTCTCTCCCATGATAATATTACACCAGCCCTGCTCGATCTCCCTCTCAGGCGTTGCGGCGTATCCGGAGGCTCGGCAGCAGGAGGCATATAAACCTCAACTTCATTTGAATATCCGCTCTCACCTCCGGCGGCATTCACTGCGGTAACTACATAGTAGTAGAATATATCACCGTTGATTATCTCATTGTCTTTATATGTATGCCTTACAACCAACGAATAGTTTATTCTCTGGTAACCGCTCCCAGGAACAGTACTCCGGTAGACATTATACCCTGCAAGATCAAGTTCACGATTTCTCTTCCAGTATAACAATACATTCCCTTTTCTCAATTTTCCATATAAGCCTTCCGGTGACTCAGGAGCCGGAATTCCCTCTGAAACTCTCACAAGAAATCTTCTCGGATAACCAGTGTTTCCAAAAACTAATGAAGATGTCGTATGCATATCAATCTCCCCTCCACCTCCGTCTACATCAACAAGGACAGCATCCTTATCAGGTATCGCATTTTTCAGATCAGGCCATTCAACAGTCAGCTCACCAAAAATGTTCGACTCCACTTCAAAAGCCCATTCTTTTGGTAAATCGGGAGCCTTGATATCCTGGCGGAATCTCCCAAATGTTCCACCCCATTCAGGATGAGGGAAATATGTATCAATATACGTTTCGTTAAGGCTGTCAGGAGGTCTTGGAATGTCCCAGGCATAATCGTGTCCATCAACAGCTCCGGAATTGACACCTAAAACGCAATAAGTAGAAATTTGCCCTCCGGAGACCCTCAAGGTCACCTTCCAATTTGAGATCGAATAGGCAGAAGCAGGAAAGCTGCTAAAAAACACAATAATCAGAAGTAATCTACATATTCTCACAAGCATACCTGCTCTCCTTTTCACTGCGGATTATTGACTATGAGATCCAAATCATAGTAGGAGAATATCCAGTAACCCTTCCACGGCTCCAATGCAGCGCTATCCCATTGAATAAAATCATAGTCACTACCATTCCATATGTAAACAGCGTTCCCTATCCAGCCTGAAGTAACCGCATCGGCATAACTTTCAGTAGTTATGTATGTCACGTTACAGTCGCTGAGATTTACAATTGACTCGTAGGGATTACCGATTAAATTCCACCCGGGCCGTAATGAAAATGTGCGCGATGCATCAGTAACAGGAGTACTTGCCGGAGGGGCATCCGTTGGGTTGAGCACACTATATGAAAGGAGCATCATCCCCTTTCCTGGAGCAATTGTCGTAACCTGTTCCCAATAGCCGTCATAATCAGGGTTATCGGGATCGCCGGCACCACTCCACGTAGAAATCCAGTCCCACATCCAGTCAATCCCTGCATCATCGCCGAACACGGAATCCGAATCGTCGGGATCCGGCTGCAAAGGACATGAGACCATATTCCATTCCCAGAGAAGGCCCGTTTTCCCAAGGGGGCTATTGGATAAATCAGATAAATTGCCCATACCATCCTCGTTCATATCATCCTCGGCCTTTATGGAAAAATAATACATGGTATTTGATTCAAGGTCGGTTTTTGTATATCCTTCATCTTTCCCTATTTTTTTTGGATTACTTAAACCGGAAATTTCCGTAGCAGTATCGAATTTATCTTCTGTGTCAATTGGAGTCTTTGCGTATTTGAGATGATATTTCATGGCTCTTGAATCCGGATTATCCGCAGGGTTATGATCATAATCATCGCCGGGCGCCAACCACGCAAGAGTAATGGATGTTGATCCTGCTGTAGCTGCTGACAGATTGACATATTTTTGACCCGAAATTCCGGGACACTTGAAATCCAGCTGTGCAGCCACAATAGGATCATCGGGTTCATTTTCATACACAATATCGGATTCATAGTTGTCGTAAGCATAAATTTTAATCCTGTTATGGTTGGAGGAGGCTACATACAAATACTGTTGTCCTCCGAAGGTAGCTACAAAAACGCCCAATCTGTTGCCACCAGTTCTAAATTGATAATCCCCATCGCCAGCAGATCCTCCAATGTACATTACTGTTTCATCGGGAGGATCAGGCTTGGGACGGATCTGATAGACTTCGTGGTAACCAAGTACACTAACCCAATAATAACCGTTGTTATCAATAGATACCTGATACAGATTGTTGTTTCCGTCAGAAGATTGAACGACTGTGGTAAAAGTGGAACCACCATCAGTAGATTTATAGACTCTGTAATAGCCGCTTACAGCGCCGTTATCTGTTACCAGGATGATATCAGTATTATTGGGATCGACGGCAACACCTGTAGGAGATACCGCAGTCCCTAATGGTCTAACACCGGTGTTCCAGCCGACAGAACAATCACTACCCGTGCATGAGACCGTTCCACGGTACACCTTGCTTGTACTTTTATCCACACCATACAGTATACTGCCGTCGCTGCTACAGGCTATGTCATGCGGGTTGCCGGCACCTGTCCATAAAGACAAATTCTTGGTGCCGTTGTAATCCCATGTTGTTCCGCCATCCACTGAATAGTGGGCAGAGAGCGATCCCTTATCGATTACAAATATCCTTTGGCCGTCACTGCTTATAGCTATCCCAAAGTGAGATCCGACACTATCATACAAACCTGAAACTGCCGTCCAGTTATCACCCCAATCTGTCGATTGCCAGATTCCGGATGCGTCCGTCATCCATAATTTTGTGCTGTCGGTAGGGTCTACGGCAATGTCATAAACTTTTCGACCTGTATCTGCTGTAGCCTTCACGAATGTAACCTTATCCATATGATAAGGATAGGTACCATAATCTACTCTCGTGCCACTGTTATCTCTGCCGTCCCACACAATAGAATGGCTACCCTCTGTTCCATACACGGTATCTATGGTATAACCATCTGGTGGCTGTTCCAGTAATTTTACCGGGGCATCGTTTAAATCATAAATCCTGAGCCAGAGGAGTGCATCGTTATACAGGTAATATGTAAGAGCAGTTTCATCCCATGCATCTGTTTTTTCATAAGGGTCAAAGGGATTCGGGTCGATCGTGACAGGGTCAGGAGGCGGAGGTGGCGGGTCGGCGTGTGCCTTGTTACTAGAACCTAAAAGACCAAAGATCATAAAAAGAATCAAAAGCAGACGTAATGATTTCCTGTTTAAGAAAGATTTTATTATTGTATTTTTATCCATTTCATGATTTATTTGCTACTTATAATAACTGCTCCCATGGATTATAGTAACCTTGACCCTGTTTGAATATCCACTTTCTCCACCCGGGGTGTTCACAGCGGTAACTACATAATAGTACGTTTCTCCCAATGTTATGTCTCTATCCCTATATTGAGGCCTCCGGATTAACGAGGCGTTTATCTTCCGGTAACCTCTCACCGGAGCAGTACTCCGGTAGACATTATACCCTGCAAGATCAAGTTCACGGTTTCTCTTCCATGATAATATTACACCAGCCCTGCTCGATCTCCCTTTCAGGCGTTGCGGCGGATCCGGAGGCGCAACTTCTGGAATTGCAGTAACAGCAACCCTGAACGACCTGATGCCTGCTGTATAAACAAAACTGTAAGAGGTAACTGCATGCATATCTATTTCCTGTAATGTCGTCTCATCTGTAAGAATGATTGCATAGTTATCCGGAGCCCTTGAAAGGTCCCATGTAATGGTAAAATCACTGTTATTGAGAGATGAATTTACTTCAAATAACCATTCCGTTGTCGTTCCGGGCGCCTTTGCCCTTATATCTCTCCAGAATACCTGATGGACAATGCCCCATTCAGGATGCGGGAAATATGCCTCAATCTCACCGCCCAACAGTGCATATACTTCCCAGATCGGGTCATAGCCATCCGTTGCCGTATCATCGGCGCCGAGGATCAACCTGTTATGGCCGGTCCCTGCCTCAACCCTCAGTTCTACTTCCCACTCTGCCTCTGCGCAGGCATGAGAGGGCAACAAGTACAAGGAAAAAAACAAAGAGCAAAGAGCAAGGAGCACTATATATCGTTTTATCATTGTTGCCCTCCTTTACTGCAACGGCTTATACACCCTCAGCGTTATGGGAGCAGCAGTATCTTTCACATATATGAAAAATCCCACCCAGGGTTCAAGTACAGCCGGCGGGCTGCCATTAAATGCCTTAAAGGTATATCCTGTTACGGAACCTTCATACTCGAAAATGGCATTATCTATCCAGCCATTTGTGACTGCTTCAATAAAGGTATATTCCGTAGCATCCCCGTACCTCATGACTTTAACGTCCTGAAGCTCGATGTTAACATTGTAAGGATTGCTTATCATGGTCCAGCCTCCTTCCGGATCAAGTTCAATATCAACAGAAGGGTCTGTTACATTTCCAACACCATCCGGTTCATCGAGTCTATACGTACTATCAGCCATTGACCATATAAAGTAGCCTTTTCCTTTTTCAATATTCCCGTTAATGCAGTATTGCCATGAACCCTGCCATGAACCCGTATCAAGTCCGTAGGAGTCCCAGAAGATACAGTATTTAGCTCCCGAATCATCTTGAAGTACTTGGGCGTATGGAAGCCCTGTTTCTCCTAAATCCTTGGGCACACCAACCATGTTGTTGTATTTCAGGAGATACACGGAAGGCCCTGTACTGTAACCTGTTGGAGCGTCAGATGGAAGTTTCACAATTGTCTGAAGTCCTGAAGCTGCCATTGCTTCAAAATAAAATCTCAAATCCTCTGCTGCCCCGAAACCGACCGGCCCATATACATACTGCTCACCATTGGTATAGTCGCCGTCCTTCAGTGATGCATCGGCACTGGTATCGAGGCTCATGGTATAGCCGTAATATCCGTCATTGTCACCGATATATATCCTCGGATAACCGGATGCAGGTGCATCATTCTCCAGGTCGGTGTACAGTAATTTAAATGTAAAGCCTGTTGTGGTATCCCCTGTATCCGGGTGCTTGCCATCGTCATAAGGTGCTGCGGGATAGCTCAGGAGAGGGACTTGCGGAGGTGTTTCGCTTGCTGTTACGCCGCCGGAGTAATTTGGAACCTCATCATAGGTACAGAACCTGTACGAGTACTGCTGGAGATTGGTCAGGCCTGTATCTGTGTAACTTGTATCAGGTGCAGCAATATCGGTCCCTGTTGAGCAGTCTGCGGGCGGGGTTCCTCCTGTTGTCCTGCTTATACGGACTCCCTCAAAGTCAGCGTCTGTTGGATTCGTCCAGCTGAAGGTTATCTGGCCATCATTCGGTACAACAGTCAGACCCGTTATTTCATCCGGTGCGATCGTATCCTGTAAAGTGGTCGAACCCAATACTACGGGATACGACCCGCTCTTGATTGAGCTGCCGGAAAGGGTTAAGTCATTACTGCTCGTTATCTCAAGAGCAACAGTGCGATCATGGACGGCTAACAGATCAACATCAAAGACCACATAAATACAGGTAAAATTGGGCTTTATGCTCACAGGGATGCTGACGGAACTCAGCGCTATCTTATCAGACGAATTAAAAGAGGTGCCGATATACTCTTCATTTCCGTCATATGAACAGGATGACACATCATTTTCATAATAGACCTTGACATTTGTCAGTTCGCTATTGGCGTCAGCATCGCCTGTCTCAGAAATAGTGAGCGTTGTAATAGTGTTTGTCCCGCTGCTCTGCTGGAAAGTAAATGCAGCACCAACATAGTTGCCTGTGGAGCCTGCCTCCATCGTTGCTGTCTGTGTGCCTGACGAAGAGGCAGTTGTATTCGTAAATGCGGTTTCAGCTCCGTCTGCGGAATAATTGCCACATGAATCCTTTGCGAAAATCCTATAGTAATAAGTCTCTCCGCCTGCCAGCCCCGTATCAGTATGGGTCGTTCCGCTTCCGGCATATATCACGGTGCTTGTACCTATCGTGTCATTCTCAACATAGTGCTCCCCTTCAACAGGTTTATCTGTAAAAGATGAGGTGTTTCTCAATATTACAACCCCGTCTGTGCCACCAGAGTTTGTCCATGTTAATTCCACCTGTCCATCGCCCGGGGTCCCGCTGAATCCTGAAGGGCTTACGGGTGAGTTATTGTCTATTGTTATCAGATTACTTGAATCATTATAACTTTTTGTATTTATGCATGTTATTCCGGTAACTTTTACTTTTACCCGGTAAAGCAAACCCGGCGGAACAGGCATGTCAGCATGGGATTTCGGAGTGATCCTGACTCTATATTGTGTCTGTGTAGTCGTTACCGGGATATCTGTATCGAGGCTTATGAATATATCATCTGATGTTGGATCTGATACAGACCCGTAAACCGTCGTTTCTGAGTCATCGGTTATCTCAACAAGGCTCACTGCTTCATAATAATCATAATCATTAAATCCCCACCAATCTTCAAGAGTTACTGTCACGCTCGTAACTGTATCGCTTCCTGCTGATGTCTTGAGGGTAAAGGCATCAAGCACCGCTGCTCCGTCACCGGGACAAAGTGTTGTACCTGAAGGGTCCGTTCCATTTCCCACGGTTGTGACAGCATTGCCGATTGCCCAATAGACAACAGTTCTTTGTGTCGTATCATTAAGTGTAGTCCAGTTCAATCTGAACCCATCCGGCAGAAACGAGTCGAAATCTGCTTCTGCATCGATTGTAGGAGTGCCTGTGCCGGCACCTGTTGCAAATCGTATCACCTTATCTGTCATGACCGACATGTTTGCATCACTTGGTGGTGTAATATCTCTGGTTTCACCCCAGATTGCGGCTCTTTCAGTTGATGATGTGGCTGCACCGATAGAAATTTCTCCTTCGGGAACTATTTGACCTTGAAGCCACGAAATATACCTGTTAGCGCTCGCCATGAAAAGGCCCAAAGGCTGAAATCCTACCGGATAATCCGTTGTGAACGGAGCCGTGCCTGACGATGGCTGGTTAAATGTACCTGTTTTATACATTCCGCCTTTTAAAGCAAGGTAGAAAATCGGCATATTACTTGCGGGGGGATCAGAAAAATTAAGAGTAAAGCCATCGTCATCCATAGAAACATAGCTTGCAAGCCAGTCTTGAGTACCGTTCAATAACAGGCCCATGATGGCCTGATTTGTACTCTGCTGGCTCGTTGAATGGCCGGTAGAGGTTTGATTGTTCCTTCCGCGTACGGAAACCGCGGCCTGCCCTGAAGCTGTCATGAAACCTGTATTGAAGTAAAGGTGGTTAACGTTTGTATTAAGACTTTCATTGCTGCTTGCGAGGAACATCACAAAGTCGGGCTTGAAACCGACCTCTGTGAACGCCTGATTCCCTGATGAAGTGGACGCAGTAATTGTGCCCGCCCGGGCATCGAAATTATCGTCACCGCTCAATGCTATATAGTTGACATAGGTGTCTATACCTGGCGCACTGTTCCAGTAGATCGTAAACCCGTCCGGATTAAAGGATGTAACCTGGCCCTGTCCCGAGAGTGGTGCGCCTGCGTCATCCTTAAAAAACATGATAGAATATGTCTCTGACCTCCTCCTTCCACAAATGGTAGGATTTTCATCATCAAAGCATATACCCGTAATACTCCGGTTAACTATGGGACTATCTACGGCAAAACCCTCTCCGATGCTCATAGCGGAAGCGGATGAAAACCCCGTGGAACTCTGCCTCGTCCAGAAGAATATCACTGCCTTGGGCTGAAATCCTACACCGGTCACATTGACATAACCGGTGCTTGTACCGCTCTGAAAACTCCCTACCTTAACGAAATTCGTCGTCTCGCTCCGCAGCGTGGTTGTGCCGGATAACGCAACCGGATACGACTGAGACCCGTCCTTGTTTACGCTGCCTGAAAGAGTAAAGTCATCACTGCTCGTTATCTCAAGATCAACGGTGGTGTTGTTGAGTGCTGAAGAGTCAACATCGAAGACAACATAAACACACGTGACATTGGGGGACACAGTTACAGGGATGCTGACAGAGCTAAGCACTATCTGTTCAGAGGAATTGAAAGATGTGTCTATTGAAGCCTCGGTGCCATCATATGAGCACGATGATACATCATTTTCATAATAGACCTTGACATTGGTCAGTTCGGTATTGGCAATAGCGGTGCCTTTTTCAGAAATAGTCAGCGCAGTTATGTCGGTGCCTGCTGTTTCGCTGCTCTGCTGGAAAGTAAATGCAGCACCAATATAGTTGCCTGTAGAGCCGCCATCCATCGTAACTGTCTGCGTGCCCGACGAAGAGAGGGTTACAACCGGTCCGGGTGTAAAATAATATGGACTTGGGGGAGTTGAACCAACAGAATAATTGCCGCATGAATCCTTTGCAAAAATCTTGTAATAATAATTTACCCCGTTTGTCAGTCCCGTATCAGTAAAGGTCAGATCGCTCCCGACATATACTACGGAGCTTGTGCCTATTGTATTACCCTGAATATAATCATCTCCTTCAACCGGTGCATCTGCGATCTCCGAGGTATTTCTCAATAAGACATACTCAACGGCGCCACCAAATGCAGTTGACCAGCTTAGAACTACCTCTTCATCTCCCGGGATGCCGCTCAGTGTTTGGGTGCCGGGTGACCAATTATCTATAGTTATCGAGGCACTGCCTGAATCGCTGTAAATTTTAGTGCCTGTACTCGTTATTTCAGTAACAGTCCCTGTCACAATATAATTTCCACCCGGGGGGTCAGGCATGTCAGCATGGGATTTCGGAGTTATCCTGACTTTGTACTGGGTCTCCGTAGCCGTTGCTTCGATATTGGTATCGAGGATTATTGATACAGTGTCCGATGACGGATCTGTTACCGAGCCATAAACCGTCGCACCGTCGTCAGAGGTAATCTCAACAAGGCTCAGCCTTTCATGCATACCTGTGGATAATGTTACCGTTACACCAGTAACCGTATCGGTTCCCGATGATGTCTGAAGGGTAAAGGCATCAAGCTCTGTTGCGCCGTCACCGGGACAAATGATTGTATTTGAAGGGTTTGTGCCATTACCTACCACTGTGGCGGGCGGATTCAATGCAGCGACGACAAGTGCGGATCGATCAGACGTAGTCCCTTCGAAATTTACAGTTGTACCGGAGGCATAATTTCCATTAGATCCGTGATTGGCCGTAGCAGCCATAAAGCTCGAATGCCAATGAGTCGTTGTGCTGCTCCCTATCTGGCTAAAGTCAGAGGGGGGGCTCATTGTTGCGGGAGTTCCGTTGTTTGCAGCAATATAAAGCGTAAGGCCGTCTGCAATGTAGTCGATTTGAGCGCCAAATGTCACGCTTGTAGTGCCGGTATATGCATTTGAGTCATTAATGGGAATTACCTGATTGACACCGGAGTATGATGCCCACTTTACGTGTATGCCGGTAACATTGTAACCGAAGTAAGTCTGGTACGATACTGATAAACTATTACTTCCTGCCTGAATCTGGCTTTCCTTGAGATAGCCCAGGTAGCAATGCTCAGATGTAAATGAATTAGTTCTTCTTATTTCAGTCAAGGCTGTGCCACCTAACGACACATTGAGTGTTTGGATATAATAATTGGCGCTTTGCTCCAGGCATACTGCTGCCAAAAAAAGCCTGTTGGTGCCGCTTGATACAGTCAGGCTGCCCGCATTGATCGTCCCGCCCGTATTATTAGGGGCTGAGGAATGAATATTCGTCCATGCATCCAATGCAGTCACGGCAGCATTTGAACTGTCTGTGCCGGCCAATACAGCACACATGGCAAAGATTGCTATGAAAGCAAACACGATATTGACCTTTTTTGTCATGAGCTCGTGTCCCTTTCCCTTGCAACTCTCATAATAATCTCACCCCGCTATGTTAAAGCCAGCAAAAACCATACCACTTTTTACTATTGTTTACTCGTATGACATACATTACACCCGTTTGTGCCGCTTGCCGGCCATCCCCTGTAATCCCATCTCATCATCTTGAAATAAGGAGATGCATGTGCACGGTGGCAGGAGAGGCACATGACTAAATCAGTCCCCGGCCGTATAGTATTGCTTGATGCGGTCCATCCACCGGTTACCAGGTCCGGGCGGGCGACAGGGACGAGGGGATCATACGTGGTGTAGGCTGCATATTCGCCGGAGTTCGGAATAACTGCATCAGAGGGGTGTCTCAGCCATGGACTCGCACCTGATGCTGTATCATCCTGAATATGAAAGTTTCCATGACACCCCGTACAGTAACCAGTCATTGTATTGCCACAATTGCCAAAACCACCGGCAGACGTTTTGGAAGCACTATTACCAAGATATTCATTATGATCAGTGCTCGTCTCCAGTTCCCAGTCATCATCTTCGATCCCGGTAACTCCATGACCAGCTCCTCCCTGATGCCCGTCTAGAAACCGGTACCATCCTTCCGCGGCGCTGTCTATGAGGGGTCCGGTATCATCCTTGTGATGGTATCCCTTCGGGAAATTACTCCCTACCATATGGCATTTTGTGCATCCCTGGCGACTACCGCCGAAACCGAAAAATGGAGGGCCTGTTGTTCCGTGTATGTTATCATGACAGGAATTTGTACCGCTGCATCCCCCTGACTTTCCAGGGGCCTCCGTGAGAGTGCTCTCGAAGTTACTGGCCAAAGCATTATGGCCTTTTGTATCATGTGGAAAGTAGGGATCAAGGTTAACATCACTCGTTACCCAGTAGAAATTCCCGGCAGCCAAACCCTTTGCTGAATTGTATGTCGGTTCTACAGAATTAAAGACAATAGGCGCACCGGTAACACTGTCTATTGCAGTTGCTGAATTTGTTGACGAGTGACAGCCGAGGCATGATCCTCTCAACAAGGCATTTTTTGGACCTGTATCGCTTTCACCGGGAGCAAGGTACTGCATATGTGACCCGTCCTGGCTGTTATGCATGGTATGACAGTTGCTGCATACACCCGAGACCTTTGCCTGTGCCTCTCCAGAAAATATCAGAACAAATAAGGCTGTGAGTGAAACGAGTACATAGTTTATTGAGTTTCCTGGGTTCATCCTGTTTTCAATCTTTTGTCATTCGTCATTGGCAATCAACCATCATTTAATTAGTGTCTGTGTATAAAGTCCATATACTAACACCCTCCCCAACCCCTCCCGTCAAGGGAGGGGCATATTTACTACCCTCTCCCCTGGCGGGAGAGGGTAAGGGTGAGGGGGGTTTAATAGTTTATACACAGACTCTAATTAATGACTATTGACCTTTTCATTAAAACTTTTAAGCAATACCTATACCATTGTATCGCATATATCTGATAATCCTGTTGCCTTAAATACGCATCCGTTAATAATCACAGGTCATTGTTTAGCCAAGCCTTATGGCAGTCTTCAGGATTTCCATAATGAACGGATTTTTCGACTTTTTGAGTTCTTCGAATTCTTCTCCAGTATAAACAATCGGTTCCACAGGTAAATCTGTGAGGTCAAGGATCCTCCCTATACGGTCAAAAAATCTCTCACTGAAATCCCCTATGATGAGCAAATCTACATCGCTTCCCTCATGGATTTCATCCCTGGCAAAGGAACCGTATAAATAAACCTCTTTTACAGGGAGGTCTTTCTTAAGTTTTCGTGCAAAAACCCTTATTTCGTTAAGAAGTTCCTTGCTGTGTTCAATATCAACTCTGCAGAGCTTATACACTTTTCAGCATCCTCCCTCTCGTAAAATTCAGTTGGGGCCAGATCTCCACCAAGTCCGTTCGGGTACCTTGTAGGGATATAAAACATGTCAAGTGTTCTCGCATCGTTAGAATGCAGATTAAACGACATATCAATCTTTGAGCACTCTTTTATTAACTCTTTTAACGAATGTGTAATGATAGATGTATATCCTTTTTCATAAAGACATGCCTTTAATGCCTTTTCACTACTTTGTTGAGACTGAAAGCAACCCCATTCATAATGTCCGTCTTCAAGGCTATCCCTTGCAGCCTTAAGGTCAGCCTCTGCCTGTTTCAGCCATTTAACAGCAATCTTTCTCATAATGGAATTTGCTTAATTCCTTATCTTAATTAATAAGACCTTTGTTTTAATACCCCTTCCATAAGGGGGGCATAAATTATTCCCTTCTCATCCTCCTGAGGCGCATTGAGGGAATGACTCATATATTTTGTCTATGGGCAAAGGCACTATTTAATTTTACCAATTTAGAGATGTGAAAACAACGGTAAATACAATTGATATTATTGAAATTGTGTAATTTTTTAAATATATTGTGTAATTGAGTAGTTATATTGAAGATACACCTGGAGAAAACATGCTGAATAACAATTATCAGAATTCAAAGCCACATAGAAATATATTTTTGCCGCAACTTTTACATTGCACTTTATGTTCGCAGGCTAAAGGCCTGCGGCTACATTGTCTTCCTCCTCTGGAGTAAGCTCCGCTACTCAACAGCGTACCCCTCTCTTTTCTCGAAGGAGGCAATATCCTTCCTTGCCATTGAGGCGAAAGAGGACATTTTATGACGTATGTATCCTTAATGAACCTCCCCGCAGCAGAAACTGTGGGGTATTGAAAATTTAATAAACATGCCAAAAAAATTACCCCCCCTTTTTTAAAGTCCCCCCTCACCCTACCCCTCTCCCGCCAGGGGAGAGGGTAGTAAATATGCCCCTCCCTTGACGGGAGGGGATTCACCCTGTGGAATAATTTTTTTTCTTCTTATTCAACGGGGGAAAGGGGAGGGTGTTAAAATATGGACTTTATACACAGACTCTGTTTAATACGTTTGTATTAATGACTATTGACCAGTGACCAGTGACTATTGGCAGCATTTTATTTTTTATGACACTGGATACAGAGCTGTCGTTTCCGGTCATAATAAAGCATGTACTCTGCCTTGGATGCATGCATGCTATGGCATGTGATACACGTTATCGGCCGGCCATTCCGGGGATCAAGGGCATCCTGTCCGAGCGGGTGGGCAACTCTATGCTGGAGCGTGTGGCACCGTGCACATGTCTGGATGCTATCTTCCTTAAAATAATACTCGCTGGGAGAGTGCAAAGGGATATGACATTCAAAGCACGCCCTGTCTTTTACAGGAACACAGCGGATAGACCGGAGCGCCCTCTCCATAAGGGCTGTGCTCCTCTCAACCTTTTCATGGCAGTTGTAACAGCGGCCTGACTCTTTAAGAGTCAGGCCCTTCTTTTTCGATGCATGGTAGCTGTGACACATACTACAACCACCCTGCTCATCACGTCCGTGAACATCATTTTCTCTGAATTTTTGAGGATCCTTCTTATGGCACTGGAAACAGAGACTACTGCCTGCTTTTAATGTCGTAATCCTTGTGTCAGGTAAAATCGGGTTATGGCATTGCTCACAGGTTTTGCTTAAAAAGGCTGTGTGTCCGTAAGGTCCGAGAAGACCGCTTCTGCTTGAAGCATGTCCGGAATGACAGGAAATACAGTTCATGTTCTGAGTTGTAAATGTTATTGAGACATCACCTGCCTTGCAACCCGGCGCATGACAATTCTGGCAGAGGACGTTTGATGCCTCACGAATCTGGTCCTCCTCTGGAGATGCATGAGGTTCGTGGCATGATGAGCATTCGCCTCTTGCGAAAGGAACGTGGACAAATGACTGTTTCAGTTTCCCTTTTAACGCTTCATGACAATTCCAGCAGATGTCCTCTTTTGTTTTGACTAAAAGGCCCGGATTTTCCCCGCTGTGTGCATAATGGCAATCGGTACACACACCCTTTGTCAGTGCATGGTGAACATATGCCTGCTGTAATGAGCTCCTAATTGCTTCATGGCAGCTCAGACAAAGACTGTTAATGTCTTCCCTGACAAGTCTTTTCATATTGCTGGCATGCGCATTGTGGCAGGAAATACACCTGCCGTCCTCAAAAGGGAAATGGACATGACTGCGGGATAAACCGTCTTTGAGTTTCACATGACATGTGTAGCAAAGATCAGGAATTTTTTCTTTAAGATCGCCGCTCTGGGCATAAGCAAGACCACTCCAAATTAAAATAATAGAAAGCAAAGAGCAAAGAGCAAAAAGCAATAATCCCCCCTCGCCACCCTCAGACAAGTAACCCCCCTCTTTTCCCCCCTTAGATAAGGGGGGATGAAGGGGGGTTATTTTACTTTTGACTAATGACTTTTGACTGATGACTTTTCTATTCATGGCACTTCCTGCAATCTCCCTTGGCAAATGGCTTGTGCTTTACATCTTTCAGAAGGCCGGGTTTTTCCGTAACATGCGGCACATGGCAGGTTAAGCAATGGTTAATTTCCTCTAAAGGTTTTATATGCGCCCTTAACAAACTCCCCGTATCCACTGAATGGCATTTAAGACACAATGCCGGATCAGCGGTGACAAGCAGGTGCTTCAATTCTGAAAAGTGAGATTCATGACAGCTCAGACAATCCCCTGTTTCCATGTCAAGGTGTCCCTTTCTCACCTTGGTAGTAACAATCCTTTCATGGCAGGAGAGACAGAGTTCTTTTGGCCTGTTCAGGAGGAAACTGTCTATTTTTGTTCCGTGAGGGCTATGACATTCTGTACACTTTCCTTCTTCCATGGGAAGGTGCTTATACGTGCTTGCTAAATAAATATTCTCTAAAGTTTTATGGCAATCATAACACAAATCGGTCATTGGCTTGACAGTAACATCGATATAGTCACTCGCATGAGGGTCGTGGCATATACCGCATTCCTTTGATCCAAACGGTTTATGCAGATCCTGTTCTTTCAGGTCGAGAAACATGTTCCCGTGACATTTCACGCAGAGTTGATCAGGAGAATTATTCAACAGATTTGCATAAGGGGAAGCGTGCGGTCTGTGACAGGGTATGCAGTTCCTGTCGTTTACAGGCGTATGGATATATGTCCTGTAGAAATCCTTTTCTGATTGTTTATGACAGGTGTAGCACAGGTTCTTCATCTCAACCTTCATCATGCGAGGATGGTTGCTTCCGTGAGAATCATGACAGTTTTTACAATCAATTTTCGAGAAAGGCACATGGATGTATGCCTGTTTTAATTCCTTTTCGGTATTGTTATGACAGGTAAAACAGATCTTCTTTTCCGGTGCCTTCAGATACATCCTGTGAGCCGATGCATGGGGATTATGGCAGGCAGTGCAGCCGGTATCCTTTATCGGCGCATGGAGGCCGGTCACTTTTAAAACATCTGCCTTTTTCTCATGACAGCTGATGCACAAATCGTTTTTTCCCAGCTTCGTCACGTTAGGATGATCCGTTGCATGAGGACTGTGACAGCTCTGGCATTTGTTTTCATCAAGGGGACGGTGTCTGTGCGTTTCCTGATATTCCTTCTCTTCCTTTGTATGGCAGGTGTAACAGAGCCTGCCGTCGGGCGCTGTAACAGAAAGCGGATCAGGATCAGTGGCCGGCTTATGGCATGAAGCACACCGGCCCTGGTTCAAGGGCGTATGAATTGATTCCCTGAGCAGCTTATCATTTGTTGAACTGTGGGCAGTATGGCATCCGGTACAGGATGACCCAAGTTCAACAGGGTACTCTTTATGCGCTGTTCTGAAACCGCCCGCTGTAAAGCTGTGACATGACTTGCAAAGCTCAGGTTCGGGTTTTACAAGACTGTCTTTATACGGTGAGCCGTGTGCATCATGGCAGGTGAGACATCCGTCAGCAAGGGGCTTGTGGCGTTTTGCACGCGTGAAAGGACCTTTCTCATGACACGTAAAACACAGATCGCTGCCTGACTTTTTTAATAAAAAATCCTTATCAGAGGCATGCGGATTATGGCATGGTGTACAGAGACTCCGTTTTAATGCCGTATGCGGAAAAGCGAGACCATTCACATCCGCCGCCATCTGTTTATGACACATATAACAGAGTTTTCCCTGATCCCTTTCTTTCAGTGACAGAACAGGTATCTTCCCGTGTCTGAGATGACATGCTTCGCAGTCGCGTGCTCCCATCGGTGAATGAACGTACTTCTTCTGCAATTCACTCATCATGTCCTTGTGACAATCGAGACAGGGTTTTGGAGCAAAACCTCTTCTGTATTGAGTCTCAGGAGCACAGGCATAAAACAGTACTATAGAGAGGAAAAGGATTGTTATTCCTGCAAGACAATTTTTATTGCGTTTGTCAACCTTCATTAAATATTTATACATTATCATTTAATAATTATTGTATGTCAAGCAAATAATTATCTGGAATACTTCCCTTCAAATAATTCAATCTCTTCGTCATAGACCACGATGTCGGCATCAGCCTTCAACCTGTCGACATAGTCATTATAAATCAGTCTGAGCTGCTCATTGAAATACGCCCTGTGAGCAGCATTCTTTACTTCTTCATACGGTCTTACCCTTCCGTCTATCTTCTCTTTGAGTCGGACTATCATGTAGCCGGTATCAACCTCAAGTATAGGGGTCGTCTCCCCGGGTTGAAGCGTGTCGATAATCTTCTGAAGCGGCTCGGCCAATTTTGACTTCACAAACCATCCGGCATTTCCTCCCTTAGCTGCTGCCGGATCAATAGATTTTGTACCTGCCCACCATGAAAAATCAGCGCCTTCCTCCAGGTTGCTAAGAATCACCTCAGCTTCTTCAGGTTCCTTTACCGTAATCTGTTGAATATTGTAACGGGAAGGGCTCATAAAAAGCTCCTGGTGAGTTCTATAGTATTCTTCTACCAGGTCATCGGTGATGCGAATTTTGGGAACGACTACCAGCTTTATGTACACGTCTTTGAGAAGCTTATTTTTGTAACGGTATATCATCCTCTTCAGCCGGTGCTCTCTTTCGTAGTGACGGCTCAGGGCCTCAAGGTCTACGAGCTTGCGGTCAATCCAGCTGTTAAGGATGTCCTCCTTTGTTCTCCGGGCGCTCGGCCTTGCCATGCTCACAAAGTCCCCCACAGTAAGCGCCGTCTGATCTATGACGACGAGAGGATTCGTACTCTCTGCCCATTTTTTTTGTTCTTCTGTCTCTCCGTCCAGTTGTATCGCATCAAGAATCTCCCTGTCTATCTCTATAGATGCCTTTTGACGAAGATAGTCTAAATATTCATCACTGCGTTCCTTTTCCTTCTGCTTCCGGATAGCTGTCTCTATTCTTCCCCTGAGCCTGTCGAATTCCTCACCCCAGGGTGCATCCTCTTTACCATAATATTTCACTATGTAATACTTGTTCGGACCGCGTATGCCGTCGCTTATCTCACCCGGTTGCAATTGAGCAATAGCCTCCATGAAATACGTTGGGAGCGCATTGCGCCTGTAAACAATTGTGCCCCCGTTCTCCCTGGAAATATGGACGGAATATGCTTTGGCAATCTCCTCGAAATCTTCTCCCTGCCTCAAGCGACTTACTATCTCTTCCGTTGCCTCCTCTGACGTAACTTCAATGAGACCAAGGGTAAACTTTTCATAGTTTTTTCTGTAGAATTCCCTGATCTCCTCATTCGTGACTGAAACCTTCTGTGCAATTTCCTCATCGTAAAGCCTGACGACGGATTCCCTCAGAATAAACGCCTCGACAGCCTGCTTTATTTCAGGATACTGATCCATCCCGGAACGCCGTGCTTCATCGGTGATAAGCCTGTCATCCACCAGTTTTTGCACATAGTCTGTGAGCTTCAGGGAACCTGCTGATGAAAGGTCTTCCTTCCGGTGAGTCACGGTCAACGAATACTCAAGGTCACCTTCGGTTATGGGTTCTCCATCTACAACAGCCAGAACCCTCTCTCTCTGTTGCAACGAGGCACAACCGCCTAACACAGTAAACAGTAAGCAGTAAACAGTGAACAGTAAGATTGTTAAACTACTTTGGTTAATTGGGTTTATTTTTTTCATTGATTTTTAGTCATCTGTCAATGGTCATTAGTCATTAAAAAGATGTCAATGGTCGATGGTCATTAGTCATCAAAATACGTAGTGAAGTGACTGTTGACTGCTGACCATTGACTGTTTTTATTGCCATTTTACCCTGCTCATATCCTTTACCAATTTTGATATGGCAACATGTGCCACATTCTCGGCTGACCTGAGCCTTCCCCAATCAAGTATCGTTATCCCGTCATCACCCCTGTACTGATACCCATCATACCACAAAATCCTCCCGCTCCGTGCATCTATCAACCGTGCACTGATGAGAGCCTGTGGCGGTACAGATCCCTCTTCTTCAGAATAATGTTCTACTGTTCCGACCAGAATGCCGTCAACTCCTGAAGATTCTGCAATGGAGGCAATATTCTTGAAGTCAAGCTCGCCTTTGCTCCTCACTCTCAATGCTACCACCAGATTCCTGACATCACCAAATGACACCGGCTCAAATATTCTGCTCCTGAAAAGTTCAACAATAACCATATAGGTTGCGATCATGCCGGCACCTTTTATCTTGCTTTCATTTTTAAAAGGCATGACAGCAATCCTGTATGTGGCCTCCCTCTCTTTATGGGGAGGAAGGATGCTCAAGGAGTCTAGTAATTTGTCGATCATCCTTACCGTGAGTTTATCGATACTCCTTACCGTACCAAGCCCGAGCAATCCCGTAAAATCGTCTCCTGTTGCAGCAGCGTGACCTGCCCATATGATACTGCCATCCGATGTATTGATCAGGCGTGCCGTAAAACCTGCCTTATGATTCCTGCCGCTATAACAGGTATTGATGGACCCTACCAATACTGCCTCCACATGCAACTCTTCTCCCATTTTTCTTGCCGTATCCCTGGAAACATAGCCGGTTGATCTTATTCTTTCCTTCAGCAAGAAACGTTCAAGGGTTGACCCGTCTAACACACTGAACCCCTCCGATTCCAGTTTGTCTCGTACGAGCGGCATAATCTTTTCTGTTGCACGTATATCGTCGCTGAAGTTTTCAAAAGGAAATAATGCTATCCGGGCTTTAACGTCCTTCGTTAAGGACTTTATCTCTCGACTCTCTGATAAGTCCGGGATAGCACGTTCGCTCTGCTGGGACTGTGTCGTAGAACAACCAGTGCTCAGTATTAACATACAACCTGAAATAATAAAAAGTATGCAGTACAAAAAGTATGCAGGGTTTATCGAGTTCATCGGGTTTTTGGTGTTTACCTGTTTTATTGGGTTTATTGATTTTTTTGGATGCATTTATTTTATTGCAATTGTTAAGTAGACTTTGTTTCTTTATACCGTTTAGTGTTTTGCAGCAAATACCTTATCACAAGAGTCCTCGCCTCTTTAAACACTATAGTAACAGTCTCAAAATAAATACATTGATTTGTAAAATCCCTCCTATCCTCCCTTTGCCAAAGGGAGGGATTACACCCCCTCTTTTCTAAAGGGGGGCAAGGGGGGATTACCGATAAAATAGAGGTCACTCTTGTTAAAATCCTCTCCGATTGCTAAAAACATATGCAAATTCTTTATTTAAAACTTTATTCATTTATCCAGTTGAATTATTTATGCAACTGGTGGGTAAACACCAGAAACTCAAGAAACTTCTAATATTCAAAAAGGGTTTTCAAAGCCTCCCTGACAACTGCGATAACAGTCTCGCTCATGGTAGCTGAACGGGCGCCAAAATGCCGGGCCCAGAAGCTGGCGCCACCTTTTGACTTTGTTACCGACCATATGATGCTTCCCGAACTGGTGTCAGCCATCATGATTGTAATGGACACTTCAGGCGCGGAAACATTTCCATACCTGACCTGTCCGAATTCCTCGACTGCACCGAGGACCACCGCCTGAACCTTCAGGTTCTTTCCAATGGTCTTGATCTGTTCGGCGTTAATCGGGTCGTCCGGCTTGAGCCTGAGGCTTTGAATAGCGGATATCGGATCACCGGGAACAGTAACCTCAACCAGTCCTGTTGCCAGAAGCTCGCTGATCACAACCTGCCTCACCATATCCCCGGCAAATCTCTCGTTTGTCAGATTCTCAAAGGGTAATACAGCAACCCGTTTTATAAAGCTGAAGTCGACATCCTGGTTGATATAAAAACCCGGGGTGCCCTTCCCTCCACAGGAGATGAGAAGCAGGACTGTCAGTGTACTTAAAAATAGCATTCTGAATTTTTCTAATCTCACTGCCTGTACTCTCCACATATCCAGAAAACTTTTAAAAGGTGCTCTTCCGTCATTCGCCGACCTGCATGCACTCGACCCCGATCAGGGGATCGTGGAACCAGAAAAAAGACTGGATTATCCGGGCAAGCCGGATAATGACGCCCTTCGGAACAAGAGTTCTTTTTAAGAATAATTTGAACCTTGCAATGTAATCTCCGTAACCTGACCTTTGGAAGGCCTAATACATCGTATCAATTGCATCTTTCACCGTCCTCCGGGCTGCTTCACTGAGAGGAATCCCCTCTGCGCCAAAATGCCTCGTCCAGAAACTGGCGCCGCCCGTGGTTGACCGCACAGACCAGATAATATTCCCCGACACTGTTTCGAGCAGCATCAAATTGATCGTTACTTCCGGATAGCTCACGTTTATGCCCTTACTGATTCCAAAGGCCTCAACAGAACCCGACATCACCGCATCAACACCGAGCGTCTCTCCTACCTTCTTTATTTCTTCGGTCTTGATGGAACGGAGCGACATGATGTTTAATTCCCTGAGAAGTTTTGTAACCTCGCCCGGTTCTATAACATCTCTCCCCCTCGTCAGGAGTTCCGTAATGACTATTCTCCTGATCTTTTCGCCGGCAAAGTCGTCTCTCGTAAAGTTTTCAAACGGCAATACCGCTATTTTTTTGACATTTGTAATATCGGCGCTTTCACGCACAAAGTATTTCTGTGCGCACCCACAGAGTAGCATGATGCCAAGTGCTGCAATGGCTGTGCCCAGGCATGCACGTCGTCTTTTATATTTATAAATTTCATTCATAATGTTCCATATTTTAATCCGATGCCATTAATACGGGTATAGAGCTAAAATATATGTCATCCCCGGGCTTGACCCGGGGATCCAGTGTGTTTTCAACTTAAATACGAAAGCGACATAATTTATTATTATATACTATCGTATACCTACCAGAACCTGCAAGTGAGATTTGCTCCAAAAGTGTATGTCTCTTTCTTTATATCCTCGACCGTCCTGTTATATCGTGACGTGACCTGGAGGTTCAGGAATTTTGTAATATACCAGGTAATATAGCCGCTGACCTCGTCACTCGTGCGCGAACCCGGCTCGGTATTGGAGTGTTCGTACAGAGCATTGAATCTGACGGTTGGCAGGAAGAGCCAGTCCATGAGGATACCTTCTCTGGTACTCACATCACCATCAACGTCGGAGATTATGAAAGTTCCGGTAAAACTGATGAATCTTCCCGGCCTGTAGGTAACGATTATGCCGCCATCATTCGAGGAGGTAGAAACGTCACCTGACGTACGGCTCAGCCCGAAGGTAACATTTGCCGATAATTCAGGGGTAAGACGGGCATCAATGTTTCCCCTGATATACTTGTTTGAAGACTCGCTGTCTGCCGAGGACGGTTCAATCTCTATGAAATAGTTTCTGGATTTTGTGTATCCGATATCCGTAATCATGCTGACGTCCTTGTAAAGCCGTGAGTCTATGGTTAACAAGTATAAATCACTCATGGATTGTTTCTCATCGAAGGTATAGCTGTACGTCCTTGTCAATGTAAGGTTTGCGCTGAGAGTCGTCAGGGGAGTTGCATAAAAACCGAGAGAAAAGGTGTCGGATGTGTAATCACTTTCTTCCTTATTGTCAAATGATTCATTCCTTTGAGCCCGGACTGTTGTCGTAAGGATACTGGATGTAAGCCACCTCGCTGTTCCGCCGAACGACCTTGTAACGTTTGTCTTCAGCTTTTCATCATGATTTGTCAGCGATTTGCTGAAAACATTTTTAAAAGCGCCGCCTACCGAATCTGCAAAAGACTTTGGACTCTGGTCCGCCCTGTTCAAATAGAAATCCATTGAAAAGATAAGTGGCTCTGCGGGCCTGATTGATGCGTTGAAATTAATGCCCTGTGAAAAAAAGATTGATTTCTGATAGATCTTTCCCGATTCCGGAACATACTCTGTTCCGTATGCCTCTATCTCTGTTACGAACACATCACGCATTGATACGGTCTCCGTGTTGATTGCCTTGAGATAAAGGCTGTCCTGCGGGGTAGTGAATCGGATCTCATACCGGTAGACGTCGACAAGTTCAGAGATATCCCTGTCAATGTATTCGGTTACGGATACCGATTCTATCGCGACTTCGGTCCAGGTACCCGGCAGGTTAAATTTACTCGCATAAACCTCCCAGTTGGCCCGGTTCGAAAGAATGGTGTCTAAAGACACATCTGCATTGACATAAATATACAATGCGTCAACCGGTTGATCGGACGAAAACAACTGGATACCCATATTATGGTACCTTTCACCATTAAAACCGAGGTTAATTGAACCTATTGAGGTCTGTGCGGGCACATCGTAAATCTCATCGCTCAGCGTCTGCACTGTGGATAATGTTTCCACTTCCGGCTCAATCTGCGTCCCCAGACCGTACATGCCAAAATACGGGGTGCGCTTAAAGGGGACAGGACCTGTCCTGGACGAAAAGAGCTTGGCTTCGTTCCAGTTATAATTACCCTGATAGCCGGCTGCTATGCTGACGATATTTCTCCAGAAAGACGTATTGTAATTAATGTCATATGAGCCCATGAAATTATTTTGTAACGTCTCGGTAATATCACCGGCTAAAGGTGTATCCTCCTCGTTCCTCGAGAACGTCACATTGTATGAGGCCTGCAACCCTTTGTATTTATAGTTATACCAGGAACTTGCCAAATATTTCGTATTGGTTCTGTCCAATCTGCTGTCCGTGATATGGTCATAAGTCTTATCCCTGTCGAACTGAAGCGAAAAGAAGGGAAATTCAGTCGGAGTTAAGTCAAACCGTGCATAATAATAATCCCTCGTTGTTCTGCTCTCGTTTGTTATCCGCGCTGTGTCCCAGTTTTCAAGATGCCTGTACCCGAGGTTGAAACCGTACATTGGATTTTTGAATTGAACATTCAGTGCCGGCTCCAACGACCTCCGGTAATCTTTTGTCTTGGTTCCTTCCTGGTCGGTGAAGTGCGAATCTGTAATGGTACCCCTCAGGTATAACTGGTACGTAAGTACCGGATTGACGGTTTTGTCAAACTGAAAGTAATAACTCTGGAAAAGGCGATCAGAATCACTTATCCTATCGCCGTCTTCATACAATGTAGAATCTGTATAGTCCAGTCTCAGCCATGCGCTCGGACCATCAGCAAATGAGGAAGAGCTTGCGAGTAAAATTATTAAAACAATTGTAACCTTCCATAATGTATGGTTCATGCAGTTTCCTGGTCATCAGTCATTCGTCATTAGTCATTCATTTATTGACCAGTGACTACTGACAAGTGACTTTTTCCTTTCTAATAAGGAAACATTGTTACGCCATAAGGGTTTTTCCCGACAGGGATCGTACGTGTAACCCTTTTCGTGGTCTTATCGATTTCAGACAGTGTATCGGAACCCCTGTTCACAACGTAAAGAGTCCTTCCTTCCGGATCAAACATCAGCGACCTCGGAGATTTTCCCACCGGTATTGTACCGACAACGGGCGACAATGCCGTTGTAATATGAGGGGCCGGCCTGAGAGCCTCTGCAAACGGCCTGATAATAACTATTTCGTTTGTTACATCTCTCAGGAGATAAATCCTGTCAAGGTCAGGATCGGGAACAACCCCTATAAATGACCTCCCGACATTGGAAATAGCACTCACAGCACCTGCTGCATTACCGTGAATAATCTGGATAATATCTATGGCCGAAAGATCTTCATGATTATAATTCGTTACATAAACCCTCGCCCTCTGGTAATCTATTGAGAGCGCCATCGGATTCCATTCGACATTCACGGTCACAATATTTTCAACACTCGTTCCTGACGCGGACATTTCAATAATGGTGACGTCCTTTGAATTCTTATTGACGACATACACATTAAAAAACCTTTTCCGGTAATTCCTTAACACATTGATGTCGTAAAAACTGAGGAATCGTGAGCTTAAAAAATGCTCTACAGGTGGATCTGCGGCTATTGCAACGGGCCCTTTGCCGACATCTATTTTGAGTATCTCCTGGTAGGTGTTACCATCAACAACAGAGACCGTATCGGAACCATAGTTTGCCACAAATATCATTTCTCTTCCCGGTGCAATCTGTGCTATAGCTATGCCTTCCGGCACCGTACCGAATCGTATCGGGATCTCCTGCTCAACCTTATTCGTTGTTGGTTCAATCACCGATATGCTGTTAGAGCCTGAATTTGCTGCATACACGCGGGGGCGTGCCTTGCCGATACTTGCGGCAATACCTCTTGGTTTCTTTCCCACCATGACCGTTGCGACGACCTCTCCTGACTGCCTGTTGATCACAGAGACATTGTTCGAATCCTCATTTGACACGTAGATGAGCAAGGAACTCAGTTCCGGGACCTGACTTTTTACCGTGAATACCGGATTAAAAAGATATTGATCAACAACCGACGCATCAACGTCCCAATTGAGAAATATCGATAGATTCTGGTCCCTTGACAGGACAAAATCGATATTTACAGATATTCCCTCTGCCGGCAATGACAGATTTGCGGTCCAGTCTTCCCTTTTTATCACTGCCTCTTTCACCGTGAGTTGTAATTCTCTGTATCTGTCAGCAGGCACTGTCATTTCACAGAGGAGTATCTGCTTGTCCGTGAGGTCAGATGAGTTTATCTTTCTGGGAGTGCTCATAATCTCCCTGGAACTCCCGTCTTCCGCAATAACATTTATAGCCAGAAGATCAAAGGTAAGATCAACGGACGTCTCATCAGGTCCCTTCAGGAAGATACTGATCTGACCGCTGGAGGTCTCAGGGGATTCTACGTACTCCCGGACAGATTCACAGCCCCCCAGTATGAGCAAAGAGCAGAGAGCGAAAAGCAGAGAGCGAAAAGCAGAGAGCGAAGAGTATAAAATAACAGGTGAATAATGGATTACAAATGGTTTTTTCTTTTGGTTTGGGTTTTTCTGGTATTGAAGAAAAAAGTTTTTTTGAGGCATGTGTCCTCCGTTATCAGCAGATGGAAGCCTTTTTTCTGTTTTGCCTGTACATAGCAGGATATATCGGAAAGTATAATCAAATATACTATTAAAAAC
>Ga0209270_1001271_pt1 | contig 37284 bp, 43 predicted proteins | sample MTBAKSrepl1MetaG_FD_187456 | JGI IMG/M metagenome (GOLD analysis project Ga0209270, IMG submission 187456) | Enrichment culture microbial communities from Arthur Kill intertidal strait, New Jersey, USA, that are MTBE-degrading - MTBE-AKS1... | ecosystem: Environmental > Aquatic > Marine >...
GGTTCTTCGGGTGCCTGAAAAGCCTCATGAGTTCAAAGAGCAAGGCCTTTTGCCTGGCTCTGGTGCGGGGAGTTCAACCCCACATGCCTGAGGCGGTCACCACAGAAGGTGTTTTAGGCATGTTCCTGGCTGCGGCCCATGAGTATTCCTCCGTGCTTTTTCGAAGTGTGGCTCTGGATGACCGTACGGACCTGAAGCGCGCCCTGGACCTGGCCCTGGACACCGGAAACCCTCTCATCCAATGGATCTTCCACGACCAGGAGGCTTACACCATCGAGGCCTCCAATGAGCCGCTCTCAGTGACGGCCAAGCCCGCCCTGGAACTGGGGGCCGAAGATGTGGTCGTGATCTCGGGCGGTGCCAAAGGCGTCACCTTCCATATCGCCCGGGCCCTCGCCTCCTTCAAGCCCCGGGTTGTGCTGCTGGGTCGAACCGAATTGGATGCGGCTGCGGCCTACGGCGCGCTGCGCGAAAGCGGCCCGGGTGATGAAAAAGGCTTGCATCGCTTTTTCAAGAAGAAAAAGTCCGAGCCCAAGGACGAAGGTGCTGCACTGAGAGCGCAGGCGGGCCTGGAAATCGCCCGGAACGTGACTCGGCTTTCCGTGTCAGGTCTCAAGACCTCATACCACTGCTGTGACGTGGCCGACCCCCATCAGGTGAGCCGGACCCTGGATCAGGTGGTGAAGCAGTATGGAAAGATAGACGGGATTATCCACGGGGCAGGTCTTATCAAGGACGCCTTCATGGAGTTCATGACGGCCGAGGACTTCAGGCGGGTCGTGGAGGTCAAGCTCCTGGGCGCCCGGAACCTCTACAATGCCTCCAAAGAGCACGGCCTCAGGTTCTTCGCGGCCCTCTCGTCGATCGTGGCTATCCAGGGCAATGTGGGACAGGCCAATTACTGCGCGGCCAATCGTTCTCTTTCCGCGCTCCTGCGGTCATGGGCGTCTTCCCGTGAGGGCTTTGTCGCAAAGGCCCTCATGCTGCCGCCTATCGAAGGCACAGGCATGGCCGAAGACCCGGAGGTCAAGGAGCTCATGAAGCTCAAGGGACTGGAGTCCGCTTTTGTTCACGCAGACGAGCTGGCCCAGATGTTCTGTCGTGAACTGTTCCTGGGGTCTCCCCGGCAGTCTTGGGTGATAGCGGCCCGCACCTTCCCGCGGGTCAAGGGGACCCTGGTCGAAGCAGGGAAACCCGGCGGGAAAGGGGTGAGCCGCCCCCAAGGCGGAGTCCGTTTCGAGCGTAAAGATTTCCCCATGATCGACACCGTGGAAGACATGGATCTCAGGAAGGGCGAGCTGGTCGCCAAACGGACCTTTTCTCAGAGCTCAGACCTCTGGCTTGAAGATCACAAGCCGTTCAAGTTCCTCAACCATCCTCTGGTGTCCGGGATCATGGCCGTGGAAAGCTTCCTGGAGGCGGCCCGTTTGCTCTATCCCTATATACCCTTGCTCGGCTGCCGGCGCTTGAGGTTCATGGATGTCCTGGAATGCCCTCACGATACGGGGCGCGAGGCGCGTATCGTTTGCCGGAGACAGGAAGACGTGACCGAGGAGGTCCGCTGCCATGTCCGGCTCTCCTCCGCCCATCTATCCCCTTCAGGGCGGCTCCTGGACAAGTGGTCCACAAACTACGAGGGAGAAGTCATGCTCGGGCCGCGAAAAGCGCCCCTGGCCGGTTTGCCTGAGTTCGCCGTGAAAGATGAGGACCTGGACACGCGGCCCATCGAGCCCGATGAAATCCAGGCGAAATACGAAAAGCGCACCGGCCTCAGGGGACGCTACCGTGTGCTTGAAAGGATCCACGGGACCGGTCCCGGGATCGTGAAAGGAGTCATGGTCTACCGGGAAGAGAAAGACATGGCCGATCCTGAACGGGTTTGCTACCAGTACTCGCCCTATCTCCTGGAAGCCCTGATGCACCTTATGGCCTTCTATCCAGGTATGCAGGAAGAGGAAGAGTCCCTGGATCTGATCCCTGCCGGCATGGAGGAACTGCGTTTTGCCCGTCCGGCCGGTAATGGGGAGCGCTGCACGGTCGAGGCACGGCTCCGATCCCGCGACGATCAAGGGTATACATGGGATGCCCGCGCTGTGGGCGAGGACGGGACAACCATCATGCAGGTCCTTTCCATGCGGATGAATCGATTCAGCCGGTGAGAGGATGAAGGATCCATGAGCACGAGGCGCCTGCAAAGAGCATGGTCCCCCGGGGACCAAGAGTACGCCGATCAGGAGACGATAGGCATCCTGCCCCGCCAAGTCCTGGGGGGTCTCGTGGTGACGGCGTCCACCGAAGAGAGGGCGGGGGCCGGATTCTCCTTGTCCCTCATGCTCCTGCGAGCGCTGGGCCGGCTTGAACCCTGCCGGCACACTCCCCCTGGGCAAAAGACGCTCAGCCTTCGCAAGAGCGCTCTTGGACGGCCTTCCCTTTTCCTGGGGCAAGAGCAAGGACCCTCCCTGTCCTTCAGCCACGGGAAGGGTCGGCTGTGGGCGGCTATGGGCGGCCGGGGGAGCGTGGGTCTTGACGCGGCCTATCCCGAGGAGTTTGCCGAGGGCTATCCTTTTGCCCGAGTGTTCAGGCCTGAAGAATTGGACTGGGCCAAGGCTCTGTGTCACGATAAAGCCCGGGGGGCCGCCCTGATATGGTCGGCCAAGGAAGCGGCCGTCAAGGCAAGCGGGACCGGCTTCAGCCTCTTCAACCCCCTCGAGGTCCGAGTGGGGCCCCCTCATTTCAGCGAACAAGGGATGGTTTTCGACGTGTCGGCGGGCTGTCCTATGCCCGCCTGGGCAAGACCGGAGGATACGGGCTGGCTCTGTGTCGCGCTCCAGACTCCAAGGTGAGCTAACCCTCTTCCCCGCAGCGGGGGAGAGGGCAAGGGTGAGAGGGACCCCCTCCGAGCCGTGAAGGGGCGTTGAATGAAATCCGCCTGGGCGGATTTCATTCGGGGTTCAACTTATCTTTGAACTTCTGCGAAGCCTGGAAGGTGACGATTCGCCGGGAGTCGAGGATGATCTGCTCTCCTGTTTTCGGATTCCTCCCCTTTCTGGCCCACTTGAATTTGACTTTGAACCTTCCGAAACCCGAAATGAGTAGCGGAACTCCATTTGCAAGGTTTTTCTTGATGATTTCGAAGGTGGCATCCACCAGCCTCGTTGCCCTTTGCTTGCTGAGAGGCTCGTAATCGAACTCGGGGAAGAGATAGCGCTGTCGATCCTTCTTCGGTTTCTTGAAACGCACCTTTTCCACGACGCTTTTCACCAAATCGGTCTTCGTTACCGTCATGTCGAGCCTCGCAATCCAAAATGTCAGCAAAAATCTGGGTCCAGAGGGCCCGGCTTTGGTCTAAGCCCAGAGGGCATGATTTGCTGGTGTAGCCTCGCCAAAATCCGAAATCCGAATATCGAAATACGAAACAAATTCGAAGACCAAATGTCCTAATAACAAAAACAAAACGAAATCGCTGTACCAGATACGCTTATTGTTTGGGTCATTGGAATTTTTGTCATTATGTATTGTTTCGTATTTCGAATTTCGTGCTTCGAATTTGGAGCCTTCTCACTCCCACAGGCATAGCCAATTGTCTGTGACCTGGCCCTGAGGACCAGGGTTCGTGAACTGCATGAACTTGGCTCCGCTTCGCTCCGCCAACGGAATCATGGAATGTTGGACTCATGGAATACCCGTTTTCCGTCGACTTCCTTGATGAATATCACAATTCATGGGATAAAGGGAATCATTCCATGGGCAGCGCAAGTCATGGAAATGCCATCGAAAGGGATTTGTTTCAAAAGGTTGTATAATTTCAGGGAGGTACATGGCATATCGGTTAGAGTTTGTCAACTCCCTAATGCACTCCGGCTATGAGAACATCCTTCCATCCGAGGCTGATCAACGATCCTTTCTCCGACCCGGGTTTGTTCATCTCCTTTCTCTACCGGAAGCGAGCAATCCTCTTTGACCTCGGAGATCTCCGCAGCCTGACATCCAGGGACCTGATCAAGGTTTCTCACGTTTTTGTCACCCACGCCCACATGGACCATTTCATTGGATTTGATGCTCTTTTGCGGGTCCTGCTGGGGCGGGAGAAGGAGATCCACCTTTTTGGGCCGCCGGAATTCTTTGCCCGTGTTGAAGGGAAACTGGCGGGCTACACATGGAATTTGGTGGATGAGTATGAATCCAGGCTTTCCATCAGGGTGACGGAAGTGTGGCCGCAAAAGCTGAAGACCAGGACCTACCTCTGCGAGGAACGCTTTGTCGCGACGGGGAAGGAAGAGGAGGTTCCCTTTTCCGGCATGCTCCTGAAAGAGCCCTCCTTCCGCCTAGAGGGCGTGCTTCTCGACCATCGCATTCCCTGCCTGGGACTGTCCCTTGTCGAAAGCATTTCGATCAATATCGACAAAGAGGCTTTGAAAGACTTGGAACTGCCCGTGGGCCCTTGGCTGACCCGGTTCAAGAAGGTGCTTCACGAGCAAAAGGGCCTCGCTCAATCCTTCGTGGTCACCTGGGAGCAGGGCGGCAGGATCGTCAAAGAAAAGGAGTTCAGCCTCGGCGAGTTGGCGCAAAGGATCGCCCGGATTTCTTCCGGCCAAAAAATCGGCTACCTCTCGGATATGGCAGGAAGCCCGGAAAATCTCGAGAAGGCAGAGAACCTGGTGAGGCATGCGGACAGCCTCTATATCGAGGCGCCGTTCCTGGAAAGGGACAAGGCGGTCGCTCTGAAGAAGTGTCATCTTACCGCAAAGCAAGCAGGAACCCTTGCGAGGAAGGCAGGGGTGAGACGGCTCACCCTTTTTCATTTCTCTCCCCGGTACACGGACATGGCCGAAGAACTCGAGAGGGAAGCCATGGAAGCCTTTCACCGTAAACAGTAGTCAGTAAGCAGTAGGCAGTATGCAGGAAAGGATAGACACCATCTCGGGCAGGCAGTGGCCGGTTCAATGCTGCAGGCATCAGCTCTCCTTTTCCCTTTTTTGTCAGTGCGTACTGCTTACTTCCTACTCCTTACTGTTTTCCAGCTTGATTGCTTCCAGCATGGCCTCATGAACGAGACCATTGGAGGCCACCACCGTGCGCAGATAAGGAGAAAAGGGATTTCCGTCGTAGTCCGTCATTCGTCCTCCCGCTTCCTTCACAATCACGGTCGCGGCGGCCGTGTCCCAGGGCTTGAGCCCTTCTTCCCAGTAACCGTCGAATCGGCCGGCGGCAAGATAGCACAGGTCAAGGGCTGCGGAGCCCAGCCTGCGAATCCCCTGCGCGCGGACAAGGACCTGGTGGAACCTTTGCATGATCGTCCGGGAATCCTCGTGGATGGAATAGGGGAATCCTGTGGCGACAAGGGCTTCCACCATGGTGCTCACCCGGGAAATCTGAATCCGCGACCCATTCAGGAAAGCGCCTCCCCCCTCCAGGGCCTCGAAACGTTCGTCCATGACAGGATTGAAAACAAGCCCCAGCACAAGGCGGCCGTCCACCTGGAGGCCGATGCACACGGCATAAAAGGGAAGGGCGTGGGCCAGGTTGATCGTTCCATCCAGCGGGTCGATGATCCACAGGCGCTCAGGCAAAGCCCTGTATTCCCCCGTCTCCTCGGTGAGGATGCTGTCCCGGGGAAAGGAGCGGCGAATCGTGTCGATGATTGCCCTTTCCGCCTGAAAGTCCGCTTCCGTGACGAGGTCGATTTCTCCCTTTTTTCTGACCTCCAGCACCCGGCCGAGAAGCGCCTTGACTTCGCTTCCGGCCCTCAATGCGGCTTCCCTTGCCACATTTCGTTCTTTTTCCCAGTTCATGCTCAGCTCTCCCCAAGAAGGGCCTTACTTATCACGACTGAATTAGCTTGACAAGCCCTCATCCGGGTGATAGACGATACATTTTCTTATTTATAACTCCTTGTTCCGTTGGCCTGAAGGCTCAGAGAAAAAGCGGGACCAAACTTTTCCGAACAGGGAAGATGTCCGAAAGGAGACAAAGGAATGCGGCACTACGAGACGATCTATATCGTCAACCCCAATTTGGGCGAAGAAGAGTACCGGGATCTGCTCAAAAAGTTCAGCGGCGTGATTGAAAAAAACAAGGGCGTGATGATCAAAAGCGAGGAGTGGGGGACCCAGAGACTCGCCTACGAGGTGAAAAAATTCGACAAGGGCAGCTATGTTCTCGTAAATTACTGCGGAGACTCCGGAATCACCGCTGAACTCGAGAGGGAACTCAAGCTGGACGACAAAATCCTCAAGTTTCAAACCATCAAAATTGCTCATGAGGTGAACCCCGAGGACCTTCTCCAAAAAGAGAGGGAGGCGAGAAAAGAGACGGCTGTGGCGCAGGAGCAGCCCTCCGAACCCTCGGAGGCGACGGCCGAGGCGCCTGTAACAGAACCCAGGGGAGAGGAGAAGGGCGATGCTTGACAAAGGCAGACGCAAGATGGCTTATCACAGGAGAAAGGTTTGCCGGTTTTGCGCAGACAGCAGTGCGGTCATTGACTATAAAGACTCGAAAACTTTGAGACTGTTCACGACCGAACGAGGAAAGATCATTCCCCGGAGGATATCGGGAAACTGCGCAAAGCATCAGAGAGTGCTCACAGTCGCCATCAGGAGGGCAAGAAAGATCGCCCTCTTACCCTATACCACCTCGACCTTGAGGTAAACGGACGGAGGAGGGCTGGAGGGAGCAAAGCCTTCCTGTGCGATTCATGAGACTTTATGACCTCCTGGGCTGTGTGGGGACGGCGACGATCCTTCTTCTCGCCTCGGCGTTGATTCCGTTGATCGGTCCCTTTTTCAGCCTTCTCACACCCCTGCCTTTTCTCTATTACTCCACCAAGCTGGGCATGAACGAGGGCGTGAAGCTCGTGTGCGGGAGCATCCTCGTGACGGCGGTGGTGTCCGCTTTTCTCAGGTATCCCCAGATGATCTTTCTCTGTGTGGAGTTCAGCCTTCTGGGGCTGATCATATCAGAACTCTACAGAAGGAAGTGGAACATCGGGTATTCCATCCTCGTAGCGACATGTGCCGTGCTCCTCATCGGCCTGATCGTCATGGCGGTGGCAGGGCTGAGAAAGAACATGGGACCGCTGCAGATGATCTATGGGTATATTCAGGAGAGCCTGCGCCAAACGGTGGATGTCTACGAGAATATGGGAGCGGGCCCTGAGAGTGCAAGGGCGTTCAAGGAGTATCTGACCATCGTGACGGATATCATCTCGAAAATCTATCCTTCCCTGATGATTGTCGGCACAGGGTTTGTCGTGTGGTTCAACATCATTGTGAGTCGCCCCCTCTTTCAGATGAAAAATCTTCCCTGTCCACCGTACGGCGCTCTGGACCGATGGCGCTCTCCGGATCTCATGGTATGGGGGGTGATTGCCGCGGGTTTTTCTTTATTTTTGCCTTTCCCTCATATAAGATTGCTCGCAACCAATGCCCTGATCGTGATGATGGCCGTGTACGTTTTTCACGGTCTATCCATCCTCGTGTTTTATTTGAACAAGTACCGTGTACCCCCATGGATCAGATTCGGTGTCTACTTTCTGATCGTTTTTCAACAGATCTTCGTCATTGGATTGGCCTTGGCCGGCCTCTTTGACCAGTGGATCGATTTCAGAAGAATTCACTCCAGGAAGGTGGAGTAAAGGAGGAAAAACTCATGAAGGTGATTCTCACACAGGACATGGATTCTCTCGGTCTGGCAGGAGAAATCGTCGACGTGGCGAGAGGATATGCAAGGAATTATCTCATCCCGAAAAAGATCGCTCTCGATGCCACGGAGGACAACATCAAACGGACGGAAACGCAGAGAAAAACCATTGAGGTCAAGCGCGTCAAGCTCAAGGAAGACGCCCAGAAAATCAAGGAGCGCCTCGCCGAGGTGATGATCAGCATCGCCCAGAAGGTGGGAGAAGAAGACAAGCTCTACGGCTCCGTGACGAGCATGCACATTGCCGATGAACTGGAAAAGCAGGGAATCACCATCGATCGGAGAAAGATCATGATGGACAAGCCGATCAAGAGCCTCGGTGAATTCTCAGTCCCCATCAAACTGCACCCTCAAGTCACGGCCTCCATCAAGGTGACGGTCGTTCCGGAGCCTTAGTGCTTCGAGTCGCAAATACGGTGTCGTATCCAACAAGCTCAACCCTGAGCCATGGCTCCCTCGGCGCTAAGTCCTGAGGGAAAAAATTCGTCACCGATTTGATGACTCGATGGACTTAGGGCCGCTGGAAGGGAGAAGGTTGCGCCATGGCTCAAGCAAAAGAGAAGGTTGTTTCCGCTCCCCTCAAGGTGCCCCCCCAGAATGTTGAGGCGGAGCAGGCCGTTTTGGCCGGGATTCTGATCAACAATGATGCCATGAACCAGGTCGTGGATGTCCTCTCCCAGGACGACTTCTACCGGGAGGCCCATGCTCGCCTCTACGAGGGCATGACGGAGCTCTACAATAACAACGAACCCATCGACCTCATCACCCTTTCTCACCATTTGAAAGAGAAAAATGCTCTGGACAAAGTGGGAGGGCCGGAGTACCTGACCTCTCTCGTCGATGTCGTGTCCACCTCCGCAGGCATCCTGTACCATGCCCAAATCATCCGGGACCTCTCCGTCCGAAGAAAACTCATCAGCCAGTGCTCGGTCATCTCCGATGCCTGCTTTCAAAACTGGCAGCCCACGGACGAACTGCTGGACATGGCCGAGCAGAGCATCTTTGACATTGCCGAAGACAAGATCGGGGAGACCTTCGCTCCCCTCCATGATGTGATCAAGGACAGCTTCAAGAAACTGGAAAGCGTCGCAGAACGGGAGGGGTTCATCACGGGCGTGCCGACCGGCTTCAAGGACTTTGACCGGTACACGGCGGGCCTCCAGCCTTCGGACCTCGTCATTCTGGCAGGAAGGCCGAGTATGGGAAAGACCGCCCTGGCTCTTAACATCGGCTACAACGCCTCCCTGGAGACCGGGAAAGGGGTGGCGGTTTTTTCCTTGGAGATGTCCAAAATGCAGCTCGGCCTGAGGCTTCTCGGTTTTCACGCAGGGATCGATGCAACAAGGCTGAGAACCGGATTCCTGCGGGATACGGACTGGCAGAAACTCATGGACTCGGCCAACCACCTCTCCGAGCTGTCGATGTTCATCGATGATACCTCCTACCTGAGTGTTCTTGAAATGAAGGCGAAGTGTCGAAGGCTCATGAAGAAGAGCGAACTGACCATGGTCATCGTCGACTATCTCCAGCTCATTCAGGGAAGGCGGAATGCAGAATCCCGCCAGATGGAGATCTCCGAGATATCCCGCTCCCTGAAGGCGCTCGCCAAAGATCTGAATGTGCCGGTCATGGCCCTTTCCCAGCTCAACCGGAAGGTGGAGGATCGACCCAACAAAAGGCCCCAGCTCGCAGACTTGAGGGAGAGCGGGGCCATCGAGCAGGATGCGGATGTGATTGCCTTCATTTACAGGGACGAGCTCTACCATCCCACCACCGAAGAAAACCGCAACCTTGCGGAGGTCATCATCGCCAAGCAGCGAAACGGACCCACGGGCGCCTTCAAGCTGTCTTTTCAAAAAGAGCTGACCCGCTTCAGGGACTATGCGGAAGAAGAATACGGTGCTGCCTAAGAGAGAGCTCGCGGCTGCAGGGCGTTGCCCCCATCAGCGAGCCTTTGTGAAGGGTTCACGGTGCATGGTCCACGGTTCAAGGGACATGGCACGAAGCCCGCATGCCTTAAGCCTTCCACCTTGTCCCTTGCGCCCTGCACCTTTTTTGTGTCGAGGCTTGAACCATCGACAAAATATACGGTAAAACAAGCGGTCTGAAAGCCAGCCAGCTCCAGTTTCTCCAGAGGCTGTACCGCCGGAAAGTCCCAAGCCGCGAAATCATCACCCACGAGCTGACGCGGCAGCTCTCCGCCATGACCTACGAGATCCAGAGACAGGTGGCTTTGCTCATCACCCGGAAGGGAGACGTCGCTTCCGTCATCGTGGGAGACGACAAGAACATCTTTATCCCGGACCTGGGCCGATTCAGGCTCGGACCGGGCCGGCTCAAGGGGCTGCGATGCGTTCACACCCACCTTCACGGGGAGCCCCTTTCCAAAGAGGACCTCACGGATCTCGTTCTCCTGGGTCTGGACCTCATGGTAAGCATCCGGGTGGGCGAGGATGGAATCCCCGGATCCATCTCATACGCGCATATCCTTCCCGAAAACGCCCGGGGTGAAAAATGGCAGGTTGAAGAGGTTCCGGATATAGGGCGGCTTCAGGTGGATTTTCAGGGGATGATTCAGTCCCTGGAAGACGAGCTGTCCAGGACGGCCAAAGCCCGAACCCTGGGGGACAGGGAAAGGGCGGTGCTGGTGGGTGTCATCGCAGGTCCGTCCTGGAAGGCCAAGGAATCCCTGGACGAGCTGCGGGATCTTGCCCTCTCCGACAACCTGGATGTGGTGGATTCGGTGATCCAGCAAATCACCAAAAAGAATCCGCGGTTTCTCATCGGCAAGGGCAAGTTGAGCGAGCTGGTGCTGCGCTGCACGCAAACCGGATCCAACCTGCTGATCTTCGACCACGAGCTCACGCCGGCCCAGGTGCGAAGCCTCACCGATGCAACCGAGCTCAAGATCATCGACCGGAGTCAACTGATCCTCGACATTTTTGCAAAAAGAGCGGTGACGAGAGAAGGCAAGATCCAGGTGGAACTGGCCCAGCTCAGGTACCTTCTGCCGAGGCTTGCCACCAAGAACACGGCCATGTCACGACTGACGGGGGGCATCGGCGGGAGAGGTCCGGGAGAGACCAAGCTGGAGATCAACCGGCGCCGCGCCCGGGAGCGGATCGCGCGGCTCAACCGGGAACTCCAGCAGATCAAGCGGCAGCGGGAAGACCGGCGCAGGCTGCGCAACCTGAGAAGACTTCCCGTGGTCTCCATCGTGGGATACACGAATGCGGGCAAATCCACCCTGCTCAACAACCTGACCCACAGCCACGTTGCGGTGGAGAACCGGCTTTTCGAGACCCTGGACCCGAGCAGCAGGCGCTTGAGGTTCCCTCGGGAAAGGGATGTGATCATCACGGACACGGTGGGGTTTATTCGTGATCTCCCGGAGGATCTCATGGATGCCTTTGCCGCCACGCTGGAGGAACTCCACGATGCGGATCTCCTGCTTCACGTGGTGGATGCAAGCAGCCCGCGCATGGAAGAGCAGATGAATGCCGTGGAGGAGATCCTGAGAGAGCTGGACTTGGGGCGGATCCCGAGACTTCTGGTGCTGAACAAAATCGACCGCCTGGATCCTCTCCAGGCGGCCGCCTTGGAAAGAGCCTTCGACGGCGTTGCGATCTCAGCCTTGAATCGCCGCACCTTTTCCGGCCTCCTCGGGGAAATGGAGCGCCTCATCTGGCGAGAAAGGACCAGCTCCAACGACGCGTAGCCCAGGGCTTCAGCCCTGCGTAAGGGATGGACCGAATCGCAACCAACCGCCGCAGAACAATCCAATGATTGATCCCTGCCAACCGTAGGATGGGTTGAGCACAGCGAAACCCATGCGGCCGGCCCTATCGGCCTCACAGGTTATCCGCGGCACACCACGCATATTGCTCGCGAAGGATCCTGGTCGGGTTTGGAACTCTCGGTTTTGATCTGCTGCGGTCTACCTGACCGCGGATATCAGCCTCACCCCACGGTCATCAAATGAAGGGTGTCGCCGTCATGGAGAGCTACGTCCATGCGCTCACCATAGGACAGATAGACCGATTGGTTGACTACAACCCGCAATTGCATGTCGATCTCCCCCGCCTGGTCCAGGATGGCCTTTTTCACAGCGGCGCCGTAATTCCTGATCAGCGCATTGGTGAAATCGCGCAGGGTATTGCCGGGGAAATCAAAATCCAGGGCTTTTTTTTTGTTGAAGATCTTGTAAAGCTCCGCAAGACCTTCAATCCTCAGATGGACTTTCATCACACAGCCTGACTCTTCCAACCCTTTGATTTCAAGAGGGTCCCGTCCTTTGCAATGACCAGGCTCTGGCAGGATGGAAGCCCGTCGATGAACCGCGTCCCTTGTTCAGGGCCCATCACGAAAACGCCGGTGGCCAGAGCATCCGCCTCCATCGTTGTTTTTGCCCTAATGGAAACACTGGTGCTCAGGTGGGGAGAAAAGCCCGTTTTCGGGTCTACGATGTGGTGGAACATTTTTTCCTGATCAAAGTAAACTTCGTAGTTCCCTGACGTGGCGACGGCTCCGTCCTTCATCTTCACCACGTCGGGGTAATTCTTCCGTTTCAAGGGATCCTGGATGGCCACGGTCCAGGGCTTCCCTCCTTCCTTGCTTCCCCTGGTTCGGATGTCCCCGCCGGCGTTGATCAGGTGGTTTTCGATCCCCCGGGCCGCGAGGAGTTCGGAAGCCCGGTCGACGATAAAGCCCTTGGCGATGCCGTCCAGGGTGATTCCCATGCCGGAGTCCTTGAAATGCAGGGAGTTCCCTCGGAGTTCCACCTTCCGGCTGTCTACGAGCTTGAGAAGGTCCTTGACCTCATTTTCCGTGGGCCAGTGCTTTTTGTCATTCCCCAATTTTTCCTGGAATAGGTCGACCACCGGTTTGACGGTGATGTCGAAGGCGCCGCCGGTGAGGCTGTAATAGTGGAGGGCGCTGGAGACCACCTGGACCAACTCGGGGGAGAGATCCTGCGCACGGCCTTCCTTGTTGGCAAAAGCCACGGCCGAGGCCTGGTCATAGCGGCTCAGGAGGCCCGAAAGCCGGTTCATTTCCTCGAAAGCCCGTTCCAGTGCTTCTTCAGCCTGGTCCTTGGAGGGATGAAGGAGGGTCATGGACACAAAAGTTCCCATGGCCAGCCGGGTTTTGGAGACCATCACCATTTTCTTGTTGAAGCTGACCGCTTCCGCTGCGGCAGGTACAAAACTTGCCGTTGCCGCCCCCAGTCCGAGCAGGCCCGAAATCCTCAGAAAAGATCTCCGGTCCAAAGGGCGGAACAGATCATTCATCTCTTTCATGCTGTGCCTCCAGTGAAAATTAACCTCTTTATTTACCACTGCCATGGATCGATGGCAACACAAAAGAAGCAGGGAGCAAAGAGAAGAAGAATGGCTGAAAGCTCGATGCGTTCTTCAGGAGTCCCCAATTCACTCTTTCCTGTCATTTCTGTAAATGCGGGAATCCAGGTATTCCAACTGCTCCTGAACTTCCGCTCCCCGACTATCCGCTTCGGGGACAGGCTTCGCATGAGCGCCGAAGTTCCGGCGGAGAAGCCTGCCGTGCATCGCCGTGCTCTATGCTCTTCGCCCTCTGCTCCCTGCTCCGCGCTCCCTGCTCCCTGCTTCTCCTAGCCGGTTGCCTGAAGTCGTTCCTCCTCCGCTTTTTCGGGCGGATAGTGCCGGAATATCTTTCTCGGGCACTTTTCCACGCACACTTCGCCGCACTGGGGTCCGTAGGCGATGCAGGCCTCGTGGTCGATTACCACCACGTTGTCTTCCAGGCTGACCGCCTTGGCCGGACAGACCTTGACGCACATCCGGCAGGAGATGCACCCGGCTTCGCAAAGCTCCTTCACCCGCTTTCCCGGGTCCTTGGTGCTGCAGGGCACCCAGACCCTGGCGGAACGGGGAAGGAGTTCGATGATTTTCTTTGGGCACGTGCGAACGCAGGTTCCGCAGCCGACGCACGCCTCCAGATCCACCACCGGAAAGGTGCGGACCATGCGGATGGCGTCAAAAGGGCAGGCCTCCGCGCAGTCTCCAAGCCCGATGCAGGCATAAGCGCACGACTGGGGGCCCCCGAAGGCCAGGTTGGCGCCTGAGCACGTGTTGTCGCCGACATACTCATATTTTTTACGGACCTTGCCCTCCACCCTGGAGCAGCGTACGGCGGCCACGAGATTCTGGATTGCGGTCAATTGCTTTCCGGTGATTTCGGCCACGGCCTTGGCCACGTCCTCCTTACCCGGGAAACACAGGTTCGGTTTGACCTCGGGATCGTTAACCACCGCTTCTGCGTATGCTTCGCACCCGGCGTAGCCGCAGCCCCCTCACTGGGCGCCGGCCAGGACTTCCAGGACCTCTTCCACCTTGGGATTAACCTTGACCGCGAATTTATGGGCCGCCATGGCCAACCCGATGCCGAACACGAGTCCGATGCAACCGAGGACGGCCAGGGCGATGAGGGCCATCTGTACCAGGCTCAGATTCATAAAAACATATCCTTCTAAAATATGGACATCCCTGAAAAGCCCATGAATGCCAGGGCAAAGAGCCCGGCTGTAATAAAGGCGATGGGCAGACCCCTGTAAGTCGGAGGCACGTCGGCCACCTCCAGCCTCTCCCGCACCGACGACATCAGGAACAGGGCCACGAGAAAACCGACTCCTGCACCCAGGGCAAGCATAAAGCTCTCGGCGGCGTTGTACTCATTGTTGGCAAGCAGGAGGGGCACGGCGAGGATAATGCAATTGGCGATGACCAGCACGAGGTACACGCCGAAGGCCTTGAACAGAGCCGGGTTGACTTTCCTCAGAATGGTGTCCACCGCCTGGACCGAAAGGGACACGAGGCCGATGAAGACTACGATCTGGAGAAAATCCAGGCGCATGGGCTTGAGCACGAACTGGTACATGAACCAGGACATCATGGCGCTCGCCACCATGACGATGGTGAAGGTGATGCCCATGCCCACGGCGGTCGTTTTTTTCTGGGAGGTTCCAAAAAACACGCAAAGCCCGAGATACTTGGTGAAAACGAAATTCTTGATGATCATGGCCCCCAGCAGGATGGACAAGAGATAACCGAAGTAGACCTTCTTGACCGTCAAGACCGCGGTCCCCTGAGACTTGCCTTCCGCCATAATCTCCTTGACACTCATGATATGGGCCTGGCCCCTGTTGAGAGGCAGCCGAAATGCCAGGGTTGCCGTAGTCCTGTCCGGGCTGAGGGAAATGGAGGAGATGGGCAGGGTGATATCCGGGTCGGGCTTCTCGTAAACCTTGTAATTCGCCGGGTTCTTGGCCCAGGTTTCTTCCACAGGGCCGGCAAAGGTGATGGTGATCTGGTTCTCCCCCTTGAAGGAGACCCCCTTGATGAAACGGTGTTCGGGCCCGCAACCCGACACCAGCAGGAGCATCACGAGGAGGCTTAGCCATGCGATAAGGGATGATCCGATCGGTTTCACTTTTTTTCTTTCATCCTCTTAAAGAACAGTTCGACGGTGTTGAAGATGGCCATCATGAATCCCACGGTGAAGAAACCGGCTGCGGGGAGAACGAAGAAAAGGAGGGGCCGGCTGCCGATGATATCGTAACCGAGAAGCGTTCCCGAGCCGAGCAACTCGCGAATGAAGCCGAGGGTCACCATGCCGAAGAGAAAGCCGAGCCCCATGCCCACCGCATCCCAGAAGGAAGAAACAATCGGGTTCTTGGCGGCGAACATCTCCAGACGCATGGTGATGATGGCAAAGGCCACGATGAGCTTCACGAAGATGCCCATGGCCTTGTAGGCCTCGGGCACATAGGCGGCGAGCACCAGGTCGATCACGGTCACCCAGGTTGCAATGGTCAGGGTGTAGGTGGGGATTCGAATCCGGGGATGGATATGGTTCTTGATGGCCGAGATGGTGCAACTGGAGAACACCTGCACGAAGAGCACGGCGACCCCGAGGAGAATGCCGTTCATCACGCTCGTGCTGATGCCCACGGCAGGGCACATGGACAGGGCCAGGCGAAAAATAGGGTTTTCGGCCAGGATGCCGTTGAAGAAAAGCTGGGAATTCGTCTTTTTGCTCAGCGCCAATGCACAGCCTCCTTGATCGGCCGGACTAAAAGGCGACGGGAAGGTTTCGTGAAGCCACCACCTTGTCCAGGACCTCGATCCGGTAAGCGAATCTCCTGGCCATCCCCTTGACCCCGTCCGTGACGGCCTGGCTCGAAATGGTCGCCCCGGTCAGAGCATAGATGTCCTGGTCCCTGTAAGTTTCCCGTATTTTATCAATTTCTTCCTTGGTCAGGCCGCCTGTTTTTCCTTCCAGGTATTTTCGATACTCGTCGGGAAGAGGTTCCTTGATGACATTCAGGCCTTTGAGCTTTTCAAAGCTCTTGTTTGCAAACTGGTTCTCGAAATAGTCCCGCTCGATGTCGCCGCCAAGCCCCGGATCCTCTTCGTGTTCCAGGACCTCCAGGCCCAGGACTTTGAAAGAGGGATCCATGGCCAGCATGATTTTGATAAACGTCTTGAACCCCTGGAACTCGCCGGGAAGCAAGTAGGCGAGGCGCCTGCCTTCCAACTTCGCAATGATGGTTTGGTCGGCAAAACCAAAAGCGGTGGGCGGCTTGAGAACGGCCCGCAGCGCCGAGTCCCGTTCCGCAGGCTCGAGAGCCCCTTCCGGTGTGATCTCGAGTTCGTGAAAGGCCTTGAAAGCCCCTTCCAGGGTGATGATGAGGAGGCCGTAGCGCATGGACTCGCCTTGCTTCACGGGAACCATGTATCCGAGAAACTTGTTCCCTCCCTCGTCGATGACGTAGCGGTAGAGCTGGTAAAGATGGAGGTCCGAGGGGGCGGGATTTTTTTTGCCGTACCCAAGAAGGCTGATCATGGTGTCCTGGACCGCCATGTGCTCGTTGTGCTTTTTCGCCTTGGCGGTGAGGATGAAGGCCCCTCCCATGACCGAGCCTGCCACGAGGCATGATAGCGTCAGACCCAGGGTAATGCGGATGATTTGATTCATTTCACGGCTCCTTTTTGAGGAGCGAAACGCGTGGGCCTGAACCACCCGTCCAGCGCAGGAGTGAGCGCGTTCATCAGGAGAATGGCGTAGGCGACGCCCTCCGGGTACCCGCCCTTGAGCCGGATCAGGACGGTGAGAGCCCCGACGCCCGCACCGAAAATCATCTGGCCCTTTTTCGCGTTCGGAGACGTGGTGTAATCCGTGGCCATGTAAATCGCCCCCAGAGGCACGCCTCCCGAGAGCACGGCCAGCAGCGGGTTCCCGGTGAAAAACCCTTCCCCTCCGAAGACCCATGTGAAAAAGGCCACGGAGGCGAAGACGGACGCGGGAATGTGCCACGTGATGTATCCCTTGTGCATGAGATAGAAGCCGCCCAGGAGAAGGAGGAGCACCGAGGTTTCTCCGATGCAGCCCGGCCGCCACCCGATAAAGAAGTTTCCATAGATGGAGTTCAGGGCGCCGTACTTTTCGATCAGGGCGGCCACACCGTAGTGCTTGAGCACGTAGAGGGGCGTGGCCGTGCTGACGGCGTCCACGCCCTGGCCCATGTAGGTGAATATCGAAGCGTCCCGAATGGGTTGCAGCCAGGCCGAGGTCATGGCAACCGGGTAGGTGGCGACGAGGAAGGCCCGGCCGATCAGGGCGGGGTTAAAGATGTTGAAGCCTATTCCGCCCATGAGGTGTTTGGTCACGAAAATGGCGACCACGGCCCCCAGCACGGGCATCCAGTAAGGCACCCCGGGCGGGATCACGTAAGCCAGAAGCAAGCCGGTGATCACGGCACTCCCGTCCCTGACGGTGACCGGACGGCGCAGGCATTTTTGGGACACCGCTTCGGTGAGCACGCAGCTTCCCACGCTGACCGCGGTGATGATGAGCACCTGGAAGCCGAAAATGAAAACAGAAAGCAGGAGGGGAGGAATCAGGCAACCCACCACCGTCCACATGATCTTTTCCACCGACTCCGCGCTTTTTACATGGGGGGAGATGGAAACGGTCCAGAGCCGGGATTCCCCGGGAAAGGCTTCGCTCTTTTTCACCTGCTCTTCGATGGCGTCACCTCTTGGATTGAAAAGATCTACTTCCTTGCCTTCATCTTGGCCAGGCGGATGAACTGCACCAGCGGCCTCTTGGCGGGGCAGACATAGGCGCAGCACCCGCACTCGAAACACTCGAAAAGGCCGAAGGGAGCCGTGTCCTTGGCCCTTCCGGCCTCGACATAGATCCCGATCTCATTGGGCTGAAGGCCCATGGGGCAGGCCTCCACACACCACCCGCAGCGGATGCAATGACTGTGGGGCCTGGTGTCGATTTCGTCTTCGGTGAGAAAAAGCACGCCCGAGGTGGTCTTGGTCACCGGGATGTCCAGGGTGGAAACGGAAAAACCGGTCATGGGACCGCCGAAGACGATCTTGGCAAGTTCCGGTTTTGTGCCTCCGAGGTAATCGACAATGTCCCGGAGGCGCGTGCCGATTCTAACCCTGAGGTTGGCCGGCCTCCGGATGCCCTTGCCCGAGACGGTGATGACTTTTTCATAGAGGGGCTTGTTGAAAACTACGGCGTCGTAGATCGCTTTGGTGGTGGCCGTGTTTTGAACGACCACTCCCACGTCAAAGGGCAGCGCGAACCCCGGGACCCTTCGCCCCGTGACGCTTTCGATCAATTGTTTCTCCGACCCCTGGGGATACTTCACCTTGAGCGCGTCGACGACGATCTCAACGTCGCTTCCTCCCTTTTCGGCCGCCGCTTTTCTCATCACCTCCACGGCATCCATTTTGTTGGCCTCGATGCCGATATGGCATTTTTTGATGCCCAGGATGGCAAGGATGATCCTTGCCCCTTCGATAATCTCATCAGGGTGCTCGATCATGAGGCGGTGATCAGTGGTGAGATAGGGCTCGCACTCCACCCCATTGATGACGAGGGTGTCCACCTTGGCTTCGGGCGGAGGCGAGAGCTTGATGTGCGTCGGGAACCCGGCCCCCCCAAGGCCCACGATTCCCGCGTGCTTTACCCGCTTGCGAAGTTCTTCGGCCGGCAGATTTTTCCACTCGGACCGTTCGTACTTCTTTGGTTCGGCTTCCTTGTCGGTCTGGATGATTACGGAAGGGCAGGAGACGGACACGGGATGGCTGGAAATGTCGATGCTTTTCACGGTCCCCGTGACGCTGGCATGGATGTTCGCTCCCAATCCGGCTGAGACTTCTCCGATCAGGTCTCCCTCGTTGACCTTCGCCTTCTTGTCCACAAGAGGTTTGCAAGGGGCTCCAAAGTGTTGGAGCAGCAGGATGTCCACCGTTTCCGGCAGAGGCGGCGTTTCAATAGGAAGATGCCGCGTGAGTTCCTTGGAATCGCCGGGATGAACGCCCCCTTTGAGGAATGTCAACAATGTCTCTTGCATGGTCAAATCAGTTCTTCGACAGTGAAGTCGAGATCTCTGTACGGAAGGACCTTTGAAGAACAGAGGTCGAGGCTCATGCAGAACTGATTGATCTGCAAGAGCTTTCCGCTTCAAGGTTGTCTGACGCTGGATTTATAGAATAAAGCGTCTCGAAATGTCCACTGTTTTTTCCAGAACTTTGTTCAGGCTTTGGGAGCAGCGGCAAAAACCGTTCTCGCGTCCTCGATGTCTTTGGCGATCTGCTCAGAGAGTTCCCGGATATCCTGGAACGATTTTTCCCCCCTGAGACGAGAGAGGAAGTTAACCTTGATCTTCTTTCCCACGAGATCGCCTGAGTAGTCAAGGACATGGGTCTCTACGGTGAGCGCTTTGTCATGGAAGGTGGGATTGTATCCCACATTGGTGACTCCTTGATAGACCTCGTCGTTTATCATGACCGTGACGGCATAGACCCCTGTCTTGGGGAGCAGCTCGTCTTCGGGTTTGAGGTTGGCGGTGGGAAATCCTAACAGCCTTCCACCCCTTTGATGTCCCCTGACCACCACGCCCTCCACCTGATAATCCCTTCCGAGAAGCGTTTTTGCCTCCAACAGCTTGCCCTCCTGGACAAGCTTCCGGATCGATGTGCTGGACACCAGCGCATGGTCGATGTGGATCGGGCCGACGAGATGGACAAGAAAACCCAGTTTCTCCCCCATCTCCCTCAGAAGGGGAATTCTCCCTTCCCGGTTCCGGCCGAATGCGTAATCATAGCCCACGACGATTTCTTTGATACCGATCTTGCCGACAAGAATGTCTTTTACGAAATCCTCGGCGGATATGGCGGCGAAATCCCGGGTGAAAGGAATGCAGAAAAGCACATCGATCCCGGCTTTTCCAATGAGTTCGAGCTTCTGCCTGGTCGGTGTGATCAGGAGCGGGCCGTTTCCAGGCTTCATCACCCTGATGGGGTGAGGTTCGAAGGTCATGACGGCCGACTGCCCTCCGATAGACCTCGCCCTTTCTTTGACCCTTTCAAAAAGAGCCAGATGGCCTCTGTGCACACCGTCGAAGTTCCCGATGGTAAGGACCGGGTTGATCAACGGCTCTTCGATCGCATTGAGATCATCGATGATTTGCATTGAATCGCGCGAAATCTCCTGATAAACGTGAAAAAACGCTTCGGTCTGCAAGTTGGGCTTCATGACACGAAATGCTCCGCTCAAGATAACGTAAAAGAACTATTTAGCCTATTGACAGACCCAAGTCCATAATATAAATATAGGCTTCGAAATATCAATTCCTTTGCGTGCGGAAGTGGCGGAACTGGTAGACGCGCTAGGTTCAGGGTCTAGTGTGGGTTCCCACATGGGGGTTCAAGTCCCCCCTTCCGCACCAACTATTTTCTGCCAAGAAACGCTCGCTTTCAACCCTCAAAATCGTCTGCGAAGGTGGTTGATAACATCGTGTGATTATCGTAAGATGAATTTGCCTTCGCGCAAGATTGAGTACAATGGGGGGGTGGTATGGGGGATCCAAAAGAAGTGAGCGTGTCGATTAACGATCGATTTCTCACCATGGATTTGAGGATTGAAGACGAAGACTTGATAAACAGCCTTTTTGCCGGTATAGCCTTGTATGTGAGAAAAGGCATGCCTGTCAAAGTCAGACAGTCTTATGTGACTTTCTCAGGATCCCAGGAGATCCTGACAAAGTTTATGACCAGGACTGAACAAGTGGCTCAATGGAGCCAGGAGACCAAGCAGATTATCTCCGCCCTCAAAAAACGGTGACCGCGACGAGTCAATTCCTCTTTTTCCCTTCCAGGAAATCCTCCTTGGCAGATTTTATTGTACACCGGTGGCAAATAGGGATATAATTATATATCATTTCAAAGAGGAGCACCCTTTGAAGGATCGAGGCATTCCGGGTAGAGGGTAAAATAGAATGCCGGAGTGCCCATAAGGAGCTGACGTGGCCGAAAGAATTCGCCTGCCTTTCGATAGACGTTCCGGCAGAGATCGACGGAGAAGCCAGAGGCTTGCCTATTTCCTGAATGGTGGTCCGGAGCGGAGAAAAACCAGGGAACAGAGATCGGAAAATGAAAGAAGGAGAGAGTGGGAAAGGGTCAGCAAGTGGTCCAGTGTTTGGTCCGAGTTCTACGATCCGGACGAATTCCCGAATGAATAATAAAAAAAATATGAACATAATGAAAAAAATGTTTGACTTAAATATATATTTATGTAATTAATATTACTGATACCTCCTTTCATTCCTCTTACGGCCCCTGAATGACCTCCCTCCCTAGGCAGCCTAAAAAATTCAGGGGCCCTTCCTTTTTCTGAGGCCGGCAGATTTGATGAATCCATAAAAAGTCCCGTCCGCCCTTCTATACATCAGGGCGAACGCTTCCCTGTTAGGCTAAGTGCCTGATTTTCCGTTCATGGTGATGTATAGAACCAGGAATGGAAACACGCCGGCGCACTTTTTACGACTTCATCGAATTTGACGGTCTCGTAAAAAGTCCGAAAACACCGTTTTTCGTCATTCCGGCGAAAGCCGGAATCCAGTGTTTTTAGAGACTTACAAAATACCTGGACCCCGTTTTTCAACGGGGTGACGACTTTTTAAGAAACCGTCAAATTTGATGAGCTCGTAAACACTCATGCCCTGGGCGCAGGCCACCCCCGCCCATGAAAATGTGGGGGCGGGCTTCAAGTAGGGAACGGGTTCCATCCCGTTCCATGGATCGGCACGGAGGCCGATCCCTACAAGGCAATTCGCCTGGCCGGTGCATTTTCACGGTAAAAAGTCCCACACCGTCATTGCGAGGCGCGAAGCGCCGTGGCAATCTCATTGATATCCGGCTAGTTATGAGATTGCCCCTCGGCCGTGAGCTCGGGACCGAACGGCTTCGGGGAGTTTATCCTGAGCTTGTCGAAGGGATCGCAATGACCAAGTCGTTGTTTTTCGACTTTTTACCGTGAAAATCCCCCTCGATCCCCCTTTGTAAAGGGGGAGGAAGAAGGATAGGAGGAAACTTCCCCCCTTTGAAAAAGGGGGGTCAGGGGGGATTTTCATGCGCGGGGGCGACAAGATATTCGTGTCATGAGCGTTTACGAATTCATCAAATTTGCGCCCTCAGATTTCGTACTTGCCGGTCCGGGTCAAGCTGTAGTATACGAATGGGGCGGTCCTCCCAAGTTGGGGAATAATCCGAAACGATGCAGAAAAGGTGCTGACATGGGGATTCTCGGCAATGAGGAGATACTTGCGCGGGTTCACAAGTTCAAATTGTTTCGAAGCGAGGGGAATTTGTTCATTGATATCTATGAGGCCCTCATCGGGAATCCTGCGCACAAGTTCGTGGCCGTTCCAAACCTTCTGATCAGGGAAGCGGACGAGAAATATTTCGGAGTAGGTGATACCAAGAAGACGGCTCTCGTGGACTGCCTGAAAAAGATCAAGGACGTCCCTCTTGAAGTGCTCGTTCCTTTTGAGGATAAGGAGGTGAAGACGGAGGCCCTATCCGAAATCGAAAAAATGTCCAAAAAGGGAGGGCCTCTTTCGAAACTGACAAAAATCTTCCAAAAGGCTTCACGGGACTAGCAGGAACTCCAATCTAGACCTCTCCAAAGGGTTTGTCTGCAACGATCCAGACCCTGAATCGATCGGATTCAGCGATCCGGGCCGAAAGGCCGTGCCGCCGGATCATCTCAACGATCAAAGGGGGCGGAAAGAAATGGCTCTTCATGAGCAGGAGCTTTTCAGCCAAAGCAGCCATCTTCACCGCCCGGCGGCGCACGTCAGGTTCCTCCATCACCATCCTCCCCCCTTTCTTGAGAACTCGAACCATCTCGCCGAGGGATTGTGCCTGATCAGCAAAGTGGTGGAAGGCATCCACGATGAGCACCCTTTCAAAGCTCTCGTCGGCAAAGGGGAGGCACTCCGCATCGGACTTAACGGTCCACAGCCGCCCTTTTCGTTTTGCCTGCATGAGCATGGGGAGGGAAATATCGGCAATCACCGTCCGGCCCACGTGAGCCCGCAACGGATAGGAAACCCGGGCCGTTCCTCCTCCTTCATCCAGGATCAAGCCTGATATGGGGAGTTGCAGCAGGTCTCGAAGCACGGCAGACTTGGGTCGGCCAAGAAGCCGGTCATAGAAGAGGGCAAGATGATCGAAGTGGTGCAGCATCGCGAATACGCTGGAAATCGCTTCATCCGGTTCAGAAGAATATCCCAGGGTTGAAAACCGGTACCCTACGTTAGCACGCTTTGATCACAAATCAAGGGCGTCTTGAAAGCATCTCCTCGGTCGGCGCATTCGACAAGCGTCACTGTTCGACGGAGTCTTCTTGGAAGAAATCTCTTTTTGGTTTTCCGCCGCCTCGCTCGAACTCTTCGATCCATTTTCTGACCCGTTCTCTTGTATACGCCTGTTCCCATGCCCCGACAATGGTCTGCACGGGAATATCCGCAAAGCTTCCGTGATACGTCACATACTCCATGAACTTCTTTTTCTCCAGGTTGAAGGCCTGGAAGATGGAGTCCTCGCGACCGTTGAAATCCAGGGGAACGACCTTGTGCTTGCGGCAAAGTTCGGCATTAAAGGCGGGGGTTGCCATGACCCATTTGCCTTCAAGATAAAATTCGGTGAAACCGTGAAAGACGAACAGATCGGTGCCCATCATGTCGAGCAGCGCACGGGAGGCCAGGTGGTTGCGCACATCGGCAAAACCTACCCTTGAGGGAATCGCGCACGCCCTTCCGAGGGCGCAAAGAAGCGATGCTTTGCAAACGCAAAAACCCCTGCCGCTTTTCAAGACGTTGCTTGCTCTGTAATGCTCCGGGAGATAAAAAGGGTAGTAAGGGTCGTACCAGATGCCGTCGCGAACGGCGTAATAGATCCTGACAGCCTTCCTGACAGGATCATCGCCGGAGTTTTCCACGGTTTGGCCGGCGAACCGGCGGATCGATGGGTGATCACTGTCGATGATCGAGGTTGGAACAAGATAAGGTTCAAGCGAAGCGTTCATGCGTTTCATCCCGGGTCATGAATTCTGAAGAGCGCCTTGCAGCAAGGCCTTTCGATGTGATCCTGCAACCTTAACAAAACCCTCCGCCCCCGTCAAAGTAAAGCGTCGTGGTAAAGGCTCGTCTTCTTTTTTCTTGACATCATTTCCCCGTTTTCCTTAGAGTTACGTTGTAGCTAAAATGTGATTAAATTGTAAGCAAAGGAACTGCGGAATCTATTACGGAATCGAAGCGCTGGAACTTCTCACTCAGGGCCATGCAAGGGTGAGATGCTGCATACCGGGCAGAAGGGCCGTGATCGAGAGAGGTCGCGGAACCAACCGCTTTCGGGGAAGGGGTTTTGAAGGTGCCTAGGGAAAAAAAGTTGAAGGATGACAGATATTCCGCCGCTGGGATTCCTGAGGGCAAGGTGAAGTTTGAAGTTTACGGCGAAGAGATGATCGAGAAAAAGGTCAGGTTGAGCGGGAACAGCGGCAGGGTTTATCTCCCTCCGGATTGGGTCGATCACCACGTGAAGATCATCCGTGTAGACTGAAAATTTTCCCTGAAGAGGAGGAAGGAATTCGGCCGTGCCTGATATCAAGGTGAGAAGAATGAAGAAAGATGATGCGCGTGCCATCGCCAGGATCGATGCCGCCATCAAGAAGGTGCCCTCCGGCCTCGACTACAAACGAATCGTCGGCGAAGAGGCGAAAAAAGGCGCGGATGCGAGCTTTGTCGCCGAGATCAATGAAAAGGTCGTAGGGTTCATGATCAGCTACATCAGTTCGGGGATTTTTGGAGCCGATCAGTGCGCGTGGATCGCCATGTTCGGCGTAGACCCCAAGTACATGGGGCAGGGAATCGGCATTCGGTTGGCGGAAGAAATCTTCAAATACTACAAGGAAAAGGGAATCGGCAAGATCTACACCTCCGTGAGGTGGGATTCAACCGACATCCTGTCCTTTTTCAAGACGCTGGGTTTTGAGAGAAGCGATTTCATCAATCTTCGCAAAATCCTCTGAGGGCCTTGTCCGTAACTCCATATCCCGGGCGTTCGATTCATCGATACCCGTAAACCCCTCAACGAAAACTGCCTGCCGCGCAAGCTTCCTCCCGAAGACGTCCATGCCCGAGCCGCTCCGTCCACCCAGAGACGTGCGTGCAAGGACCGGACGACTTGGTCCCAAAGGGCAAGGTTACAGGATCTCCAAAAATCCTGGGTTCCCGCCCGCCCCTTCGCCGGAGTGTCGTTCCAACCGTCAATCTTGTCCTGAATGTCGCCGAACGGTCTTCTGTTTAGGGTTGTCGAACAGGCTGGCGATGGGTATTGTATTGGTAACACCCATCAGAGGCGCGGTCATGAGCGTTTCGGAGGATTGCCGGAGAGGGTTATATCCAAAGGAGGCAGAGCCAATGATCACGGCTGGAATCGATTGCGGCGCCAAGAACACCAAAACCGTCATCATGAAAAACGGGAAAATTATCGGGAAAGGGAAGGTGCTCACGGGCTTCGATCAGAACCAGGCGATCCTCGAATCATTTGAATCGGCCTGCAGGAGCGCCGTCATCAGCGGGGATCAGGTGGAGACCATCTGCGGAACCGGGTCAGGAAAGGACTCCGTGAAAAAGGCCATTCCGAGAACCAGGGAACTGGTCAACGATCTCAAGGCCATGGGAAAGGCAGCCCATTACTTCTTCCCCGGCGCGCGAACCGTGGCGGATGTCGGGGCCGAGGAGGGCAGGGCCGCCAAGCTGGACGAGATGGGCAACACCCTGGACTTCGCCGTCAACGAGAAATGCGCGGCCGGTGCAGGCGCTTTCATCGAGGCCATGTCGCGAGCCCTCGACACGGAACTGAATGACCTGGGACCCATGGCGCTCCAGTCCGACACGGAGATTCCCATGAATGCCCAGTGCGCCATTTTCGCGGAATCCGAGGTGGTGGGCCTGATCCATGCCAAGACGAAAAAGGAGGACATCAGCAAAGCCATCCACGACGCCATGGCAGGCCGCATCGTGTCCATGATTCGAAGCATCGGCGTGAACGAGGATGTGGTCATGATCGGCGGCGTGGCGCACAACCCGGGCTTTGTGGCCGCCATGAAAAAGCAACTGGGCATAGAAGCGATCCACATTCCCGGAGAGCCGGACTACGGCATGGCTGTTGGAGCGGCCGTGGCGGCCGGGGAGCTTGCGTCGTGAGATTGTGGTAAGAACCAGCCAAGGCGTGGAGGAAAACATGGCTGAGGAGAAAAAACAGGAATTCTGGCGATGGACCGAGAGCAACTGGGCGAATCCGGATGTGGATTGGAAAAGGGCCAGGTTCATCACCGTGGGCATTGACGTGGGCTCGGTGAGTTCTCAGGCGGTCATCATGGCCGACGGGGAAATCTATGCCTACGGCAACATGCGCACCGGCTCGGACAGCCCGAACAGCGCGAGGAATGCCCTGAGTTTCGCCCTGGAAAAGACGGACATGAAAGAAGGCAGGATCGATTACTGCATCGGGACGGGCTACGGCCGCGTCAATGTTCCTTTCGCGAACCGGAGCATCACCGAGATCGCCTGCCATGCCCGGGGGGCCAATTTTATCTATGGCCCCGAAGTCCGCACCGTGCTTGACGTGGGCGGTCAGGACATCAAAGCGATTCAGTGCGACGAGAAAGGCAAAGTGACCAACTTCCTCATGAACGACAAGTGTGCCGCGGGAACGGGGCGCGGCATGGAGGTGTTTGCAGATCTCCTCGGCGTACCGGTTACCGAGGTCGGCGATCGCTCTTTCCAGGTGGACAAGGAGCCGGATGCGGTTTCGAGCACCTGCGTGGTGTATGCCAAGTCCGAGGCCACCGGCTTGCTCCGCAAAGGATGGAGCATCAACGACGTGCTTGCCGCCTATTGCCGGGCCATGGCGGAAAGGATTTATTCCCTCTTGGAAAGAATCGGCGTGACGCCGGCCTTTGCCATGACCGGCGGCATGGCCAAGAACAAAGGCGTGGTCAATCGTCTTGTGCCCATGGTCGGCCTGGAGGCGGCGAAGACGATGTGGGACACCCAGATTGCCGGCGCTGCCGGCGCCGCTCTGTTTGGACACGCTCTTTGCCTGAGAGGCAAGGGCAAATAGCAAAAGAAAAAACCCATGCTGGCGAATTACGGTTACGAAGACGGTTCAGGCGTTTTCTTCATCACGATCGATACAGGCCGGTGCGACGGCTGCGGCGCCTGCGTGGGCGCGTGCCCTGCGCAGGTCTTCATCGTCGTGGATGAAGATCCCCATGATCCGCTACGGGAGGAACCTGTGGCCGTGGTGGCGGCGGACAAGGTGAAGAAGTTGAAATACGAATGTAGTCCCTGCAAACCCGCAGCAAAGGCAGCGTCCCTTCCGTGTGTGGAGGCCTGTAAAGCGGGAGCGATTTCGCACTCCTGGTGAAATGAAATCGCTTCACGATTTCGTAGAGCGCGCCTGCGGCGCTTAGGTCAACTTCTTCTTTCTCGCAGCTCATGACGGCTTTTCACCTTATTGATTAGCAACGGAGATCTCTTATGCGTGTCGGTATCTATCAGAGTCATCCCAAATTCGGTAATGTGGAGGCCAACATTGAACAGGTCTTCAAAGACCTTCCCTCAGGGGCGGCGGACCTGTGGGTTCTGCCCGAACTCTTCAACACAGGCTACCAGTTTGTTTCGGAAGATGAAGTTGCGGACCTCGCGGAAGAGATTCCCGGAGGGAGGACCTGCCAGGCCATGATCAGCTTGGCGGCAAGGCTGGGAGCAGCCCTGGTTTTTGGCATGGCGGAAAGGGCGCAAAACGAGTGCTACAACGCTGCAGCGGTCGTCGGTCCTCAGGGCTTCATGGGGGTGTACCGAAAGATCCATCTTTTCTCAGAAGAAAAAAGGTTTTTCCGGCCGGGAAATACGGATTTCCGGGTATTTGACGTGGGCGAGGCAAGAGTGGGCGTCATGATCTGTTTTGACTGGATCTTTCCGGAGTCGGCAAGGGTCCTGAGCCTTCTCGGGGCCGATATCATCTGCCACCCTTCGAATCTGGTCCTTCCGCACTGCCAGAAAGCCATGGTGACAAGATCCCTGGAGAACGGGATTTACACGGCTACGGCCAACAGGGTAGGGACCGAAGCAAGAGGCGGAAAAGAGCCGCTCTGTTTCACAGGCAAGAGCCAGATTCTGGATCCCGGGGGACAGGTCATGGCTCACCTTGGTGAGGAGGAAAAGGAATGGGCCGTGGCGGAAATGGATGTGGGGAAGGCAAGAAACAAGAAGATCACTCCAAACAACGACCGTCTGGGGGACAGGCGGCCGAACCTCTACGCGCGCCTCTGTGAGTGAAGGCTCAGTCGTGGTCTTGCTTGAGCGTGCCTCGAAGATCGTGGACCACTCGTCCCGTGCTCGAGTCCTGAACACAGGTCATTTCTTCTACCCTCCCGTCCTCTCGGACGAAGTAGGATTTGTTCGCGTCCGTGAGAAGGGGGAAATATTCCCCTTTGACGTCTTCGTAGAGGTCAACGCTCATGAGGGTCTCTGAGGGGTCGGCCGCCTCCGCGATGCCGAGAAGGCCGTTTTTCCTGATCACTTGGTAAGCCCCCTGGTCCGCGCGGTAGCCCACGAGGTCACGCGAAAAATGGTGGACATAAACATCCGCGTCAAAAGCGCGGAGTCGGCCCTTCACCGATTCATACACCCGACCGTCTTTCAGCACGAGTTTGCGGTGGGAGGTCAAGATGGGCCGCAGGGACGTGAGGTTGTCCGGGTTATGGGTGAAAAAGAGTTCTTTGATGGGCACGTCGGCAATATCCTCGTAGTCCGTGTGAACGATGCTGTCCTTGCGGGCCACGTCGTGAATGACCACAGCGTCCTGGTAGGAGGTGACGGCGCTTTCGTAGCGCTGCCGACTCCACGTCCTTTCAATGAAGTCGTTGATGTCCCCGTAAATCACGTAGCTTTTTGTGAACGTTTCCCTGGAGATGGAATCGAAGCGCTGATGCCTGTGCTCCTCGAAGAGTTCCTTCCATAAAGACGGCTTGTACACCGTGTCCGCGCTGAAAAGCAGGGTGTTTTTCTCCGTCATGAACTTGAAGGCGATTGAGGGGACTCCGTGCCAAACGCTGGCCTTGATCGCCTTCACCGTCAGCCCCGCTTGTTCGTCGACATAGATGTTGCGATTGGTCTCGTAAAAGGTCGTGGAATCCAGACAGTAGTAGCTTTCAGGTTCAACCCACTCCCCGCTTTCGTCGTCCTTGAAAAGGAGGCGTGGCCTGTTGGCCGCGGGATTGATGAAAATCTTGGCCTTTTCGGGTCCGATGACGTTACCCAGCCGATCTTCCACCTGGTAGTAGTAAGAGCCGTTGCCCTTGCTCTTGAGGTTGATGAAATATTTGCTCCGGGGCCCGATGATCACCGGTTCAACCATCAGGTCGTAAGGGATGTCGATGATGCGCTTCGAATCACGGGAGAGAGATCTTTCAAGGGCTGCTTTGGAGTTCTTGGCGTATTCCTCGAGGATCACCTCGCCGGAGATGAGTCTCACCTTGTGCTTGTAGAGAGGATTGTAGAAAGTGAAAAGAACGATGTCTGTGAACCACCGCTTGTGGTCTTCGTGGGAGTGGGTGGCGAAGATGCCCTTGATGTCGGCGATGCCTTGGTAGCCCAGATAGGGGAATATGGGTGTGCCGCAATCCAGGAGGTAGGATCGGTTGTTCACGGTCATCATGTAGCAACTGCTTTCTCCCATCAAGGAGAAAGGGCTCGTGTTTCCAACCACCTCGAAAATGATGTCCGAATTCATGAAAAGGGGTTGCATCCTTTCGATCTGCCAAGAGTCACCTAACCTTCACGTTGTACGTCACAATGAAATCTCGAATGCCTTGCACCTGGATTTTACCCACTTCCTCGACCTCTACGAGCTTCTTGGTCCGGCTGTATGTCCTCTGGCTGATGAGGATCTGGCCGGCTCTTGCCAGGGACTCGAGACGGGAGGCGACGTTGACCTGGTTGCCGATGACGGTGTAGTCTTTATGCATGTCCGAGCCGATGTTCCCTACCGTCATGTAGCCCGTGTTGATGCCGATGCCGATGCCGAAATCATGTCCGTACTGAAGCCACTCGTCCCTGAGTTCAACCACTTTTTTCTGCATATCAATGGCCATCATGACGGCTCTTTCCGCATGATCATCCATGGGGATGGGATCGCCGAAGAAAATGAGCAGGCCGTCACCGATGATTTTGTTGAGCGTGCCGTCATAGCGGTGAATGAGGCCGGTCATCTCAGAGAGATACCTGTCCATGAGAGGAAAGAGCTCCTCGGGCTCAAGACTCTCGGTAAAGGACGAGAAATTGCGGATATCTGAAAACACGACCGTCATCATCTTGCGCTTGGGCTCGGCGCCCAGGGTGTTGCCGCTGGAAAGAATGATTTCACTCAGCTTGGGGGAGAGATACCTTCTTAACTCGTTGTATCTTCGCAATTGCTCCACGTGGTCTTTCACCTTGGCTTCCAAACCCTGGTTGAAGCGCCTGAGCTCATCCTGAACCCTTTGAAGTTCCGTGGTGCGTTCAGTGACCTTCATCTCCAGGTTTCGAGCGTAGTCGTCCACTTCGGCCTTGGCGTCTTTCAATTCCCTGTTCGTCGTTTCGAGTTTTTTGTAAGCTTCGTTTCTCTCGACGATCGTTTCCTTAAGTTCATTGATGGTCTCTACCAGTCCCAGGGCGGGATCATGGCCGTTTCGTCTGCCGTTCAACAGCCGCGACAGACGCTCCTTCATAGACAGTCGGTCGTAGGTGACCTCAAGAACAAAGGAAGGGGCTTTGAAAATTTCCCCCGCTCTGAGGAGAACCCTTCGGCCTGCCTCCACCGTCTCGGTGATGCGTAGCGCCTCTCTGCCTTTTTGCAAGGGAGAGCTTCCCTCGGGGGAGGTTTCGCTGTACTTGCCGAGAAAGACCAGTTTGCCGTGGACTTGTTCGGGGATGATAAAAACCTTCCTGCCCACCTCTTTGCGGTCGCCGGTCCCGGGATCTCTGATGGTCAGCGCATCCCCTTCTTCTCTGGGGTCGAGGCCGAACGCGGCGAGATCAGGCTCCTGTCTGAACAGAACCACGGGATCATAGGGGTTCATGATCTGTCGGATGGTTGCGGGTTTGAGTCCCCAGATCGTGGGAATGGCCGACAGGATCCCCCTGGAATAGGCGTCGCCGGCATAGTCCGTGTGGACGTCGATGTCGCTGTGGTATCTTATTTCGAGGACGGTCCGGAACCTGTTCAGGGTGGGGTCGTAGGTGGGCGGAAGAAGAATTTCGATATCCTTGGTGTCTGTGAAATGCCTGGTGAAAAAAGACAGCCTCTTGAAACCGTCGTTGGGGTTTGTGAAGAGCTTTACAAAATAATCGAGTCTCCCCCAGGATCTGAGCCTTGCGGAGGAGGCCCCGCAATAGAAGTAAAAATAGGGCTCACCCACCATGTTCTTGCCTCTTCTCAGGATCTCCTGAAAATGATCGTAGCTGGTCCACTCATCTTCGTTGAGAAAGAAGTCATCAGGGGAAGGATATCTTTCGGCAGGGTAGTCGAGCCCGTCGAAGAGCCGTTCGTGGTTTCCGAGCTTGTAATCGACATAGGCCGCAACGATTTTCGTGTTGCGGTTGCTGATACAATCAACCCGGCTCATAGAGACCTTCTCCGCTCTGTCAGGTTCGGCGCGCCCAAAGCAGCCGCACCAGGCTGGACGAGACCGAACCTGTAGCAAAATTGAAACAATGTATTATACATAAATTTAGTGAATTAGGCAAGCTCGATGTTCCCCCCGCTTTTTGCCTTGACAAAGCTTCTTGCTCCTGTAAAATCAAAATTTACCGAATCGGGACGTAGCGCAGTTTGGTAGCGCACCTGAATGGGGTTCAGGGGGCCGCTGGTTCAAATCCAGTCGTCCCGACCAGAAAAGGAAAAAGGAGCACCTGGTCGTCATGGCCAGGTGCTTTTTTTTGTGCACCGTCTCGAAACCTGGGAGCCAGTCCGGCAAAGCAAAAGTCCTATCCCCCCCGATAAGGCGGGACTGTTTTGAGTCCTTCGGCCTTGAGTTCAGGACCGAAGACCTTGTCGAAAGGGGAAATTTGGTCAAGGTCGATTCGCGCTGGAATAAGTGGAGAGTCGCTTCTGAAAACTAGGGGAAATAGTGGTCTATTGAAGCCGGGCAAATTCGTGAACCTGAGAACCTCCATCTTCTGAGCGTAGTTGGAACGAATGAAATCCTTGATATCGTCCGGTATCCTTCCGATCTACGATCTGGGATGAGCCTTACAGGTATTGGGATTTATGATCGACCAGCCAAAACGCTCCTTATCGGCGACTAAACCCCCTTTTGTTTTGCTGAGTTGGACGATCAGGGCGATCCGGACGGTGAGAACGGTCTTTTGCCACCCGTGATGCAGGGCGCGGTATCAGGGATGGGATGACCAAATCGAAGTTTTGGCGTGGCAAGAATGCGTATTGGTCGGGAAGTGGGCAACATTGGCGGTGGGGAGGAATCTCACTCTGAATCCGGAATCGAGACCCATCTCTGGACGGCTTTAGACCAATACACCTTGACGTTGGTTTTGATGCGTTGCTCCTTCGGAGTGCCTTTGCCCCTGACGGCTACCAGGTATTTCCACTTGGGTGTACTTTTCATATCCGTCACCTCCTCCCGTGGCAAAGTGCCCTTCTTTCATTTCTTCCGGTAAACATTCAGGCCGATCTTCTTGTCCTCTGCCCCGGGGATGCTCACATTTCCCTCGGTCGAGGCAATGATGATTGTCTTGCCTGAAGAGGACGGTCCGAACTCCTTGGAAAGGTCCACTTTGATCGTCAGAATAGTTCCGTCAACACTCATCTCGACATTCTTCATCTTGTATCCTCCTTTGCCGTGATTCTTGGGGCTGGACTATAATGGGTTTGGGACTTTGCGTCAAGGGCACGACTTTCCCATCTCCCCTTATTTCGGTATTCAATTCTTGGCATCGACCGCCCAAAGTGCGATTTATCGTCCCTCGAAACATTATTGATTTTGCCCAGTTGGACGATCCGGACAATTTGGTCGGTCATGGAAGGCAGCCTAAAAAGAGATACCTTTGCGACCGGGCAATAATCCGGGCGCTCGGCGCCTTGAGTTTCGGCGGGTGAAAGGGTAAATTACACCCCATTCCTCCAAGGTAAACCCGCCAAGGAGAGAAAAGAGGGAAATTCCAATGGGCTATGTTCAACGAGGGCACCTCATCCGTGAACTTCTAAGGCTCCTCCGCGCGCTGGATGTCAAGAAGGCCATGACCGTGAAGGAAATCTCGGCTGAATCCGGCATGGAATTGCGGCAGGTCTACCGGTGGCTGAAGGCGTTTGAGGAAGAGAAACTGATCGAGAGATTTGACAGGTTCCCGGCCAGGTACAGGCTGAAGCCGGTGGGGAGCAAATTGCGCCGAAGCCTAGCGAAATGATTTTCGGGGAAGCAGGTGGGAACGAGTTACGACAAAAGACTGGGAATTCCTCTCTCAGGGGATAACAACACCCGTTTTGAGACCAGCACGGGCTTGCACGTTGCGACTTGCTACACGAGGGTCGTCATCGGTGGGAGACGACCGTTCATCGAGTATCTGCCTACGCACCTCATTTGGGACAGCCTTCACATCCCTGACGAGCAAAAGCACAGGAAAGAACACCCGTGGAAAGACCGTGTTTACTATGTGGAATGGAGAACCAAGGACGCGAGCAGGGTCAAGGTCTATGAGCAGAGCCGACCGGTCGATTACGCTGATTACAAGGTGGGACTCTTTTACATCTCTCCGTTTGATCTGTTCATTGAGGGGGAGGCTGTGATCACGAAGCTGGAGAAAAGAAGGTCCAGGTAACGTACTGCTGCGGGGCGCGCGGCTGTTTGCGCGTCCCTATCATCAGATTGTTAGACAGCACCATATTTGCCTGAGAGAGCTTCTTCCATCCTCATGGCCACCTTCCACCCGTTTTCGCTCACCATCACGAGACCGCGATAGCCAAGGAGTTGGAGCAGTACGAGGCGCAAGGCGTGCCGCGCATTTCGGAGGAGGCTGAATCGGTTCTCCGAATCCACCAACGGACCTTCTGGCAACTGACCTGTATGAGCTACGCTGTCGCGAACGCGCCTCAGTAGGGTCAGGTCGACTCCAAGCCTCTGTAAATCGACGTTCCACATTGATGCGAATTCTTCCACTCGCTGATGGAGGCTGTGCCAATCCAGGGCAGATACAAGCCGACTGCCCCAAAAGCCATCTTGATCACTGGAGGAATGATCCTGTCTCCAATCCCTAAGAAGGCTTATTATCCGTGACCGAAGGCAGAGCAGGTCCGCCGGAAGGGCAGGCTTCTCCACCCAAGCCATGGAGAGGAATTCCCACACTTGCATGATCGTGAGTAAACGAGTATCCAAGTATGGCCCTTCGGAAAGGTTGATGTATGTTGTAGCCAACCGAACCAAAGCCTGTTGTTCGGGCGGCAGAGATTCCATGGCAGGGAGGGCGGTTGCGATGAAGTCGTCCAGCTTGTGGGAGGGAATCGCAACCCCAGGCCCCAGCTCGTCACCAGACATGAACCGCCAAGTTTCCAATTCCGATGAAGGCCAATGGAGAATGTATCGATGACTGGAAACGCCCGTACCCAGGGCAAGTGATACAAGCGTCATGACAGATCTGGCGATGTCAAGGTGATCGGCAGGTTTCTTACCTGGGCAACTGCAATGGAGGGTCATACCCTCGCAGGGCAGCCTCCACTGTTTGGAAAGGATCTGCGCATGTTTCACCGATGGATTTGCAGAGATGGTAAGTTCCCAGTCCTGATGACGCATCGAGATAGCCCCCTCGAAGCAGTTGACGAGTGGGAATTCGCTCCTTAGTGGTGGATCCGCACGTAACTCACCAAAAGAAACGCCATCCAAGATAGAGAAGCCAACATTGTAGGGTAGCTCAGTAGGACCAGTGTTAAGCAGAGAATCGGATTGTACCGTCCTCCCATCTTGAAGAGTGCCACGAAGCTGCCAGACACCCGAATTGGAGACGAACTGGCGAAAAGCCTCAATTTGGTTCTCCCTGGTCGCTAGCACTCCCATCCAGTAAGGATTGCGAAGAAGCAGGAATTCCGAGGAGAAGCTGCCAGCGGGCGTTGAGAAATCGCCACTTCCCTGGAGTCTCTGATACTGTGGTGCTTCCATGCCTAATACCATCACCCTAACATCGCTAATCAGCCGCGCGGCTTTTTGCGTCGGCTAAATTAGCCTTTTTAGCCGGTGCTGATATTTTGAGATTCGATCTTTTCTAGTAGATACTCATCTTCACTGCAAGGCGTGGCCACATATTCGCTATCTGCTGGCAAAAATCCCATGGAAATAGGATTCAAAGCATTAGGATTGTGAATGACAGCCATAGGCTCTGAATTGCCAATGACAGATCCGCCATTAAGGTCAACCGCCCAGATTGCACTAATTGGATTAAAGCGCGGATCGAGAAATGTAAAAGAGGGAACCTGAGCATTATTTCTATTCATTATATAGGGACTGTGCTGGTGACCTCGGTCAAAAACTTTCCCGTTTTCCCTATTAATTTTCAATTGAATCGGGCCAATTGGAAAAACAGCCTCCGCGGCAAATGGAAACTGACTAATGCCGGAAAGGGCTGAAAATGGGCCATTCCGAAGCTGACAGCCATTCACTGCAATTACGTATGCCTCATTAGAGGCAACAACTCCTTTCTGAAGATACCCTGCGATTGTACCCTCTGCGTTTCCAATAAGTTTCTCGGCTTTTTCTTTGATTGCGGCTGTCCATCGTAGAAGTATATCCACATACGGGAAATTTATGACGCCTTCACAAGAAGTTAGCCAATCTGTTGGGATTCCTCTGGGCTCTGGACATATCACTTCTATCCATAGCCTTTGATCTCCGTCCTCAATCAAAAAATCAGGCCCCTCATCAACTGTCATAGAACGCTCTGGAAAGTTTTTGTCACGGAGTCGATCTGCGATCAATGCCTCGGTTATACAAGCCCAGAATTTCGAATCCTGTCCTGAAATGAGTTCTCTGACGAACTTCCGGTCAGCCAGCCCGCACGCTACAAACTCGTTGCATCCCCTGATAAGTTCATCGCAATATGCTATACTATGACGATCATTACGTGGGTATCTCTGTCTAATATGTGCTTCGATCATGATTCGGCAACAAGTAATTATAGGGACTTGGATATCATTACCTCTGTAATGTTATCTGTCAAAATGCGCCACTTCGAGTCGCACTAAAGATATACTGAGGATATGTCAAAAACACTTGATTGTCAAAACCCGTGGTGGCTGCCTCTCGAATGGCCCTCAACCGGTTTTGATTAGCCCCACAAGCCTGTTGTGAGGGCAGCAAATCGCCAGATAGCGATTTCCCAATTAATGGTTCTGTCGGTAGTTTCCGAAAATCGGCTTGCGTTTTTGGCGGGTTTCTGATCGACGCAGTGCCAGCGATTACGACTACTAATTGAGCTTCCCCTGTTCATTCTCTAACACGGTCGCGACTACTTCGGAATGATCCTGCCAAACCTCGTCTCCACTTTCCTCCAGGTATCTCACTTTCTCTCGAAACTCCTCTTTGACTTCGAACTCGCCGTCTTTGCCTTCTTGGAGCAGAGCTTGGGTGCAAGCCGGACACGCCACCTCGTGCTCGGTTTCACCGTCATAGAAATACGGTGTCCACCCTTCATCCACGGCTTCATCGACCGAATCGATTCGGATACCACAGATTGAGCACCTCATGACGTTCCTCCCAGCTGAAAACGGATTTTATGAAAAAAGCCTTCCCATGCCTACAAAAAGTCCGCCTTTTGGTCGAAAAAGGGGAAGGAATACTGAAAAATCCATTCCGAACGCCCGTTTTCCCAATGAACCTGTAAAGGAGGGACGCTGGTAAGAAAGTAAGAAGGTTATTTCATCAAGGCGTAATTGTTCTCACGAACAAGGGCGGCTCCTCTTTCCACCGCATAACCGACCCCGGGGCCGCTGATCCCCAAGCGTCCGGCCAGTGTCCTAAGCGATATTCCAGCCTCCCTTACGGCCCAATAGCAGAGTAGGCTTCTGGCCTTCACTTTCTCCCTCTGGCGTCCCTTTGAAAAAACCTCTTCCTTTCCTATTCCATAGAGCT
>Ga0209270_1001273_pt1 | contig 37223 bp, 25 predicted proteins | sample MTBAKSrepl1MetaG_FD_187456 | JGI IMG/M metagenome (GOLD analysis project Ga0209270, IMG submission 187456) | Enrichment culture microbial communities from Arthur Kill intertidal strait, New Jersey, USA, that are MTBE-degrading - MTBE-AKS1... | ecosystem: Environmental > Aquatic > Marine >...
TAAAAGGTACCTTCCCCCGTCTCGATGAAGTGTTCGTGTGCCATGCTTCCCTCGCTGCTGTTGTTCCCCCTATTCTATTAAATCTCTCCCCCTTTGTCAATTTTGTCACTTCTTTTTCAACAGTCTCTTATCATGAAATTTGACGCATATTTCTTTCAAAGATACAATCATGTTTTATGAAAGGAAGTTTTTATGCCTCTTTATGAATATACCTGCCCGGATTGTGGCGCGAATTTTGATCAGTTAAGATCATTTTCCCAGGCGGATGCACCGCTTTCCTGCCCGCAATGCGGTAAATCCGAAGCAAAACGAAAACTCTCCCATTGTGTTTGTCACAATGAAAGTGGTTCAGTCACCCAAACCTCCCATAACTGCGGGTCTTGCAGCGGAGGATCCTGTTCAAACTGCCATTAAAGAGAGGTAAAAATGAAAGAATTCAAGAATAAAAACGTGTTGATCACCGGCGGTTCCAGCGGTATAGGGTTGGCGCTGGCGAAAAAACTGGTGGCAGCAGGAGCGAACGTTTGGATCCTGGCTCGCCGCGAAAAACTTTTGGTCGAGACGGTTTCACAACTTGAAAAAGTGAAAGCTTCCAATACGCAAAAAATCGGCAAGATCAAAGCGGATGTCTCCAACTTTTCAGAATTGAAAGCAGCCATTGAGAAAGTCTTTACGGATAAATTTACCCCTGATCTACTGATCAATTGTGCCGGACTCGTCCATCCGGGAGAATTCCTGGAAATCGAACCGGGTGATTTTGCTGCGGATATCACTGTGGACTACCTGGGAACCGTTTATACGACCAAGGTGATTGCTCCTTTTATGGTTAGCAATAAAAGCGGTCATATTGTAAACATCAGTTCCTTGGCAGGTATAGTTCCTATTTATGGTTATTCTGCTTACGCCCCGGCGAAATATGCCGTGAGAGCATTTTCAGAAATATTAAAAACGGAATTGGCTCTTTACAATATCCATGTTTCGGTCGTTTATCCCCCTGATACGGAGACTCCCCAGTTGGAATATGACAATGCTCACAAACCGAGCGTTACCAAAGAAATCACGCAGGGTGGCGGATTGTTATCTGCCTCCGCAGTCGCCGAGTGCATTTTGAAGGGCATTAAGAAAGAGAAATTTACCATCATCCCCGGATTTGAAGGGAAATTGCTCAAAGCCTTTTCTCCCATTATTGGAAATGTGCTACATATGATTACACTCAAAAAAATTAAACAACAAAAAAAGCTTTCGTAATTATCGTTTTCCCGATACACGAAGTTACTCTTAACCTCCATACTTCTGGAGTGTTATACTGAATTGGCATTAATAAAAAACATTTTCTTGAGGGTATTATGAAAAAAGACTTTTTGGCTGTAGCAGATTTCACTCCCGCAGAGCTAAACGACTTCATTGATCTAGCAATCGATTTGAAAAAAGAGTACTTCCAGCATGGCAATCAACCTTTGTTGAAAGGAAAGGTGCTGGCTTTGATCTTCAGTAAACCCAGCTTGCGGACCCGCATCAGTTTTGAAATGGGTATGCGCCATCTGGGTGGAGATGCGCTGTTCATTTCCCCCAGCGAGATCGGGTTGGGGAAAAGAGAATCCATTGCCGATGTGGCGCGCGTGTTATCAGGGTACGTGCAGGGTATCATGGCAAGAGTCTTTGAACACGAACATGTAGTAGAACTGGCAAAATGGGCGGATACCCCAGTCATCAATGGGCTGAGTGATTACAACCATCCCTGCCAAGCGATGGCGGATATCCTCACCATCAAAGAAGAATTCGGATCACTACCGGGATTGAATGTTACTTATATAGGTGATGGAAATAACGTTGCAGTATCGCTGATGCATGTGTGCGCCAAATTAGGAGTCAATTTCAGTATTGCCAGTCCGGAAGACTATGATATGCCAGAAACAGCCATTGCTGCTGCGCACGCCTTTGCTGCAGAATCCAAATCCAGCTTGCACTTTTATCGAGACCCGCATGAAGCGGTGAAAGAGGCAAATGTGCTCTACACCGATACCTGGACCAGTATGGGGCAGGAAGAAGAAGCTCAAAAAAGGGAGAAAGTATTTCCTCCTTACCAGGTTAATCAGAAACTACTGAAAGAAGCTCAACCCAATGCCATCGTAATGCATTGTCTGCCCGCCCATCGCGGGCAGGAGATCACCGATGAGGTTGCCGATGGAGCGCAATCTCGTCTCTTCCCCCAGGCACACAACCGCCTGCATGCACAAAAAGCCATCATTCTCCGATTAATGCAGGATAAATAAGCTATGAAAACAAACGACTATATCATCCTCGAAGATCAGTACGGCGCCCACAACTATAAGCCGCTCGACGTGGTGATTGAGCGGGGTGAAGGCGTATGGGTTTATGATGTCGATGGCAATCAATATCTGGATTGCCTGAGTGCCTATTCTGCCCTGAACCAGGGACATGCCCATCCGGCTATCTTAAAAGCTTTTACTGAACAAGCCCAAAAATTAACCCTCACTTCTCGAGCTTTTCGTAACGATCAACTTCCGCTTTTCTATAAGGAATTATCCGACCTTTCGGGTTATGAAATGGTGATCGCCATGAACAGCGGTGCTGAAGGCGTAGAAACCGCCCTCAAGATTGCCAGAAAATGGGGTTATGTGACCAAGAAGATACCACGCCACCAGGCTGAGATCATTGTCGCGGACGGCAATTTCCACGGCAGGACCATTTCCATCATTTCATTCTCCTCCGAGAAGTTCTATAAAGATGATTTCGGTCCCTTCACCCCCGGGTTCATCTCCGTTCCTTATGGTGATATCGAAACGATCAAAGCCGCCATCACCCCTCATACGGCAGCCATTTTACTTGAACCCATTCAGGGTGAAGGTGGGGTAATCATTCCAACAGATGGTTACCTTAAAGCAGTGCGGCAGATTTGTAATGAGGAAAATATTCTCCTGATTGCCGATGAGATCCAGACCGGCTTGGGCAGAACCGGCAAATTATTCGCCTGCGACCATGAGAACGTGCGCCCTGATCTGATGATCCTGGGGAAAGCCCTGGGAGGTGGTTTTTACCCGGTATCTGCCGTGCTATCTGACAAAAATGTTCTGGGACTCTTTCAACCCGGTGAGCATGGTTCGACCTTCGGTGGAAATCCTCTAGCCGCTGCGGTAGCAAGAGCGGCCTTAAAAGTTCTTACGGATGAACATTTGATCGAAAATGCGGCAGAATTAGGTAATTACTTTCAGGATCAACTGGCAGAAATACCCAGCAAGCATATCAAAGAGGTACGCGGAAAAGGTCTACTGATCGGGGTTGAACTGACACCCGAAGCTGGAGGAGCACGCCGCTTTTGTGAAAACTTACAGAAGCAGGGTATCCTCGCCAAAGAAACTCACGACACCATCATTCGCTTTGCTCCTCCCCTGATCATCGATAAAAAAACCATTGATTGGGCGCTTGAAAAGATACGAAATGTATTATTATTAGATTGATATGGTCTCTTTTTCAAACATCACCAGCAACCGGCGCACCAAGATTGTCGCCACCATTGGACCGACCTCCGAATCAGAGGAAATTCTTGAACAATTGATCGCCAGTGGACTGGATGTTGCCAGACTGAACTTCTCCCATGGCAACCATGAAAGTCATGGAACCCAGATAAAGCGCATTCGTGCCATCGCCAAGAAGATGGAGGAATCCATCCCCATTTTGCAGGATCTGCAAGGCCCCAAACTGCGGGTGGGCGATCTTCCGTCGGATGCCATGCAATTGAAAGCCGGACAAATTGTTCGTTTCTATTGTTCTTCCACCAATATGAAGTTATACCAGGACGATATTGCAACCATTCCGTTGGATATCCCAGATGTTTTTTCTTCTCTTACCGCCGGGAACCGCGTGTTGCTGGACGATGGAAAGCTGGAAATGCAAATCAGTGAAGTCGGTGCAAGTGAAGCGCTGGCAAAAGTCATGCTGGGTGGATTGTTAAAATCGAACAAAGGTGTCAATCTACCCGGCATCAGCCTGGACATCCCTGGATTTACTGAAAAGGATCGCGAAGACCTGATCTTTGGATTGTCACAGGACGTGGATGCAATTGCTGTTTCCTTTGTACGCGGACCTGAAGATGTCCAGCATGTGCGAGATGCAATACGTGAGATCGATCCATCCAAGATAAATACGCCCATCATCGCCAAACTAGAACTCCCCGAAGCGATCAAGAACCTGGCTGCCATCGTCGACTGTGCTGATGGTGTGATGGTAGCACGTGGTGATCTGGCAGTAGAGACATCTGCAGCTGTGGTGCCCATCATTCAAAAAGAGATCATTCAAATGGCAAATCGCAAAGCCAAGCTGGTTATCACCGCCACTCAAATGCTAGATTCGATGATCCATAACCCCCGTCCAACCCGCGCTGAAGCATCGGATGTGGCGAATGCTATCTTTGATGGCAGTGATGCGGTCATGCTCTCTGGTGAAACTGCCAGCGGTGAATACCCGGTAGAAAGCGTTAAAGTGATGGCATCCATCATTACTGAAGCCGAGAAAAATTTCAATCGCTGGGGTAAATTCATACATTCGAAGCGTGAGGATAATGAAGACGATGCCATGGCACTTTCACTGGCTGCCCGAGAACTGGCAACGGAGCGAGATGTCTCTGCGGTAGCAGTATTTACCCAGAGCGGCAGATCAGCTCTATTACAATCCAAAGCGCGTCCTAACGTACCCATCCTGGCATTCACACCTGTTCAAAGCACCTACCAGCGCTTAGGCATGTATTGGGGTGTGATTCCCTTTCTGGTACCCTTTTCCAACACACTGGAAGATATGATCAACCATGTTGAAGAAACTATGTTTCAGTTTACAGATATCCAAAAAGGACAAAAAGTGATCATTGTCTCCGGATTCCCGATCGGAGCAATGCGTTCCACCAACCTGGCTTTGCTGCATACCATCGGCAGCATCCCCGAAAAGTAAAACTTTTACATCAAATCTTGATTGATCTTTTCCAGTTCAGTCCGGGGAGGTCTGATCTTTTCGTTCGATAACCGATTCAATGGGATTTTTCCAAGATTATACATATCCAGCAAATTGATGGCATCCGGATCGACGTAGATCAAACCAGTGATCAACCATTTATTCTTGACAGCATCTGTTAACAAACGCATGGCTTCTTTTTTATTGGTCGGGTCGTAATCTTTCTCTACTTTCTTCAACACAATGGTTGACCCATCATGCAAAGCCACTTCACGTACTTCCCCGTGGCTGAAATCTTCGATGTTTATCTCATCTCTGGGAGGTACGAATTCCACCTCATGCAAGGGATCTTCGTGCCCTTTTCCCCACGAATAGGAATGCAGTGCATTTTCTTGATTATTGAATGTGACGCACGGGCTGATGATATCGATCACCGCGGTGCCTTCATGGCTGAGAGCCGCTTTGATGATCTCTTTCACTTGCTTGGGATCTCCTGCGAAGGAACGCGCCACAAAGGTGGCATTGGCTGCCAGGGCTTCCAGGGCAATATCGACGGGCAAGTAGACATTTTGTCCCTGTCTTTTCAAAGACAAGCCATAATCGGCTGTGGCTGAGAATTGTCCCTTGGTCAAACCATACACCCCATTATTTTCCACGATGTACACCAGGGGAACATTGCGCCGTACCAGATGCTTGAACTGACCCAACCCGATATTGGCGGTATCCCCATCTCCGCTAATCCCCAATCCCTTCAGAGAAGTATCTGCAAAAAGAGCACCGGTTGCCATGGAGGGCATGCGCCCATGCAATCCATTGAAACCAAAAGAATATTTCAAAAAATATGTCGGACTCTTGCTGGAGCAACCTATTCCGCTGAACTTGATAATTTTCTCGGGGCGAATGTTCAATTCAAAGCAAGCGGAAATGATCATATTCGAAATGCTGTTATGCCCACAGCCCTTGCACAACGTACTGGGTTCCCCAATGTAATCATTCCTGGATAATCCAACTGTGTTCGTTTTCTCTAAGTTCATATCGAATTTTCCTGACCGTTAAAACACGCGTATATTTTGTTGGCGGTGAGTGATAGTCCATCCAAACAAGCTATTTTTTTGATCTTACCAGCATATTGGGGATAGTTCAGCATCAAAATCTGAGCCATCTGCCCATCACGATTGGCTTCTACTACATAAATTTGCTCATGTTCTTCCAAATATTTTTCGACTTGCGATTGGAAAGGAATAGAACGAATGCGCAGATAGTCAATTTCTTGTCCTGCCTGGGCGAGGAGATCACAGGCTTCGATCACTCCAAAATGTGTGGAACCATAACTGATGAACCCAACCTTGCTTTGACCATCCCGCTCTAGCACTGGTTCGGGATCGATTTCCAAAGCATGTTTGAATTTTCTCTTTAATCGATGATGTTCCTGCTGCCATACCTGTGGATCTTCGGAATAATCTGCAAAAGCATCATGTCCGGTTCCCCGCGCAAAATATGCAGCCTGGGGATTGCTATCTCCAGGGATAGTACGGTAAGGGATACTGTCTCCATCCACGTCCTGATATCTACCCCAACTACCGCCATTTCTTTTGATCAGTTCACTAATCTCATCTTCACGAATGATCTTACCACGCAGGATAGGTTGATCAGGATATGTAAATTTGGGGGTCATCCAATTATTCATCCCTAATTCCAGATCACTCAAGACCAACACCGGAGATTGCATTTCTTCGGCAATATCCAGTGCTCTCCAACCAAATTCAAAACACTCATGCACATTACCCGGCAGCAAGATGACATATTCAGTATCTCCATGGCTTAGAAAATAGGAAAAGCTTAAATCACCCTGGGAGGTACGGGTAGGCAATCCGGTACTGGGACCGACGCGCTGCACATCCCACACCACCAGCGGCACTTCACTTTGATATGCCAGCCCCAAATACTCGGACATCAAACACAGTCCCGGGCCCGAAGTAGAGGTCATGGAACGTAATCCTGCCCAGCCCGCCCCGATCGTCATGCCAACAGCAGCCAACTCGTCTTCTGCCTGGATAACCACACAGGTAGCTTTACCAGTTTCAGGGTCAAGGCGCAATTGGTGATTGTATTCATTAAGTGTCTCCGCCAATTCCGTGGCGGGAGTGATGGGATACCAGGCAGAGAATTGCAGCCCTCCAAACAAGGCACCTAACGCAGCAGCCTTATTCCCATCAGTTACGATATGGTCATTGATCGGTTCTCGTTTCTGCAGCGTAAAAGACGAATCTCGAATTTGTGGCTGCGTCACAAGGTCATGCGCAATACGGACAACTTTCATGTTAGGCTCAACCGCTTTTCTCACATTCTTAAAATGACTGTTCAAGGTGTCTTCAATGAAGGTGAGATCAATACCAATCAATGCAGCCAGAAATCCGACATAGACCATATTCATCAAATAAACGTGCAAATTGGAGGGGGCTTGCGCTTCTTCCAGGATATGATCCACAGGCATTTCGATCACGTGGTATTCCTCATTGAACTCCCCTAGTAAGGGTTGGGCGCACAAGATCAAGCCGCCCTTTTTCAATTTTCTGACATCGTCCTGCAAAACAGTCTTGTTCAGGTTGATAAGGATGTCAAATTCATCTACCCGACCGAGATAGCCCTTTTCACTGATCCTTAATGAATACCAGGTCGGCAGTCCCTGTATATTAGAAGGGAAAATATTTCTGGCAGAGATAGGAATGCCCATTTTGTAGATGGCTTTCATCACTGCATTATTGGCAGTGGCACTTCCCGAACCATTTACCGTACTGACCAGGATGGAGAACTCATTAACTATTTTTTGCATACAGATCCTCATATTCAACGTTTATAGATCAATTTCATATGTTCACCAAGCAAAATTTGACCCCGGTTAAAATCCCGCACTTTGATAGCAACCACAATCCGTTCATGATACTGCCATACCGTGTTTTGATACTTCAGATCGGTATAGAGGTTCATACCGACCGCTTCGTAAAGCGCCCAGTAAGTATTCAATATTCCGGTCACAAAAAGATTATCCAATCTTTTATAAATACTCAAATGCAATTCTTTATGTTCCAGGTGTGGGATTTGTATGGGATTTCCCTGAAGTTTCTCGTTGGCTTTTATGACATACTGCTCAAGGTCGCAAATATCCTCTGCAGTAAGCTGTTCTGCCGCATTGATAAACCAGGCTTGCTCCAGTCTATCTCGAAATTCTGATAGTTGAAAGAAATATTTCATATCCATAGAAGCAGCGATAATGGCGTTCTGTTTCAATCCAGCTGAAAAATCAACCGGCTTGATATGTACTCCGTGTCTTGGTCGAGCATCTAAAAGACCCAGGATCTTCAAAGCTTCGAGTTGTTCACGCAGAGTGGGAACGCTCATTCCCAGATTTTCGCTCAATTCCTGGATGGGAGGTAGATCATCACGTCCAATTTTCTTTTGTTTGATGATAAATTCCAATAATTTGGCTTGATTTTCATTAAAATACTGATTGATCATGATTCATCTTATTAATCAGTTTAATTGGTTAGTTAAGCATAAACCAAGCAAAGCAGAAGTCAATATAGAAAAATAAAAATATGACTAAAGGAAGAAAATCTGATTATTTTCGTATCACAATACGGTGAAATTCCTCGCAATAATGAACATCTTCGCCCCGCTCATGCATGCGCTTCACAAATTCCTGCGCATCTCCAATTTGTGAGCTATGTTTCAAGAGGGCAGCGATCTTCTGTTCCCAGGTTGCACTGACAGCCATGGAAATGTTGGGGTGCGTCGGTAAAGAAAGCCATAATTCCTCAACGTGGTGTGGTGTGTACCCTTCTTCCAGCAGGTCAGGGTAAAAATCTGCGTTCTGCACAGCTGGGAAAATAGCATCCAGAGTCACCTGTCCGGCAGCCCGGTGATCGGGATGATTGATAGAAGTGCCATGGATAAAATAATTGGTCGGATCACAGGATATTACAATATCAGGTCTTTGCTTCCGCATGACCTTCACCAATTCTTTGCGCAGATCCAACGTCGCCATCAGAAACCCATCCGGATTATCCATGAAAAACACTTGTTTCGCCCCGATCGCGACGGCGGCATTTTCCTGTTCTCTTTTCCGGATTTCCCTGATCTGTTCGGTGCGTGTGAAATGATCGTTGGTGCCCTTTTCTCCGCGAGTTAGTAAACAATAATTGATGTGATGTCCTTCCCCGACCCATTTCGCCAGGGTAGCACCACAAAAAAATTCCGGATCATCAGGATGTGCCAGAATCACCAGAATCTTTTTCTTGCGGTCCCAAATGGACTCATTGTTGTTTATTGTTACGATACGGAGGTTTTCCATGATTGGCTGGCTGATTCTGTTTTTCTTGAGGTTGTTGTTGCCCCTCCTGAGAAAAATTGATGACCTGGATATCTTCCAGAGGGAATTCCTTGACGCCAATCTCAGGCAAACTCACCAACACTGTCTTTCGTAAAGGATAGACATCGCGTACCCGCCCTTCCCCTTTGGGAGTCATGACGCGTTTATTTTTCTTTGGCATGCCTTTGACAGCATCGCGATACTGGCAATATTCATAATTCAAACAGCAGCGCAGGCGTTCACACATGCCGGTGATATCGGTCGGTGTCAACGAAATACCCTGGGTTTTTGCCATACGGATGGAAATTGAATCGAAATCAGTCAAAAATTGGGCACAACAGCGTGTTTCCAACCCGCAAGCACCCATGCCACCGAAATACTTGGCTGCATCACGCGGTCCGATCTTGTGAAAATTGACCTTGCTTTTAGGGAAATCCTTTTTCAGGGCATCTTGCAATTTCTTGAAATTGGTGATCTTATCGTCTTCACTGGTGTAATGGAAAGTAACGTTGCTCCCATCGAAACTGATCTCGGTATAGATAAATTTCATCCCCTCCACGTTCAATTCGCGAATGCCCTTGGAAATACGCATATTGGCATCTTGTTCATTCTCACTAATTTCTGTCCGGTGTTTCAGATCATTTTCAGTAGCTTTGCGATCAATCTTTTTGATCTTTTCCAATTCCAGTGCACCCGTATTCTCAACAATTTCCGCTACTTCGCCCAGCTGCCACCCACGGGTAGTTTGTACCACCACAAAATCTCCGTGCTTTAAATCGGTGATCGAACCAGCATCGAAATAATAGCTTTTGCTGATTTTAGAGAAACGAATTCCCACAATCAGTGGTTTATTCTCGATTCGTAGAGATTCATTTTCAGTCATAAAAGCATCTGTCATTCCTGCAATACCAATTGTGAGATCTTCCCTGCCACACTGCAGGTAATCTCGTCCAGTGCTTTAGCAGCCGGAGAATCAGGATCTGCAATCACAATTGGTTTGCCACCATCGCCACCTTCGCGGATTGCCGGGGTCAGAGGAATCTCACCAAGGAACGGTACTCCGGCTCTTTCTGCCAGGGTTTTACCGCCACCCCTGCCAAAGATATCCATCCGTGTCCCATCTTCCAGTTCAAGATAACTCATATTCTCAATCACACCCAGAATGGGGATATTCAATTTATTGAACATTTCCAATCCGCGTGAAGCATCTTCAACAGACACCTTTTGTGGAAGTGTGACCACCAATCCGCCAGTCAGAGTCAAATTCTGTGCCACACTTAATTGCACATCACCGGTACCGGGCGGCAAATCGATGATCAAGTAATCCAGATCCCCCCAATTCACATCCACCAGGAATTGCCGGATGGTAGAATGCAGCAATGGACCACGCCAGATCAGCGGTTGACCTTCTTTTACTAAAAAGCCGATGGAGATCACCTTGACACCGTAGGCTTCTGCCGGGATGATCTTTTTATCTTTCACAGGAGGAAGTGCAGTTATACCCATCATGGTAGGTACATTGGGCCCGTAAATATCTGCATCCAGCAACCCAACTTTCGCTCCCGATCGCGCCAGGGATACTGCCAGGTTGACCGCCACGGTCGTCTTCCCTACTCCACCTTTACCTGAAGAAACAGCGATGGAATTCTTGATAGGTAAAATGATCTTATCATCCGTTTGGGCAGGCTTCCCACTGACGTTAGCAGTGAGGTTAATGTTCACGTTACTGACACCTTCCACAGCCAGTACAGCTTCTTGTGCTGACTTCTGAAGGTAATTCTTTAAAGGACAGGCTGGAGTGGTTAGAACCAATGTAAAGGATACTTCACTGCCCTGGATATGAATATCTTTAATCATATCCAAACTGACCAGGTCTTTTTTTAACTCCGGATCCATGACCCGGCTAAGTGCAGATAATATATCTTTTTCTGTAATTTGTGTCATCGAAACCCTATTCTATTTAATAACGTAAGTGCTATTGTAACATAATGATTTTTGAATTCATAAGACGATATTTTCAATAGTTTGATAAAATCATGAAGATTTGATTTCGAGATACTGGAGTAAAAAAATGTCAAAGAAAGTTTTGATCGGTTATTCTACCTGGTCAGGAACCACTCACGAAGTTGCCGATGCAATCTCACGGGAATTGCAAAAAGCAGGATTTCAGACACAGGTGCGCAATCTGAAGAAATTCACCCTTGAAGAAGAGTTTGATGCATATATTATCGGCACCTCCATCCACGCCAGCCGACCGGGGGGTACATTTATTAATTTTCTCAAGAAGAACCACACTGAATTAAACAAAAAACCAACCGCCTACTTCGTAGTTTGTGCTAATTTATACCAAGATACCCCTGAGAACCAAAAAGAAACATTAGAATGGATGGATGAAGCTCTCAAGGATATTCCCGAAATTCCCATTCTAGATACAGGGTTATTTGGTGGAGCCGTGTTAACCAACGGTGAAGATTACAACAAGTTGAATTTCGCAGCAAAATTCATCATCAAATCTATGAAGAAGTCCGTTGATGAAAAATTGAATGGAAATGATTTCCGCGACTGGGAAAAGATCAAAGCCTGGGCAAATGAAATCGCCCACAAGCTCAAGTAATACAAAGGAGCTGTCCAAAAAATCTGAATTTTCTTTTTGGACAGGAAATAGTGGGAGATGGAAAAGGGACAGTCTACACTTTTTGTCCCTCTTTTTTCATTCCACCGTCACCGACTTGGCTAAATTGCGTGGTTGGTCAACATCCAATCCGCGGATAGCTGCAATATGGTATGCCAGCATCTGCAATGGTATGGTGGCGAACACCGGGGTTAACATCCAGGGCGCTTCAGGGATCCACAACACATAATCACCCAATTCTTTGGCACGTTCATCCCCATCCGTTGCAACCAAAATGAGGATGCCACCTCTTGCTTTAGCTTGTTCCACCTGGCTGAGCATTTTCTCATACCACTGATCTTGGGGCATGATCGCTAAAACAGGCATATCCTGATCAATCAGGGCAATCGGACCATGCTTCATCTCTCCTGCCGGATAGGCTTCAGCATGAATATAGGAAATTTCTTTTAATTTAAGCGCCCCCTCATAAGCAATCGGCATGTTAATACCTCTACCCAGATAGAGGATGCTGCGAATATCTTTGATCTTTTCTGCCACCTCTTTCACCGCATCTTCCCGTTTCAAACATTTGCCTGCCAGATCGGGGATAACACGCAAGTCATAGATGTAATGATAGCGTTCTTCTTCACTGAGCGTTCCGCGCAAGCCCGCCAAGTAAATGGCAAAGAGATACAGGTCCACCAGCGGAGCAGTGAAAGCCTTGGTCGAAGCTACCCCAATTTCGGGACCCACCTGCATGGAAATATATCCATCCGCCACGCGCATAGCTTGTGAACCAATAGCATTGACGATGGAAAAAACCATGGCTTTCTTACTGCGTGCTTCTTCCATGGCTGCCAGGGTATCGGCCGTTTCACCGGATTGGCTGATGGTAATCACACAGGTATTTTCGTCCACCAACGGATCTCGATAACGGAATTCGGACGCGATATCCACTTCAGTGGGCACTTTTGCAATTTTCTCAAACAATGTTTTTCCCACCAAGCCAGCATGGTAAGCCGTGCCACAGGCAGTGATGATAACTTTGTTGATCTTCTTCGCTTTTTCAGCATTCAAATTAAGATTGATGAGATCAATGCGATTATTTTCAAAATCCACCCGTCCGGTCAGCGTATCAATCAATGAACGCGCTTGTTCATGGATCTCTTTCTGCATAAAATGCCGATAATTTCCCTTGACCGCTGCCACCGGATCCCAGGCAATGATATCGATACTGGTATCCACGGCTTTCCCATCCAGGGTAGTGATAGTGGCGTTTTCACTCGTTACCACTGCCATTTGTTGTGATTCGAGAAAACTCATGCGGCGAGTGTACTCCAAGATAGCAGGGATATCAGAAGCAATAAACATCTCTCCTTCTCCATAACCGATCACCACACCACCCGCATTTCCGATGCGGGCTGCAATGATCTTATCAGGTTCTTTGCTTGAGATCACCACAATTCCGTGGGCACCTTTGATACGCTGCAAACTTCTCCGGACTGCTTCTTCAAGAGATATATCACTGCCCAGGTACCGTTCGATCAGATGCACAATGGTTTCTGTATCCGTTTCTGAATTGAAATGAGCACCTTCCGCTTCCAATTCCTCTTTTAATTCAAGATAGTTTTCAACGATGCCATTGTGAACAATCACCACATCCCCTGTTTCGCCAATGTGAGGGTGAGCGTTTTTCGCACTGGGCGCACCATGGGTTGCCCAACGCGTATGACCGATGCCGATCTTGCCACTCAGGGGTTGCCGGTCGACCAATTTCTCCAAGTTGACCAGTTTTCCAACATCACGACGTAATTCGACATGCTCATTTTCAATCACGGCAATTCCAGCAGAATCGTATCCACGGTACTCCAATTTTTTCAGTCCTTCCAGAATAATGGGAGTTGCATTTTTCCCACCGATGTAGCCCACAATACCGCACATGTATACCTCCATGGTAATCAAAAAGTATTTATTTATTAACCACACGAAGTGATTAAATTGAATATGTGGGAAAGGGCACAGATCGTATTTGATCCGGGAAGGCATCCGCCGAACTTTCGATTTTCCCGCATTGAATGCGGTTAGTTCTACCCTGCGGTAGAAAACCTTCATCCTCGTCATCCCAGGGAATGGGATCAGGCGCTATTCCTTTCCTTTGGCTTCAAATCTATCGAAACCATAGCGTATTATAATGCATCTTTAGGACAATTAAATACCTTGACAGGGACTTTAAGCTTCCATAGAATAAATAAAAATTGAAAGGTAGTGAGAAGAGTTCGAAATGATCGGCACCGAAGGGGCAAACCTTGTATGAAGGTGAATCTCTCAGGTAAACAAACTCACTTCCCTGAAACTCTGGAGAGCATAATAAATGCACCGACGGGGCAAACCTTCTATAAAAAGGTGAATCTCTCAGGTAAAATAACAGAGATGTACAATTACTATGTACCTCAAACAATGAATAGGAGAAAAAGATGTCGACCCCAAAAGATCTAAAATTCTCGGAAACAGATGAATGGATCAAAGTAAAAGGCAATACTGCCCTCATTGGAATCTCTGATTTTGCCCAAAACCAGCTTTCGGATATCGTATATATCGAGTTCGAGCTGGATGTGGATGATGATTTTGACAAAGAAGAAACCATCGCCACGATCGAATCCGTCAAAGCAGCAGCCGATATTCATGCACCTGTTTCCGGTACGGTCCTCGAGATCAATGAAGCACTCATCGATAATCCCGAGACTCTCAATGAAGATCCTTATGGTAGCTGGTTGTTCAAGATTTCAATCGATGATCCTTCAGAAGTTGACACCCTGATGGATGGTGAAACTTACGATAGGTTCTGCGAAGATCGAGGAAACTAATGTTCATCCCGCACACTGATGCGGAACGAAAAGAAATGTTAACAGCTCTCGGGTTGAAAAACTTAAATGAGCTGTTTTCTGACGTTCCTGATAAATATCGTTTTCCCGAGCTGAATATGCCAAAAGGCATGACAGAGATGGAGGCGAGGGAGTTTATCGAGGGATTTGCAGATGCCAATGTAACCACCCATGATTACATCTGTTTTTTGGGGGCAGGCGCTTATGACCATTATATTCCAGCCGCCATAGACAGCATTTTACGGCAGGGAGAATTCTTCACGGCTTATACTCCCTACCAACCCGAAATTTCTCAGGGGACCCTGCAGGTAATCTTTGAATTCCAATCTCTGATCTGCAATCTCACCTCCCTAGATATCGCCAATGCATCTCATTATGACGGCGCCACAGCCACAGCAGAAGCCTGCATTACCGCTTATGCGCATTTTCGGGAGAAGAGAAAAAAGATCATCCTTTCCGGAGCACTTAATCCTCAATATCGAGAGGTTGTTCATACCTACTTGAGTGGTATTGATGGCATTGAGATCATCACTGATGAAGAGGGACAACAATCCCTGCCTGATCCTGAAAAAATCATCGATGTGGTGGACGAAAATACCGCCATCGTGGTGCTGCAGTACCCCGATTTCTTCGGTCGCATTATCGACTTTACCCAGATCATCAATGACGCCCATCAAAAAGGTGCACTGGTCTGCCTGGCAGTCAACCCTATCGCTCTGGGTATGTTGAAAACACCCGGAGAGATGGGAGCCGACATTGCCGTGGGAGAAGGACAACCGCTTGGTATCCCCCTTTCTTATGGGGGACCCTACCTCGGTTTCCTGGCAGCCAGAAAAGAGCTGGTCCGAAAACTCTCCGGACGCCTGGTCGGTGAAACTGTCGATGGGAATGGAAAACGCGGCTATGTATTAACCCTCACCGCCCGCGAGCAACATATTCGTCGAGAAAAAGCCACTTCGAACATTTGTACCAACCAGGGGCTGATCGCACTGGCAGCTACCGTCTACATGAGTTTACTCGGCAAGAACGGTATGCAGCAAGTCAGCAATCTATGCTATCAAAATGCTCACTATGCGGCGAAGAAGATCGCAGCCGTTCCCGGATTTGAGGTGCTCACCCCTGAGCCATTCTTTCATGAGATCATGGTTCACTGCCCAACCTCTATTGAGCATATCAACCATCACTTGTTGAACGAAGGTATTCTTGGCGGGTATCCGCTGGAAAATGATTATCCAGCCCTGCGAGATTGCATGCTTCTGGCATTCACGGAAAAAACGACCAAGGAAACCATCGACCTGTTATGTGAGGTACTGGAGGAAAGCCATCATGAGTGAAGCGACCATCTACGAACTTTCTTCCCCAGAACGCGTTGGATTTCTATTTAAAGACGCCGATGTACCACCAACGAAGATACCAGAAAATTTACTGCGCAAAGATCTGCCATTTCCCGAACTATCTGAAGTGGACGTGATCCGTCATTTCACCCGTTTATCGCAACTCAACTATGCCATTGACATCGGTTTTTATCCGCTGGGGTCCTGCACCATGAAATACAACCCGCGCATCAACGAAGAAATCGCTCGTTTAGCGGGTTTTGCCATGACCCATCCGCTCCAACCGATCGAAACGGTACAGGGTAATCTGGCGATCATGTACCAATTGCAAGAATGGTTGAAGGAGATCAGCGGTTTCGCCGGCATAACGCTGCAACCGGCTGCCGGAGCACACGGGGAATTCGTCGGCGGATTGATCATACGCGCTTACCATCAAAGCCGCAATAATACGAAGCGCAACAAAATTCTGGTGCCGGATTCTGCCCATGGAACCAACCCCGCCACATCCAGCATGAGCGGTTTTGAAGTGGTCAATCTTCCCTCCGACGAACGCGGGAATGTCGACCTGAACAAATTAAAGAAAATCTGCGACGATACGGTTGCCGGATTGATGCTCACCAACCCCAATACCCTGGGGCTTTTTGAGGAACACCTGTTAGAGGTGATCTCCATCGTGCATGAGCATGGTGGACTGGTCTACGGTGACGGTGCAAACCTGAACGCCTTATTGGGAATCGTGAAACCGGGCGAACTCGGCTTTGACATCATGCATTTCAACCTGCATAAGACCTTTTCCACCCCGCATGGCGGCGGCGGTCCGGGTTCGGGACCGGTGGGTGTGGCAGCCCATCTGGTCGATTTTCTACCTGCGCCGGTGATCGGAATTGTGGAAGAAGGAGATGAAGAACTGCCACCACTCTACGGATTCATCACCCCATCCCACAGCATCGGGCGCATCAAAGCTTTTTACGGTCATTTTGGGGTCATGGTAAGAGCCATCACCTACATTGCCATGCACGGCTGCGATGGGCTGCGTAAAATCGCCGAGCACGCAGTGCTCAATGCAAACTACCTGAAACATCTGATCGAAGATGCTTACACCGTTCCGTACGATCGCCGCTGCATGCATGAGTTCGTGGCAGAGGGGTTCTGGGATGACGTGCCGGATATTCACGCCCTGGATATCGCCAAACGCTTGATGGACTATGGCGTTCACCCACCCACCAACTACTTCCCGCTGATCGTAAAAGAAGCTCTGATGATCGAGCCGACCGAAACGGAATCCAAGCAGAGCATTGAACATTTTGCCGATGCACTGAACACCATCGCACAAGAAGCACACAATAATGCAGAATTGTTGCACAGTGCCCCGCATAATACTCCCATTGGCAGGTTGGATGAAGTAAAAGCGGCTAAGGAGTTGGTATTGTGTTGTTGGGTAAGACCGGAAGATTAAAAATGAAACCGCCCTTCGGGCGGTTTTTTATTTCAATTTATCCTCGACGAACTCTTTGGCTTTTTTCAATGCTTCTTCAATCTTGGATACATCCTTGCCGCCGGCTTGCGCCAGATCGGGTTTTCCACCCCCTCTGCCTCCGACCACGCCTGCCGCTGCATTGACCACATCCCCTGCTTTAATTCCTTTTTGAATAAGGTCCGCCGTAACTGTTGCGATGAAGAACGGTTCATTTTTCCCGTTGATCCCAGAGAATAGCGCGCTACCCGAAGAATGATCCTGACGGAATCGATCAGCCAGTTCACGCAGTGTGGTTGAATCACCGGCGCCGATATGCAACGTTAAAATACTGCTTCCATTTACCAGTTGTGCGCTTGCTTTGGCTTCGTTATATTTAGCCATAGCAGATTTCTTCTGCAACTGAGTGTTTTCTTTTTCCAGTTCTTTTTCGCGTTCCAGTACACTGGTCAGTTTATCCTCAACCTGCTCTACACTTACCTGCAAGCTGCTGGCAATCTTCTCAAACTGGTTGAAACGTTTATCGATCAATTTTTGAGCCTGTCTGCCCGTGATAGCTTCGATCCTGCGAATACCCGCTGCGGCACTGCTTTCGCTAACAATAATGAAGCTGCCGATCTCCCCGGTTTCATCCACGTGGGTGCCACCACACAATTCATACGAGGTGATCTCATCCTCACCGATCACCACCGTGCGAACACGTTCGCCATATTTCTCGCCGAATAATGCCATCGCCCCTTCATCGATTGCTTCCTGTAAATTCTTTTCAGAAATATGCAATGGCTCATTATCCAAAATGGCATCATTGACGAATTGCCGCACCTGTTTGAGCTCGTGATCGCTCATAGCATCCGGATGGGTGAAATCGAAACGCAAGCGATCGGGAGCAACCAGAGAACCGGCCTGGCGCACATGGGTACCCAATATCTTGCGCAATCCGGCATGCAATAAGTGGGTAGCGGTGTGGTTGCGCATGATATCCTGGCGGCGTTTCAGGTCAACACTGGTGAACGCCATCTCCCCTACTTTGGGCGTCCCTTTTAGCACGATGCCAGCGTGCACGATCAACCCTGTGGTGGGCTTGCGTACGTCATCGACCCTGATCTGCCAGGTTCCATCCAGAGCGGTGATCTTTCCGGTGTCGGAAACCTGCCCACCGGATTGGATATAGAAATTGGTCTTCCCGAGCACCACTTCCACTTCATTGCCCTCTGTCAATGAATCCACCAATTCCTCGTTGGAGATCAAAGCCAGGATGGGCTGCTGCATGGGAGTACGGTCATAGGGGTTATAAGCAACACCATTCTTGTCAAGTTTGCCAGCGCTGACGATCTGCTCCATAAAAGAGGCATATTTTTCGGCATCTTCGCCACCCAATGGACCAAATTCCTTGCCTGCACCCGATTCCACACGGTGCTGTTCCATGGCTTGGAGATAACCCTGTTCATCCACGCTAAAGCCTTCTTCGTCCGCGATATCACGGGTGATCTCAAATGGCAGCCCATGTGTTGCATACAGTTCAAAAGCTGCCTCACCAGAGATGGTCTTCGTGGCTTGGTTGGCTTTCATCAGGTCACCCAGATAGGAAAGACCTGTTTCCAATGTCTTTTTAAAACGCAATTCCTCACGAGTCAGATTATCCAGAATGGTCTTTTTATTCTTGATGAGCTCAGGATAGGCTTCTCCATAGATATGGATCACTTCTTCAGCCACCAGCGCCAGGAAGGGTCCATGCAAATCAAGTTTGGTGCCGAAACGGGCAGCCCGGCGGATGATCATACGGCAGATATAGTTCCTGCCGATATTGCCAGGCACCACTCCATCGCTGATCAGGAAGGATGCGGCACGCGCGTGATCTGCAATGACCCGATAGGGAGTAAAGTTATCCAAGCGTTCTCGCTGCGTTTGCCCAGTCAATTTCAAGACCACATCCATGAGAGGGAGCAGCAGGTCGGTTTTGTAGTTGGAATCCACATTTTGCATAACAGCAACGATGCGTTCAAAACCCATGCCGGTATCGACATGTTTCTTGGGCAATGGGATCAATGTTTTGGGACCCTGGCGGTTGTATTGCATGAACACCAGATTCCACAACTCCACATAACGCGTACAATCGCCATTTACCTTGCATTCATGTCCGGGCACATTCTTCTTATTACAAAACGCATCGCCCCGATCAATATGGATCTCACTGCACGGACCGCAGGGTCCCACATCTGCCATTTCCCAGAAATTCGCCTTGCGCCCGAACTGCAAGATGTGGGTTTCGTCTAATCCCGGCTGCATCTTCCAGGCAGCGACCGCTTCCTCATCGGCAGGGATTTCGTTTACTTCATCTTTAAAACAGGTAACCCATAATTTGGATTTATCTAATTTCCAAACATCTGTAAGCAGCTCCCATGCCCAGGTGATGGCTTCTTTTTTATAATAATCCCCAAAAGACCAGTTTCCCAGCATCTCAAAAAAAGTGTGGTGGATATCGTCTCGCCCCACATCTTCCAGGTCATTATGCTTGCCTGCCACTCGCATGCATTTTTGCGAATTCACCGCACGGGTGTAGGGTCTTTCGTCCAATCCCAGGAAGACGTCTTTGAACTGTACCATCCCAGCATTAGTGAATAATAGGGTTTGATCTCCGCCCGGAACCAACGAAGAAGAAGGCACAAAGGTATGACCTCTTTCTTCGAAAAATTTGATGAAGGTTGCACGGATTTCATTACCGCTGTAATTTTTTTGCATTTTCTTTCCTTAAAATAAACGATTTAAATAATTGCATTGATTATAAATGAGGAAAACGCTCATTTCAATTTTGCGGGGAAATTTGATTTACTTTGAAACAGATAATTTGATCATCTTCCCATGATCATCCAAGGTAACACGCGTATATTGTTTGATCTGGTTATTGCGAACTGGAAAACTCTTCTTATAGGTCAGAAACACTCTATGGGAAAGCTGGTCTTGCATGGTAACCACACCCTTGGCGTTCTTGACCGCATGCAATATCTTCATCTGTTTTTCGCGGATGCTGAGATCAGCTCCCTCGATACCGGGAAGATATTCTTTTACCACTTCTTTGACATTACTGAGGATATCTGCTGAGATCTTGGGCAAAGCCACATTTTCCAGTTCTTGATCATTGATAATCTGATAGCTTTCATGTACTTTTTCATCTTCCTGGATCATATGCTCTTCAGAACTGGCTTCACTGTAATAAAGGGGATCTCCGTACATGACGAATGAAAGGAGCGTCTTCTGATCCTCACCATCCAGATAGCCCTGACGTCGTAAAATGGATTTCACCAGATTCAGTTTGGCACGGATATAGGCATCTCCCACGTTATAACCTTTCTCGATCAAATTCCAGAACAGATATGCCAACTGATCAGCACCGATCAGGGGAGGATAAATAGCGCCGTATGCAATGCAGGTCGATCCGATAAATACACGGCAGGCGGAGGAAAGGAAGCGCAAACTTAAAGCTTCATCAGTTGCCTTTTTCTGGATATATGCCCCATAGCATGCTTCGGAAAAAATTATTTTTGGGTTTTCAGCCTGCAAATTGATGTGCGATGGTTGCAGCGCGACAGGAAAATCAGGCGTGTCATCGCTGGCAGTGATATCCTTCTGCCCATACCAATTGGGAGAATCATCAATGCCATGCAAATTAAAATATGCATACTCCGCTTCGGCGATGGTTAATGCATCCAAATTATTGGTATTGTAAGGAGGTGAAGTTCTCAGATAATTCGCCTTTCCGATTGGTCGAAAAGCCGATATGGAAGAACGCTGCCAGATGGCAGTTGAATAGCCATAATTACTGTTCTTTTCTGAAATGCCCTGATAGATGTTAGAAAAGACATTCCAGAACTGCAATGTTTCACTCACCCTTTCAGCCAGGGAGCGTTGCTGGTTTTGCTTTTGGTGCCATTGAATGGCTACGCGCAATTGCTTTAATAGTAATCCCGGATCACTACCCTTTTCATCAGGGAATCTGCCCACTGCCCACTCCGGCACAAAGTAATTACTGTCCTGCGCAGCATAGGGATTATCCGACAGGACTTCGCTATCCGAATCATCCGTAGGATTGGGCAAACGATGGAATGGGATGATCTCATCTCCCCCCACGATCAGCACCACACCGATCTTTTTATCATGCTCTGCAAAATAACCGGCAAGGTCCTGCAATGCTAGCTTTATTTCCCAGGCATCGTTATTCTCAATGGTATTCAATCCGAATTGGAGCATGTGGTTTTTATCATCCGGGATAAAGATGACGCTACTCCAGTTATCTTTCATACTTACATAAGTTGCCAAATCCTGCAGCCGGGAAAGAATGACCTCATAGGTCTTTTCCCCGTATTTCTTCTCAATTCCGCTACGAGAGGTCAGAATGACATATACCGGTTTGGCAAAGACGCCCTTATGCACAGGAGCAGATATTTCACGATGGATTGCTGGGGTAGTTTCTTTCTTTTCTTTTGAAGATGGTTGCTTGCTTTGCAGGTCATTGAGAATCTGGTTATCAATCTTCTCAATGGAAAATCCTGCCGTATCAGGCCACAAATCCTGGTAGGGATTCTCGGTACCCCACAGCCCTTGCGCTACAATCGCATAATGATCACGGTAAACCGTCTCTCGTAGCTGGCTCATTCCCTGGATCTCGGACCCGAACCTAAGCAGATAATCACCCAACACTAAACGGAAAAACACACATTCCACCCACTTTTCCTGGTATATTTTGGCAAATTGCAAAATAGAGAATTCATCATCGCTGCGCATAATGATTTTGAGATGAAGCATGGCTATCAAACAATTTTCCGGATGTGCTTCTAATAGAGATAGAACAGAACTTTCAGACTCTTTTATTTTCCCTCTATCTAGATACTGCTTTGCCTGCAGCAATGCATAAGACCAACTTTCTTTACTATCGCTTTTTCCATTGAAGTATTGAACATATTCATAGAAGTTATTCCGGACAGTATCATCAGGAGAAAATTGATATAAAAGGGTATATGCCCTGGTGAATTCGGGGTGAACCAAGATTATAGATTGTAATAACGCTAAGCCATCTTCAAATTGATCCAGCGACAGTAGCTGCTGTGCCAAGATATATTTCATTTCAAGATCGCCCGGAAACGCACCTACCCAGCTTTGCAAGCAATCGAGCAACGTATCCATCTCCTCCTTCGAGGAAGCAGTGTCACTCCATTTCAACAAATCTGCTCTGGTGATCTTCATGAATAGTAAGATTCCTATCCTTTATTAAAAATGCGGTTCGCTAAAACAATTCCTAGTTTTTCGCGCAGTCCCTCATCATTTGGATTGAGTGCAGCAGCTTTTCGTAATGCCTGCTCCGCTTGCTCAGCATCTCCTAATTGATTATAAACTTGAGATGCCTTTTCATATATTAAATAATGTTCAGGGCAATTTTCGAGTGCATTTTTGACAATTTTCTTAGCTCGTTGTGCCTCTCTGCGCTTTAGAAATACATCTGCTAATTGGATGTATGCCTGCATATTCTCCGGTACCATATGGATGGCTTTATCAAAATGGAAAACCGCCTTATCCAGGTCCCCATTTTGAGCACAGAATCTTCCAATTTGGATATGCGCATTTGGTTGGAAATCTTCCTGTTGAACAGATGTTTCCAACGCGTGCAAAGCAACGGTTGGATTACCATTAGCAATATTGAGATCGGCATAACGGTTCAAAATCTCATAAGGCACTTCCGGTGTCATTTCGATGTATCCCTGCACGAAATCGAGGGCACGTTTCTTTCCCCGTATTTCTTCCAAGTATCTGGTTTTTTCTAAGATAAGATCAGCAGATTGGATGTTTGATTGCAAAGCTTTTTCGATTATTTCCAAGCCGAATTCCTTGTTCTGCTCTCTCGATTTAATATCAGCAAGCAGGATGATCACCTGTGGATTTTGGGGATCAAGACTGTAAGCTTTCCTAATCAATTCCATCGCTTTAGGAATGCTTTCCAGCCGGGTAGCAATCTTCACCTGAATCAACAACATGTCCAGATCCTGTTCGGGATCTTTCGCAATACGATTCAACAAACTCAATGCTTTGCGATACTGTCCGGTTTCATAATAGGCGGTCACCAATTCTCGCTGCAGTTCATTATTGCCTACAAAATTATTGGGAGTTTTTTCAATCTGGTGGATAAAGGTGGAATAATCATGCACCTGGTAAAGATTCTGTAAGTAAATTCTATTCACATCCACATTTTCAGGATCATTTTGTATCGCTTTTTCTGAAACGGATAATGCCTTGTGTAATTCGCCCTTCTGATCGTATAGAGTTGCTAACCGCATCTGCCAGGTTGTTTGATCATCCATGGTACCCAAGGCACTCTCATAGGCGTCGATCGCCAGGTCAATCTCACCCTGAGAAACAAAAACCTGCGCCAAAGCCGCATATAAATACGCATTGTTTTTATCTTTAAAAATAGCTGTATTGATCAGCGGAATCAATAATTCACGCTGTTCATCCGAGATCAGTGCCAATGCCAAGATCACCAGATCAGATTCGAAGACACCATTTTCCATCATTGCGATAACCGATTGAATATCCTTCATCCGGCAGCCTTGAATAATGCGCACTGCTCTCCCAAGATAATCTTGTGCATTTTTCTCTTCCAGCAAATCAGGAAGTTCTTCTCCATCAAGGAAACTCACTATCAACCGCATGTTGTGAGCCAGATCAACCGGTAACAGATCGATATGGTCATGCAGCGTTTGCCGGTAAATTGAATAGAGATCATCCGGAAATTCATTGACCACCTCGATGGACGGATAACCCCAACCGTTCAGGCAAACTTTCAATAATCCTTCGATCGATCCCTTCTTTAGGAACACCAGATTTGACGTATGTGGTAAACACTGTGCAAATGCGGCGGCAGCATCCTGCCACTGCATCAATTCCAAAGCGCTTTTTGCAAGCCAAAATGGGATAGATGAAAGAGTATTATGAAGGCGTGCATCCAGATTGCCGACAGGTGCCGACCCGATCTCTTCCTTACCCAATGCCTGCCCGTAAAGTTGCAAAGCTTCAAATTTATTCCCGTTGCGGTTCAACAGACGTGCTTTGGCAAGGCTAATTCCTTTTTCTGACAAGCGATCGGCATTAAAGGCATTCAATTTCTCTGCCACAGCGATCTCATTCCCTTCATCCATGAGGATATTCAGGATCATGCCGATAACAACATCTCGATCAGCACTCGCCCATTCTTCCAACTCATCCAGCACATTTCCCCAATCACGCCCGGCAAGCAATTTTCCGCTTCGCATCCAATTGCAGATCAGGAGGTAACCATTTGAAAGAGCATCGATCTGGATTGTTTCAATTATTGAAAGTAAAGCAGTATAATGTCCCTCACTGACCGGCTGCTCCAGAAGATTGAGCATGGCCATCTTCATCCAATATTGTGGTTCTGTAAGAGCAGGCAGCCACTGCATTGGAATGATATCCCGGATATGGGCGGGCAGCGTAGCGACCTTAGAGCGGCATACCTCAATGTTATCCAAAGTTTGGAGTATGACTTCCATCGTTGCAAGCATTGCCTGCTCCTGAAAAGCATAAAAAACATTCAAAGCGATGTCAATCTCATTCCAATCTTTTTCGTCTTTGATGGGTTGCAAATGCTGCATGGCACCAGCATGATCTCCATCGTTCCACATGATGCAGGATTCAATGAAAAGCATCTCCGCTTGATTTGAGTTATCTTTGGGTAATTTTTGCACTATCTTCAAGCTAAGTTCGTGTTGTTTTAGTTCCTCGGCAATCTCCAACGCAGTATAGAGTTGTTCAAACGAGAGCTTCTCCAAAGCCATTAAGTCCTGCATGGAGCTGATAGTTTGATCAGCATTGCCAAAGCGATGCTCAAATTTCATTCTCTCGAACAGGAAAGCTGGAGAAGATTGCAGGTTCTCTTCTTCCTGTTGGAAATATTTTCTTGCCTCATCAGACTTCCCTAATTTGAGCATTTGCGCCACATACCAACCAGTAATATCATGCTGTTTTTTACATACCAGGCGAGCTTGCTTGGCGATCTGAAGAGCATCCTCTCCCAGGTCACAACTGCGATATGCTTCCGACAACAAATCGTAAATGCCCAAATTGTCGATTTGTGTCCGTAGCGCTTCATTCAATAACGTGATGGCTGTTTCCACCTGGTTAGCTTTCAACATGGTTTTTGCCAATCCAACCTGAGCACGCCACAGCTGCGCCCTATTTTCACCCAGAGAGTTATCCAAAATGATCTTTTTATAAGCTTCGGTTGCTTTATTCAGTTCTCCCTGTAAACGATAACCTTCAGCTTCGATCAAATTTCTCCAATAATCTGTGGCGGGTATTTTTTGGATATCCGCAAGAACACCCGGTATTCGGCTGACATCAACCTCATCCGTCCCCATGGGAAATTCCGTCATACGGCTATGTAAATCAGCCACTGCTTTTAGGGTCAAGTATTGCGGATCATTTTTCTTCTCATCAGCTGACCATCGCAGCAATTGGGCAGCTCGCTCATGTTCGCCATTTTCCAGTAATACGCAAGCTGTCTGATAGCCAAGGCTTGCATGCAATGGGAAGCGTTCGAGCGCCTTATTGGCTATTTCGTAGGCACACACTTGATATGACCGTTGAATGAGACGTTCGATAATGGCAGCAATATCAGACGGATTCGCTCCATCGATGCCGATTTTATCGATCAGAGCCAGACCCTGATCTGTCCTTGCACTATCCATTAGAACAGGGATTAACTGTTCATAGAAACCTTTTCTTTCTCCGAACAGATCCATTGCTTCTGAGAGAAGCTTGTCAGCTTTTTGTAGTTGCTGCAATTGCACCAAGCAGCGGTAAAGAGTAATCCAGTTTGAGAAGTCGGTACTGCCTTCCGCTATCGCTGCCTCGAAGAAGGATGCGGCTCTTTCCCATTCTGCCAGATCCATGAATAAGGTTCCAGCTTGAAAAAGGGCATGGGGGTCTTTCGCCAGCGTTTCGAGCGGGTAACCACGCAAGCGTTGTAGAACTTCTTCTTTCCTACCATCTGCAAGCAGTGTTTTCAGTTCTATATAAAAAGGCAAAAAAGATCGGTGGAACCCTGCGGTTTTCAAAACAAGCTTTAATTCGCTATTTGCTAAATCCCAGTGCTGATTCTTAATAAATAAATGCAATAATTTCTCTGTTATTTGGGGATCACCTGGGTCGAGAATCTGGGCGATTCTCAAGTGATTTTGGGCTCTTTTCCAATCCCCAAGGTCTGCGTAATAATCAGCAAGCTTTATCTGCATTTCTTCATTGTCGACATACATATTGGCATTGTTCTCAAGTGTGCACAGGACGTCATCGATTTCGTCCAATGACGGTCTTTTCAACTCTCCCAAAGCCAATCTGGCTGGAACACTCTTCCAATCATACTTATTCGGAACTACCCTGGTTTTCCCATCTATACGATCGATGCTGATCTCTTGGGATAATGCTGATTTTTTTTGCAGTGCGGCTTGTCGTAGTTGATCGATCTTCTGTATCAACCGTTCAATTTCTTGTTGTGAAGTCTTGACATTTCCCGCTAATAATTGTAGATCAGATGCAAAATTCAAGGTTTGAATTTCCTGCAGTTCTACACTGAGTTTGCGAGTTATTTCACCCTCACGATCACTTTTTCCGATTTGAAGATCAGATGGGATCAAAGCGCGAACGAGCTGACCACGTCCCTGTTGCTGCATAAAACGCAACAAGTCGATTCTTTCCTCTTCATCTATCGAATCACAAATCATGTGCAAACGACGGAGGAGATCATCCAACGGTTGTGCATTGCATAACAACGCATAACACATCAACTTCTTGATCTCAAAGTGAGGTGAACAGATTATTCCTTGTTCAATGAAATCATCCGGTCGTTCCACCAAACCTAAAAGACAAGTTGCCACCAACCCCGCATCCCTCTGGAATTGAAAATCTGAGAAATATTCTTCTTCGATTGCATGCCAATTCTTTATCTGTGTTTGTAGAATTGCTTGCAATTGCAGGGCTTTTTCCCCAGCCTGTTGCAGGGTTAAAGGCTCACCAGGGATCAGTGTCAGGTTAGAAAGTAATTGATTCGAACCAACTGGGAGGTGCTGAACCAGGTCCTTCAAATCTTTTTTACCGTTTCTGGCATCCTGAAGCAGAAATGCAAAATAGACCGGTTTCCAATTTTCAAATATTTTCAACCGATCTGCATCCCAATTGCCAGAGCGCTGAATATCATCCAGGGCTTTGGAAATGCGCGCGTCCTGTAAAAGGGAGGCTACAAGTACCTGTTTTTCTTCCTCATTGAAAGTCTTCTCAATGAGCTCGAGGAATACTTCAGGTATCATGAGACCCTTTCTATAAACCAGTAACCAAGTAGTAAGCTACACCAAATAGAATAAAGGTGACCAGAACCAGGAAAACTCCCACTCCTGCTTTGGTCTTGACCATTTGGTTGATGGTTTGGAGTAGTGAAGAAGTATTTTCCATCAGACCGGAAACATTATCCACGATACCCTTTTCCATCAATTTGGAGGTTTGTTCGGTAATGGAAGTAAACTCATTGCTTTTTACTTTAAAAGCCAGAATAATGATCCCGACCAAAAATGTGATAATACCCATCACAAGCAGGAGCAGCGCCAGGGTCAATGTAAAGTCATTTGAATTAATTGCGAACATAGTATCTCCTTTTTGTTGATACTATTGCAATTATTGTGCCACTTTCTCCACTAAATCCCTGGGAAGGTCGGGCAGATCGATTTTTTCACCATCGCAAAACAGCATGGCACGTTCGATGATGTTCCGCAACTCGCGAATGTTGCCCGGCCAAGAATACTGCATCAATTTCTCCATAGCCGTTGGGGTCACATCGATCACATTCAATCCCAGACGGGGATTCAATTCTTTGATAAAGAATCCTACAAACTCGGGGATATCATTCTTTCTCTCCCGTAAAGGAGGAAGATCAAGATCAACCACTTTCAGACGATAATACAGATCTTCCCTGAAGGTGCTTTCTTTGATCATCTCTTTCAGATTGCGATTCGAGGCTGCCAATATCTGCACATCCACCTTGATCAGATCGGTTCCCCCCACCCTCCGAAATGCTTTTTCTTCCAGAGCACGCAATAGTTTAGCTTGAATTTCCAGTGGCATGGAAGATATCTCATCCAGAAATAAAATACCATCGTCCGCAATCTCCATCAATCCGTGCTTGCGGGTTTTTGCATCCGTAAAACTACCCTGATCGTGTCCGAACAACTCCGATTCCAACAGGGTCGATTGGATGGCAGCACAATTGATGGCAACAAATTGTTTGGATGCCCGGGGACCCGAACGATGGATATAACGTGCCAGCACTTCTTTGCCAGTTCCTGTCTCCCCAGTGATCAGCACAGATACCATCGCTCGAGAAGCTTTCAATGCTTGCGAAACCACATTCTGCATTTCAGGGTTAGAACCCAGCACAAAATCCACTGAATCGAGCTGTTTCTGACGGTAATGGGCGATCTCCCGGCGCATTTGGATCAATTCGCACGCCCTTGCAATGGAATTCTCAAGTACTTTGAAATCCGTGATAGGTTTGGTCAGAAAATCGTGTGCACCATTCCGCATGGCATCCACTGCCATTTCAATATCCCCTACCCCGGTGATCAAAATTACCGGTGGTTTATTGGGTAATTGCTGCAGCTCCTTCAATAAGGTTTGCCCATAGCCGTCCGGAAGCTGTACATCCAGCAGGATGAGATCACCATTGCCAAGCTTGAGCTGGTCACGTGCTTCTTGCAGCGAGCCAGCTTCATATGCCTCAAAATTTTTTGATTTGAGAAAGACACTCAAATTCTTTCTCGCATTTTCTTCATCATCCACTATCAAAACTGTATAACTCACGGATTATCTCCTCCTGCAATTGGTAAGATGACATGAAAAACAGTTCCACCCGGGAAAGATTCCACACTGATCTTCCCGTTCTGAGCTTCCACCAATTCTTTAGTGATCGCCAGCCCTAGTCCGGTTCCTTTTAGACTGAAAGATACGAAGGGAGTGAACAAATTGTGCAAAATCTCTTCTGGGATTCCCGGACCGTTATCGGATACGTTCACGCGGATGTTGACGCTATCCTCTTGTTCAACCTTTATCGCCATGGTTCCCCCACCCTGAGGTTTCATCGCTTCGATTGCATTGCTGATCAAATTGGTGAAAACCTGTTCGAGGGAACGCATATCTCCAGCTACCATGGGTAGATTCCCCTGACATTGATAGACCACTTCAATATAGTTTCGCTTGCATTTTGCATCCCATTTTTCCATGACACTTTGCAACAGTAAATCGATGTTGAGTGGTTTGATCTTCTTCTCCAATGGTTTGGCATAAGACAATATGGAATCCATCAGGTGATTCAAGCGAACACAATCATTCATCATACGATTGATGATATCAAGTTGGGTTTCTTCACCATTCGCCAAATTTTGCAATACCTGTAATCCGGTGACCATGTTATTGATCGGATTACGCACTTCGTGGGCAAAAGTAGCCACAGATTTACCCAGGGCTGCCTGGTGTTCAAAATCCTTGACTGTTTTACGCAATCCATCCATTTCTCTAGTGGAGCGAATGAAGATCACGAATGCTGATCTTGCATCGGTTTTATCCACCGGGATCACGCGTATTTTAACTACTTCCTCCGATCCATCCCGCCTGTGTAGGGAACAATTTTCTTCAATTTTTTCTTCACGCTTATTAAAGGTAACTGCAAAAAGGTCAGAAACATGCGGGGAACACACCAGATAGTCATCCATAGAAAGGTCTTGTACCTCCCATTTCGAATATCCCAGCAGCCGTTCCATGGTTTGATTGATGCTGAGAATATCTTTCTCGTGGGATACAAATACAATCCCTTCTTCTACGTTATCCTGCAAATTTTTAATAATTTCCGCTTTGGTGTGATCTTCCTGTTGAACCGCGTTCTGGATCTGCTCTTTTTGATAAAGGGAAGTTCCATACTGAAATAACTGCATATAGCTTTCCACGATAGCCAACAATGTTGGATCTTTTACCAACTCCTTCCAACCAGCCAACAGGAACCCATCCTGATCATCCGTTGCTACAATTCGCCGGGCGATCAGTGTATTAAGTTGCTGCTCGCGTGCACTGCGCTGCAGAACATTGATAGTACGAGTACCCTGCGTCCATACACTATAATCCGACAGGCTTTTCGTTTCCAGAAATGAAAAAAAATCAGGCATGTGTAATAAAGGTCGTGAAAGGTCTCGATCGACTTGATAACCTTCTTCTATCTGAAAATAAATCCCTAATAGATCGAAATGGAAAACTCTCTCCAGTATTTCAAGTCCCTTTTGACAGAATTGCCGGAATGTTCGTTCACTGGTTTCGATCAATGCCGCATACGAATTCAAGTAGGTTTGCAAATCAACATAGTTTGTTCCAGCGGTTGGTGACTTCTGGAGGATAATAAAAAGCTTCCAATTCTGTTTATCGTCGAGAATTTCTTTTTGCAAATTGATCTCAAGTGCTGTCCGGTTTTTACGTACTATGCTCTGGGTGAGCATGCCATTGTCAGTACGTTTTGAAATGATCATGGATTGAATGGGAGTTTTCAGTATTTCTTCCCGTGTAAAAGCAGTTAATTCGATGAAAGCGCTATTCACCAATACGATCTCATCATCTTGATCAACCAATGCACAGGCGTATTCGCAGATGTTAAGCAATGCTTCTACCTCAAGCAGGGAGATATTGTGATTACGGATCAGATTTTTGAAAGCACTCATTTATTTTTTTCTTTACGTTGATAAGCCGGAAGGATTCCTTCCATATCCCGGTATTTGGCAACCGTTCGACGGGCGATATGAATATCTTTCTTCTCCAATCTCCTCATTATCTGCATATCACTCAATGGTTCTTTTTCGTTCTCAATGATCTCTTTCACTTCTGTCCGGATTTGCAGGCTGCGATCAAAGAAAACCGCCAGGGGATATACTTTTCTATCAGGAAGTTGCACTGTTTTGCTGGAAACCGCTCTAGAAATAGTGGATTCGTGCACATTTAATTTCTTTGCAATTTCAGCACGTGTGATTGGTTTGAGATAGCGATCTCCTTCGCGAATATATTTTTCCTGATGTGCCACCAGGATCTGCATCATACGCAGAATGGTATTGGTCCTTTGTTGCAGACATTTGATGAAAAGCGATGCTTTATCCAGATCTTCACGCATCTTCATTTTAGTTTCCTTATCAGAAGCCTTCAAAGCGTTGTGGTAACTGGAATTTAGCAGCAAATTACTGTTGGTTGGTTGAAAAACTTCGATCACGATCGGATTATCCGGATTGTTTTCAAGGTAGCTCAACACAATATCCGGCAATCCAAAACGCAGCAACTCATCTTTTTGCGGATCGCGTACATCACCCCAGCTGGAACTCGCCGGGAAAGGATTCAAATTTTCGGTAATGAATTCAGCAGCATTCTGCACCTGGCGTAGCGAAATCTGGTATGCCTGCGCAATTTCCTGATATTGTTTCTTTAGAAGTTCATAGTATTTATCAGCAATGATCTCCTCAGTCAGTTCAGGAACTGCTCTGGATTTCTTCAATTCTTCCAGTTGCACCAGCATAGCTTCACGGGAATCTTGTGAACCAACTCCCAGTGGGTCCGCATGCTGAATCAGGCTTCGCACCTGTTCTACACTTTTAATGGAAATATGATAGTACTGAGCTAATTCCAAGACGTCTACGTCAACAAATCCATCATCATCCAGTTGGGTTAAAATATTTGCAGCCACTAACTTCTGGGTATCATCTAGTTCTGCTCCAATCTGGCGCAATACATATTCTGCTAGTGTCTGTTCATCTACTGATCCATCTTCATAGAAATCATCATTTTCATCATAGGTAGCGGATGAAATACGCTCACGCGTTGAAACGAAGGTAAAAATATCATTTCCCTGTTTTAGCTGGTTGCGTAAACATTGGGGGCACGGAATACCGAATGGTACTTCACTCCCGCATACAGGACAGCGGTTGGATTCATTCACTTCCAGCGCCGGATTTTCAGCCAAATTCTTCAAGATCTCCTCTTCTAACTCTGAATTGCTCATATTCAGCAATGTCATGGTTTGTGCTAAATGAGCGGTGGTTTGAGGTCTGGTTTCAAATTTGGTCTGATTTGTGATCTTCTGGTACATATGCTTCGAGTATAGCGCAATTACATGCCCCATGCAATATTTATACCAATTCAAATGATGATAGAATTTTTGAAATGCAGCCAGAATTGAAAGTTATTGGTGGCGGTTTAGCCGGTTGTGAAGCAGCCTGGCAGGCAGCCGAACGGAATATTCACGTCCAGCTTTTCGAGATGCGCCCACAGAAAATGACCGGCGCACATCAGACAGCCTGGTTGGGAGAACTGGTTTGCTCCAACTCTCTTGGTTCAAAGCTGCGGGAAAATGGCAGTGGATTGTTATTTCATGAAATGAAGGAACTCCATTCTATTATCTGCCGGGTAGCAGAACAGAGTGCTGTTCCTGCCGGTTCAGCGTTGGCAGTAGATCGGCATATTTTTGCTGAAACATTAACCGAGTTGATCGCGACCCATCCCAACATTGAAATCATCCGGGAAGAAATCACTACAATTCCCAAGGCGCCTACCATCATCGCCAGTGGACCGTTAACGTCCCCTGCCCTGGCAATATCTTTGGCAAATTTCCATGGAAAGGAAAATCTCTTTTTTTATGATGCCATTGCACCCATCATCACAGCAGACTCCATCAATATGAGTATCGCAGTTCGCGGTTCCCGTTATGGGAAAGGAGAAGCTAACGAAGGAGATTATATTAACTGCCCGATGGATCAAGCAACCTACAATCACTTCGTGCAACAATTAGCTGCAGCTGAGCAGATCCATTTAAAATCTTTTGAGCGAAAAATTGAATACGGGGTGGACGTGGGACATGCAAAATTTTTCGAAGGCTGCCTACCGATCGAAGTGATGGCGCGTCGTGATCCTGCCACACTGGCATATGGACCGTTACGACCGGTGGGATTGAGAAAACTATTCAAGGGAGATGCTCCTTTCGCAATCGTACAATTACGGCAGGATGATCTGACCCATCATTCTTATAATATGGTTGGTTTCCAAACCAATCTAACTTATAAGGAACAGAAAAGGGTCTTCAAGCTTATTCCTGGGCTGGAGCAAGCCGAATTCATGCGCTATGGGCAGATGCATCGCAACACCTTTCTATGCGCCCCTTCCCTGATCAATCAAACTCTGCAGACAAAAAAAGATCCATCGCTTTTCTTTGCCGGGCAAATTATCGGGGTGGAGGGGTACCTGGGAAATGCTGCCAGCGGATTGATAGCAGGGATCAACGCCAGCCGGCAGCTCAAAGGGAGTTCCCTATTGGCATTCCCGAGAGAATGCATGATCGGGGCATTATGTTTCTATATCGCCAATGCGGGTTGTGAGACCTTCCAACCTATGAAAGCCAATCTGGGATTATTAGCTCCTTTACAGTTCAGAATTAGAGATAAACAAGAACGAAAAGCCGCCATGGCAAATCGTGCCTTGCGAGCTTTCCGGAATTATGCCAAAATGAACAATGCGTACAATTAAATTCGTTCTTCTGTTTTTTCTTTTCCTGATCGGAAGTGGTTGTCGATCTCAAACAACGGAACATAATTTCTCCGGTGAATCAGCCTATCAATATGTGCAAGCTCAATTGGATTTTGGGGCTCGCATTCCTGGCAGTTCAGCTTTACTTTCAACTTCCCACTATATCCAAGATACGCTCACCCAAAACAACTGGCAGGTGGAGACCCAAGACTTTCATTTTATGGATGTGCCACTTTCCAATATCATCGCAAAAAAAGGGGAGGGAGAAAAGATCATCCTCATTGGTGCTCACTATGACACACGAGCAGTGGCAGATCAAGAAAGCGACATCGACTTGCAGAGCACAGCGGTCCCCGGAGCAAATGATGGAGCATCAGGCAGTGCGGTACTGCTTGAATTGAGCAGAGTACTGGAACTTCCCGCCGGAGCACAGGTGTGGTTGGTCTTTTTTGATGGCGAAGACCAGGGGCATTTGAACGATTGGGGTTGGAGCGTGGGATCGGACTATTTTGTTCATCAACTGAATGAAAAACTCTATAAAGTCATCATCATCGATATGATCGGAGATGAGGACCTGCATATATACCAGGAGAAGAATTCCACCACAACCCTGATGACAGAAATTTGGCAAGTAGCGGCAGAATTGGGATATGACTCTCAGTTGATTCCCGAATATAAATATGCGATGATTGATGATCATCTGCCCTTCCTCAACCAGGGTATTGACACTGTCTTATTAATCGATTTTGATTACCCATACTGGCATACCACGCACGATACGATTGAACATGTTTCGCCAGCATCATTGCAAGTCATTGGCGATGTGTTGGTTAATTGGATCCTAACTCAATAACGAAAACAACTTACGAATTTGAGGTTGCTTGTAATGTTTCTCTCATCTTATAAAGGATAGGGGCATAATGGTGCTCTCAGTTTTCTTTTTTGATAAGATATTTAAAAAATGATCGTTTCAAAGTCACATCTGCGGTAGTCTGGTTGTCGTGGCAACCATCTGCTTTAGATTCTCGACTTGGCTTCCTGGCTTTCCTTTTCGTCTCTTGACCTATAATGTTCTAGTAAAATTCTATTACAAATGAGGTATTCTTGAATAGAGTACCATTAACAAACTATTAATTAAGGATTTTCATGCCAAGGAATACAGCATATCAGACCGCTTCACCGAAAGAAAAAGCCATACTGGTGGGTATTGAACTTCATGGAATGGATAAGTTGCTTTCTATGGAAAGTTCTCTGGAAGAGCTGTATCTGCTTTCAGAAACTGCCGGCGTTGAAGTGGTTGGTGAGCTAACTCAAAAATTGGATAAACCCAATCCTTCTACTTTTATCGGCTCCGGGAAAGTTGAAGAACTTAAAGAACTGGTGAGTGCTCTGGATGCCGATATGGTGATCTTTGACGATGAGTTAAGCCCACGAAATTTTCGAGATATTGAGGAACAATTGCCGCAAGGTGTGAAAGTGATCGATCGAACGGGGTTGATCCTGGATATCTTTGCCCAACATGCCAACACCAGTGAAGGGATTTTGCAGGTAGAATTAGCTCAATATGAATATCTCTATCCGCGTCTAACCCGTGCCTGGACTCACTTGGTCAGACAAGCGGGCGGTGGTGGCGGACGTGCCGGCGGAGTGGGAGGGGTTGGTCTGCGCGGACCTGGCGAAACACAACTGGAAGATGACCGACGCAAGATCCGTGAACAGATCAGTCTTCTAAAGAATGAACTTGAAAAAGTACAAAATCATCGCCAGCAGACTCGAGTAAAGCGGAAAAGGTCGAACATTCCGCTAATTGCGCTGGTAGGTTACACCAATGCAGGAAAATCTACTCTGCTCAACCGCTTGACCAAGGCAGATGTCTACGTGGCAGATCAATTGTTCGCAACTCTCGATCCGACCACCCGCAAATTATGGCTGCCGGATGGGAAACAAGCTCTTATCACCGACACGGTTGGCTTCATCCAGAAACTGCCTCACCAACTGGTGGCGGCATTTCGCGCCACGCTGGAAGATATCACCGAAGCTGACTTATTGCTACATGTAGTAGACATATCCAATCCCGATGCACATGCGCAATGGCAAGCGGTGATCGAAACGCTGGTTGAAATCGAAGCCGATGAAATCCCGATGCTCACCGTTCTCAATAAAACTGACCGGAACGTCGATGAATCGGAGGTAAATCGCAATTTTCCACAATTTCAAAAGGCAGTACGTATTTCAGCTAAGACCGGCCAAGACATCGAGGAATTGCAAAAACGCATCAAGGAATGTCTATACGAATCCATGCTAGATATTTCTGTTAAATTGCCCTACCAACAAATGAACCTGGTCAGCCTCTTCCACCAATCAGGGATCGTAACCAAAGCCACTCATGAAATTGACCATACTTTGTTAGAGGGTAAAATTCCCACCCGTTTATATCGTTTATTCGCACCGTACAAATATGGTTAATTTAATATAAAAAGGCACTGCATCTAAGCAGTGCCTTTTTAGTTTCATTCAGTGATTATTCATTATCAACTTCAACAACTTCACGCCCTTTATAAAAGCCACAATTTGGGCAAACAGTATGCGGTAGCCGCATTTCACCGCAATTACTGCACTGAACTAAATTTTGCGCTTTTAAAGCGTCGTGCGCTCGGCGTCGATCTCTTCGCCCTTTTGATAACTTCCTTTTTGGAAGAGGAGTCATTTTGTACCTCCAATTGTAAACATAAAAACGACCCATTATTATAAACATACCGGTATCTTTATGTCAAGCTACCGAATTGAGACTGTTAGCAGAACTTTAAAAGTGAACCGATAACACTTGAAAAGTGAACTGATAACAGTTCAAAAGTGAACCGCTAAAACGGTCAAGAATAATCATCAAAACTTGAAAAGTGGACAGCTATGATACAAGATCTCTCTAAAAGGTGAAGATCATGGC
>Ga0209270_1001275_pt1 | contig 37187 bp, 33 predicted proteins | sample MTBAKSrepl1MetaG_FD_187456 | JGI IMG/M metagenome (GOLD analysis project Ga0209270, IMG submission 187456) | Enrichment culture microbial communities from Arthur Kill intertidal strait, New Jersey, USA, that are MTBE-degrading - MTBE-AKS1... | ecosystem: Environmental > Aquatic > Marine >...
GGCGCATGGCCGCCGACCGTCCGATGAAGTTGGAAAAGTCGAACCTTTCCCGGACCGCCGCCCGGAGCCGGCGGTTTTCGGCCAGGATGTCCCGCCTCTCCAGGGCCTTTTCCAGGACCAGGAGAATTTCGTCTTCCTTGAACGGTTTGGAGATATAGTCGTAGGCCCCTTGTTTCATGGCCTGGATGGCCGTATCGACCGACGAAAACGCGGTGATGACGATAACGGTCAGGTCAGGATCGAAGGTCTTCAGCCGCCCCAGCAGTTCCAGACCGTCCATGCCGGACATGCGCAAGTCGGTGATGACCGCGTCGAAGGAGACCTGGCCGACCAGGTCCAGGGCCTCCCGCCCCCCGCTGGCCGTCCTGGTCTCATAATCCCTCTTGGACAGCATGATGGTCAGGATCTTGCGGATGTGCTCTTCGTCGTCAACGATCAGGATGCGGGGGGCGGCGGTCATGAGGTCAAGCCCTTTCAAGGTTGGCCGCCGGCAAGGTCACGATGAACGAGGCCCCCTGGCCCGGCCGACTTTCCACTTCCAAAGAACCGTGGTAATGATCCACAATGCGGTGGCAAATGGCCAGGCCCAGTCCTGTCCCCTGTCCCGCCGGCTTGCTGGTGAAAAAGGGATCGAAAATCCGGCCTTGAATCTCCGGGGGAATGCCCGGACCGGTGTCGGTCAGCCTTATTTGCACTTTGTCCCCGGTTTCTTTTAAAGAAACGGTTAAGACTCCGCCCGCCGGCATGGCCTGAGCGGCGTTCAGGGCGATATTGATAATGACTTGGGCCAGGTGGTCCCGGTCCATGACCACCGGCGGCGGGCCGGCGGCCGGATCGAACCTGACCTCGATGTTCTTGAAGAAGCCTTGTCCGGTCAGCATGGTCAATATGGTCGGCACTGCTTCGGCCAGGTCGATTTCCAAACGTTGACCGGCCGAAGGGCGGGAGTAACTGAGCAGTTCTTCGATGATCCTTTGAATTCGGGCGGTTTGGCTCTCAATGGCCCCCAGATACTCCTGGGCCTCTTCCGGGCTGACCTGGGCGTTTTGGAGAATCTGGGTGTAGCCGGAGATGGCGCTGAGGGGATTGCCGATTTCATGGGCCACCCCGGCGGCGAGGAGGCCGATGCCGGCCAGTTTTTCCGATTGAAAAAGCTGTTTTTCCAATTGGGTTCTTTCGGTGACGTCCCTGGCCAGGACCAGCCAGCCTGAACCCGAGCCCGAAGCTCCGGCAATCGGCGAAGTACTGAGCAGGACTTCCCGGCGCTGACCGGAGACTGTTCTGAAGGCGGCTTCTAAAACCTGCCGGCCTGCGGCGGCCAGACGTCCGGTCAGGGCGCCGGTTTCCCGCCGATCGGCCGTCAGATCATCCAGAAAACGGCCGTGGAGGGCTTCCTTGGAATAACCCCATTCTTCTATCTGGCGATTGACATAGGTGATGCGCCCTTCGAGGTCCAGGGTGAAGATCACGTCGTTGGCCGCTTCCAGCAGGTTTTCCAGATAAAGGCTGGTCCGGCGGGCCTCGCGCTCCGATTCCTGCAGGCGGATATTGGCCGCGGCCAGGTCGTTGAAAAGCTGAACATTGGCCAGGGCCGTGGCCGCCTGGTCGGCGATAATAGTCAGCACTCTCAGGTCGGCCTCCGTGAAAGGCTGGGCGGCCGGCCTGGTCAGGGATAAAACTCCGACGGTCTTGTCCCGGACGACCAGGGGCAGGAAGAGCAGGGAAACCGGCCGGTCGGAAGGCCCTAATGGGTCTTCCTCGGGGCCGGCCGAGGGGATGAGCACCGGCTCGGCGGTTCGCGCCGCTTGTCCGGCCGGCCCTTGGTCCAAGGTCAGGGGTTGGGATTCCCGGTCCGAATGGAACCGGCTTGCCTCCACTCCGGCGTCGTAGGAAGCCTTGATCCGGAGGCGCTCCCTGTCTTGATCCAGCAGGAGCAAGGCCAGGCGGTCCGGGGCCACCTCATGGGCCACCGTTTCGATGGTTTCCCGGCATAATCCTTCCAGATCCAGGGGGGTGCGCAAGGCATCGCTGATCCGACGAATCAAGGAGAGTTCCTCGATCTTTCGGTCGTAGAGTTCATAAATTTCGGTCAAACTCTTTTTATAAGTCTCAAGTTGGGCCTCGAGCTCGGCCGAGCGGCTCTCCGTCGAAGCGTGAAAATGTTTTCGGTCTTCAACCCCGGCCTTCTTTTTGCGAGACCCAGCCATGAATCCATTCTAAAGAGAATATCCCGGTCATTCAACCTCAGATTTATCAGCGATTAGGCTCATGATTAATTTTGTTGAACATATTCACTTTTCTCCGAACAAGCCGTCAGACCGGGAAATATTCACCTGGCTTTAATAATCGATGATCATCCGGTTCATTAGGTTGCTTTTTCAGAAGAAATGGGTTAGTTTTCTTTGGGGCCGGTTAGTTGAGGGGATGGTTCAAAGGCAGGGACGGATGTGTCAGACGGGCCCTATACTGTTATTTACTTAATCACAAAACTCAGCGTCCGGGCGGAAAAGGCCGGTTTGTACCTTTTCCCAGGACAGTCGTGTATTTTTGATCGAGTCTGATTATGAAAATCCTCTTGGTCGACGATGAAGAAATGGTCCGGAAACCTTTCGAAAGAATTTTAGCCGCGTCAGGGCACGAAGTAATTACGGCCAGCGACGGGATGGAGGCCTTGGAAATATTCGCCGACCAGCCGATGGACCTGATCATCACCGACCTGAGAATGCCCAGGATGGACGGGCTGGAACTCCTCCGGCGGGTCAAGGTCTTGAACCCGGACCAGGACCTGATCATCGTCACCGGGTACGCCGAAATGGACTCGACGGTGGAAGCCTTAAGGCGAGGGGCGGTTAATTATCTGATAAAACCGGTTCACCTCGAGGAACTATCCATCGCCGTCGACCGGATCGAGAAGCACCAGGCTCGGGACAGGAAACTGAAAGAACATGAGACCCGCCTGGTTCAAGCCGGCAAAATGGCCGACCTGGGGTTGTTGGCCGGGGGCGTGGCCCATGAGATCAACAATCCCAATACCTTTGTCCGGGGAAACGTTCAGACCTTGCAACGCTTCTGGCCGATGGTGGAACAATATGCGCGGCAGGCCCGGGAGGCCGGTGTGGAGCCGCCGGCCAAACTGGATTTCATCCTGCAAGAGACCCCGAAAATTATTGAGGCCATGCTGGAAGGAACCAACCGGATTAAAAAAATCGTCGAAGCCATGGCTTCTTTCACCTGGTCGGACAGGGACCGGTCCCTGATTCCAGTCGATATCAATGCCTGCGTCCATAAGGCTTTGGATGTCTTGGCCGAGGACCTGGAAACGGTGGAAGTCAAAAGTGATTTACCATCGAACCTGAGTCCGGTGCGCGGACTGCCCGAAGAACTGGTCGACGTGGTCGTCGAGCTCCTCAAAAACAGCGTTAAAGCGCTCCGAGGCCGCCCCGATCCGCGAATAGAGATCACCACCAACGAGTCCTCACCCTACGAGGTTTGCTTGATCGTTCAGGATAACGGGCCGGGCATAAAGATGGAGGACCAAGGCCGCGTCTTTTCGCCGTTTTTTTCCGGAGACCCCCGAATAGGCCGGCCTGGGTTGGGCCTGTCCAAGGTATACGCCGCCGTCCGCCGTTTCGGCGGCGAGGTGAGCTTTTCCAGTGAAAAAAGCCAAGGGACCCTATTCATCATCAGACTGCCCGTTTGGGGAGAAAGGTAGAATTCATGGAGTTGCTCATTGTCGATGACGAAGAAGAAATCCTAAATATGCTTCGCCGGAATTTGGAGCTGGAAGGCTATGAAGTCAAGACCACCACCAAGCCGGCCGAAGCCCTCAACTTGATGGAAAAGGAGCTTTTCAACTTGGTCTTGCTTGACATTAAAATGCCGGGGATGAGCGGCATAGAACTTCTCCAGGAACTCAAAATGATCAACCCGTTGGCCAACATCATTATGATGACCGGATATTCATCGATGGCCAACGTGGTGGACTGCCTCGGGTCCGGGGCCATGGATTATTTTGTCAAGCCATTCAACGATTTGGACCTTGTTCTCCAGGCCCTGGATCAAGCTCGGTCGCGGGTCGAGCGATGGCGGACGGCCATGGGTGTGAGCAAGTGAGGATGTGAACGTGGAGACTGAAGAATCCAAATTAAAGGACCGTTTGGACGACCTCAGCCTGGGTCTGGTCATGGTCGATCCGGACAACCTGATTTCCTTGGGTGAACTTTTGGAAAAAATTGAAAACCTGGCTCAGGAAATCGGGGAGCTGGGTTCGCGGGAAGCGGGTCTGATTTTAACCGGCCTGAACAAGGTTCTGGAAGGGATCATCCTTGAACAGGTCCGAGATAAGGTTGCGGCCATAGATCTCATCGGCCAGGGGGTCAGCCTGCTTCAGGATATAGAACGGAGTTTGGGAGCCGGAGCGCCTTTCGGCGGCGACCTCTCCGGATTTTTAGCCGGACTCAAGGCTGAAGCCAACGTGGAACTGACCGATTCTGTTACCCTCGCGGAACCGGCGAAGGCGCCGGCAGAGCGGGCGGAACCGTCTCCCCCGGTCCCTGCGTCCCAGACGCCGGCCGAGGAACCGGCCGCCGATTTTTCTCAGGATCAGGAAATCTTCTTCAGCTTCATCACTGAATCCCTCGAGCATATAGAGAGCATAGAGGTCAATATCGTCACCCTCGAGCAGGACCCGGAAGATAAAAACACCATCAATTCGGTCTTCCGGCCCTTCCACACCATCAAGGGGGTTGCTGGTTTTCTCAACCTGCGCCAGATTCATCATCTGACCCACGAGGTGGAAAACCTATTGGACGACGCCCGCAACGAGCGGATCAAAGTGACGCCGGCCCTGATTGATCTTGTTCTGGACGCCGTGGACTTGCTTAAAAAGATGATCAACGACCTACGGAACTCCCTGGACGCCGGCCGGCCGATACCCGCGGATTATGGAGAAACGGGCTTAATCGAACGAATCCACATTTTGCAGCAGGGCGACGAGCCTAAAGTCGAAGAACCCGTCTTATCCTGGTTAGCCGGAAAAAAGATAGGAGACATCCTGGTCGATCAGGGTCTGCTGACCGATGACGAACTGGAGGCGGTCCTCCAGGCCCAGGAAGATGGACGCTTGCGGCGATTGGGCGAAATCCTGGTCGAGCGGGGGATCATTTCCGCGGCGGGACTGGAAGAAGCCCTTCGACTTCAGGCCGAGGTCAAGGACAAGAAACTGGGTGAGATTTTGGTCGAGACCGGCCGGGCCGAGTCGGCGGTCATCTCTTCAGCCCTGAAGGATCAGGAGAATCTGCGGGAGCGCAAGCTGGGTGAAATCCTTATCCGGGATAAACGCACCGGGGCCCGGGAGGTGGCCGAGGCCCTGCGGGAGCAAAAAAAAGCCCCGGAAGGCGTCCCCGCGGCTGCCGCCCATTCGGTTAAAATCGACACGATCAAGCTGGACAACCTGGTCGATCTGGTGGGCGAGCTGGTCATTGCTCAGTCGCTGATTGCTTCCAATGAAAAAATCCGGTCCCTCAAGGATCAGAAGGTGGTCCGTGACCTCAACGGCATGGCCAGGATCACCTCGGAGCTCCAGCGGACGGCCATGGGAATGCGCATGGTCCCCATTCGTCAAACGTTCCAGAAAATGATCCGTCTGGTCCGGGATTTGTCGCGAAAGTCGGGGAAGCAGGTCGAATTGACCATGAGCGGCGAAGAGACCGAGATCGACCGCAACATGGTCGAAGCCATTTACGACCCTCTGGTTCACATGATCCGCAACTCGGTGGACCACGGCCTCGAACCGCCCGAACTCAGAGCCCAAAAAGGCAAGCCTCCCGACGGCCGCATCCACCTGCGGGCCTTTCACCAGGGCGGCAACGTGGTCATCGAGATCGAAGACGACGGACAGGGCTTGAACATGGCTAAGATTCTGGCCAAGGCCGTCGAACGCGGCCTGATCGGCCCGGACGATCACTTGAGCGACGCAGCCGTCTATAACCTGATTTTTCTGCCTGGTTTTTCCACGGCCGAAAAGATCACGGACGTCTCCGGACGCGGCGTGGGCATGGACGTGGTTAAAAAGACCATCGACAAGCTCAGCGGCAAGGTCGAGATCAATTCCCGGCCCGATGAAGGGTCAATCATCACCATCCGGCTGCCCTTGACCCTGGCCATCATCGACGGGATCATCGTCCAGGTCGGACAAAACCGTTACATTCTGCCGACCACGGCCATTCATGAATCCTTCCGGCCTCAACCCGATGACTATCATACGGTCAAAGGCCAAGGGGAAATGATCAAAGTCCGGGAAAACCTTTTGCCGTTGATCAGGCTGAATGAAATCCTCGGCGCCGAAACTTCGGTCACCGATCCGACCAAGGCCCTGGTGGTGGTGCTGGAAAACGAGAACCAGCGGCGGTGCGTCATGGTCGATGAAGTCCTGGGCAAACAGGAGGTGGTCATCAAGAACCTGGGCCAGGTTCTGAAGAATGTGAGGACCCTGGCCGGGAGCAGCATCCTGGGGGACGGTCGGGTCGGCTTGATCCTGGATGTGGCCGGACTTTTCGAAGTCAGCGACGGATTCTCCGGCCGGAGCTTCTCCGGGCGGAACGAGTCTTTGGACAATGACTGGGGCATGGGGCCCACGTGAATTTTTTTATCCTCGGGAGGATGATATGACGGATCAGGGTACAGCGGCCGATACCAGGAGCGCCAAGACCGAAACCGGCCGGAAAGACGAAAGAACTGGGCTTTTGGAACGGGAGGGCAAATATCTGACCTTCGAATTGGCCCGGGAAAACTATGGGCTGGAAATACTCAAAGTCCGGGAAATCATCGGCATGATGGACATTACCGCCGTGCCCCAGACGCCGGCTTTTGTCAAAGGTCTGATCAATTTGCGGGGCAAGGTCATTCCGGTGGTGGACCTCCGGCTCAAGTTCGGCCTGCCGGTAAAAGAATATACGGAACGGACGGCCATCATCGTCGTGGAAATCAGGATGGCCTCGGGTCCGGTCCAGATGGGCATTGTGGTGGATACGGTGTCCGAAGTCATGAACATCGTCGGTCAGGACATCGAAAGCACACCGAACTTCGGAGCCAGGCTCAAGACGGATTACATCCTGGGCATGGCCAAGGTCAAGGGCCGGGTGATTATCCTATTGGATATCGACCGAGTGTTGACCGACGAGGAGCTGACCTTAGTTAGCGGCGCCTAAAAAGTGAACGGATTCGGTCTTGAACTCTCCGACTCCGAATTCCAGGCCTTTTCCGACTTGGTCTACAAAAAGGCCGGGATCAACCTCCATGCCGGCAAAAAGGAGCTGGTCAGGGCTCGTTTGGCCAAGCGAATCCGGGAGGACGGTTTTGAGTCCTTCGGCGAATATTATCACTTCGTCATCAACGACGAAACCGGCGACGAATTGGTCCAGCTCCTTGACTCCATTTCCACCAATCTGACCAATTTTTTTCGCGAGCCCAAACATTTCCAATTCATGGCTCAAGTTTTTCTTCCAGAAATCAAGCATGTTGCCTTAAAAAAAGGAGGCCGCCGCCTGCGCATCTGGAGCGCCGGTTGTTCGACCGGCGAGGAACCTTACTCGATCGCCGTCACCGTTCTGGAAAATCTGCCGGACTTTGACCGATGGGACATTAAGATTCTGGCCACCGACCTCTCAACCAGGGTCCTCCAAACGGCCCGGCAGGGCGTTTATAGGGCCGAGCGGCTGGCCGATATTCCCCAGGAGGTCCTCAGGCGCTATTTTCAAAAAGGCCGAGGAGATTGGAACGGCTGGTTCAAGGTCAAGGACCAGGTCAAGCGGCTGGTCGTCTTCCGCCGGCTTAATCTCGTCGAACCTCTTCCTTTCCGGAAACCGATCAACTTGATTTTTTGCCGTAACGTGATGATCTATTTTGACAAGAATACCCAAACCGATTTGGTGGCCCGCCTGTATCAGGTCCTGGCCGACGGCGGATACCTGCTTATCGGCCACTCGGAAAGCCTGACCGGAGTCAGCCAGACTTTCCATTACATCCAGCCGACCATTTATCGTAAGAAGACATGAAAAAAAGCCTCATGTTTACAAACGCTCCGAGACGCTCCCTTTTCGGTCCGTCCAATCCGGCCGGTGACCGGGTCGACCCTTTCCGGCCCCCCCGGCCTTTGAGATAAGAGAATTCAGGAGGCTCCTGGTGATCAAGGTTCTAGTAGTCGACGACTCAGCCATTGTCAGAAAAATTTTTACCGCAGAGCTGTCCAAGGAATCCGACATTCAGGTGGTCGGGACGGCGCCGGACCCGTATGTGGCTCGGGACAAGGTTCTCCAGCTCAAACCCGACGTCTTGACGTTAGACATCGAAATGCCCCGCATGGACGGGATCACCTTTCTGCGAAAGCTTATGAAACATTTTCCCTTGCCGGTGATCATCGTCAGTTCGCTGACCCCCAAGGGCAGTACCTTGGCCCTCGAGGCCCTGGAAGCCGGGGCCATCGAGGTGATGGCCAAGCCGGGCGGGTCTTTCTCGGTCGGTGAGATGGGCGCTCAATTGGCCGACAAGATCAGAGCCGCCGCCAAAGCCAAGCCGCTCAAAAGGGAGGCCGCCCAGGAGAAGACCGGTCCGGCGACCATGGCCACCAGGGCTCTGGCCGAGACCACCAATAAAGTCGTGGCCATCGGCGCCTCCACGGGCGGGACCGAGGCCCTCAAAGAGGTCCTGACCAGGATGCCGCCCAACAGCCCCGGCCTGGTCGTGGTCCAGCACATGCCGGCCAACTTCACCCGGGCCTTCGCCGAGCGGCTTAACGGATTATGCAAGATCGCCGTGCGCGAAGCCCGTGACAACGATTCGGTCCTGCCCGGCGCCTGCCTGATCGCCCCCGGCAATTACCATATGCTCCTCAAACGAAGCGGGGCCAGGTATTTCGTCCAGGTCAAAACCGGTCCCATGATTCACCACCAACGTCCCGCGGTGGATGTTCTGTTCAATTCAACCGCCCAGTACGCCGGACCCAACGCCGTGGGCGTGATTATGACCGGCATGGGCGCCGACGGGGCCGATGGTCTGCTGAAGATGAAACAGGCCGGGGCTAAGACCATCGCTCAGGATGAGGCCAGTTCCGTGGTTTTCGGCATGCCCAAGGAGGCCATAAAAAAGGGGGCCGCCGACCGGGTGGTAAATCTTCATTCCATTCCCCAGGCCATCCTGGATGCGCTCTGATGCTCGGGGCCGGGGGTTTTCCTTGGATAAAAACAAACAGGAGAAAAAAAGACTATGGCTTTGAGCGAAGAACTGCTCTTGATCCAGGCGGAAGCGGCGGAGTTTGCCAAAGAAAGGCTGGCCGGCCGGCCGGAACTGGGGACCGAGGCTGAATTTCCTTGGGACCTGTGGCGGGCCCTGGCCGAAGCCGGCTGGCTTGGTTTGACCATCCCCCGAGATTTCGGCGGAAAAGGCGGCGGGTATATGGCCCTGGCCGTGGCCGGGGAAGCCCTGCTCCAGTACGGCCACAACCTGGGTCTGGTGCTGTCCTGGCTGCTGCACAACCTGGTCGGCGGCTGTCTCCTGCTCGGTTTGGGCAATGAGGATCAGCGCAGATTGTACCTGCCCAGGCTGGCCCAAGGCCAAATGACCGGCTGTCTGGCCATCTCCGAACCGGAAACCGGGGCTCATCCCAAATATATGAAAACCATGGCCGCGGCCGAAGGCCCTTCGTTCCGGCTGAACGGGCGCAAGAGCTATCTGACCAACGGCCCCATCGCCGACCTCTTTGTGGTCATGGCTGTGACCGGCGAGGCGGGCGGCCGAAAAGACATCACCGCCTTTCTGACGCCCAGGAACTCTCCGGGATTGTCCCTGACCGAACCCATGAAGCTGGACCGCCTCAAACCTTCGCCTCATGGCGGCCTGGTCCTCGAGAATGTTTTGGTCCCGTCCGAAAACATTCTCGGCCCTCCAGGCCGGGCCTATGAAGAAATGATCAAAGGGTTCAGGGACCTGGAAGACGCCTTGCTTATGGGTCCCATAACCGGGGGGCTGGGTCGGCAGATCGAGCTTCTGATCGGGCTGGTCGGCGGGGTTAATCGGTCTTTATCGCCTGACCTGAAGGCGGCCCTGGGCGAACTCCAATTTATCCACGACGCCCTGCGCGTCTTGGCCTATGAGGCGGCCGGCAGGTTGGAAGGCCCCAAAACCCCCTCGGAACTGACCTCGCTTATCCTGGCCGGACGGCGGCTCTTCGGTCTATTCCAAGAGAGCTTTCAGAAAATCATGGACGGGTTCGGTCTTGAAACCAAGCCGGAAATCGACATCCTCGGAAAGGACCTGACCTTTGCGGCCAACATCGGCCGAAACGTGTCCCGGCAAAAACAAATCAAGCTGGGCGAAAAGGTCCTGGCCTCCGGATCATAATTTCAGTCCAAAATCGGCCGGGGTAAGGTCGTCTTCCGGAAGTTTATTTGACCAGCTTCAAGGCTTCCTTGAATTCCGGGGTCCCGGCCCGGCGGAGCAATTCATAAATGACCATTTCCGTCGAGGTAACGGTCGCCCCGGCTTGACGCATTCTGGCCAAGGCCGCGTCCTTGTTGTGGAGGGAACGAGAAGAAACGGCGTCGCTGACCGTATGAACCATGAACCGGTTCAGGGCGGTCAAGGCGGTCTGGGCCACGCAGATGTGGGCTTCGATGCCCGCCAGGACAAGAACTTTTCTGTTAATTGTCTCCAGGCGGGTCCGGAAGGCTTCTTCCCCGAAGCAGTCAAAGGTGATCTTGGAGATCGGCTCGACGCCGGCCAGTTCGGCTCTGACTTCCGGTACGGTCGGGCCAAGATTCCGCTGCTCGGTCAGAACCACGGGCAGGTCGATGATCCCGGCGAATTTTACCAGGCGGACCACATTGTCAAGGACCGTTTCCTTGTCCGCGACCGCGGGCAGGAGCTTTTCCTGGACATCGATGACCACCAGCACGCAATCTTCCCTGGAGATCAGGGTCGCAGAGGTTGCCTCCGTCCGATTCATAGAGCAGGCCTCCTTATCTCGGCTAGTCTTCGAGCAAGTCAAATTCGACCACGTAAACGTTGGTTCTTTTTTCTCGGCCGATGGTCGAGGTCGGGGTGTCGCCGTAATCGTGCCCCGGCCAGACGATGGTCTCATCAGGCAAACTTATCAATTTTTTGATGGACTCGAGCAACATGGGCAAAGAGGCCCCCGGCAAGTCGGTCCGGCCGCCGCTGCCGACAAACAGAGTGTCTCCGGTGAAAAGGTTGCCGTCGGAAAGCAGGCAGAGTCCGCCAGGGGAATGCCCCGGAGTGTGAATAAGGTCAAGCTTGACCTGACCCACTTGAAGGGCGGTTTCCTTGTCGATCCGCAGGTCGGCCCGCGGCGAAGGCTGGAAGCCCCACATCCGGAACATGTCCCGGCCTTCGGGGGAATTGAACATGTCGTCATCGTCGGCATGCATAATGATGTCCGCGCCGGTCAGTTCTTTCATCCGGGCGTTACCGCAGGCATGGTCCGGGTGGCCGTGGGTGTTGAAAATATATTTGATCTTCAGGCCGGCCCGTTCGGCTTCGGCCGCGATGTAGTCTTCGTCTCCGGCTGGGTCGATGACCAGGGCCTCTCTGGTGGCTTCACAGCCGATCAGGTAGCAAAAGACCGCCATCTGACCGACCAGGAGTTGTTTGAGAATCATTAGGTTCTCCTGTAAATTGGCTTAAAAAACAAAAACATTCATTGCCCATACCATAAAACCGGTCGGCTTTCAACCGGGCCGTTGGGTGCCAATGACCCTTATCGTGAAAAAAGGCTACCATTATCTTGGTGTGAGGTAATATACTCTATGCATACCAAGACGCCGATGTCCGGGCGTCCAGAGAGCGAAAGAGAAGGAATCAAAGAAACAGGGGTATTTTCTATGTGTCTAGCCGTCCCCGCCCGAATTCTGGAGATCAGGTCCAATGGAATGGGCGTGGCCGATCATGCCGGCGTCCGGCGTGAAATAAGCCTGATGCTTCTGGACGATGTGGCCGTGGGCGATTACGTCATTATCCACGCCGGATTCGCCATCCATAAAATCGACGAAGCCGAGGCCAAGGAGGCTTTGGAGTATCTCAAACTTATGGCCGAGGAGCTGCCGCCGGACTTAGACCTTCACTAAGACGAATACTCCGGCCGGGTGAAGACCGCCTGAAGTAATCTTATAGAATGCCGAAAGATTCCGATCTGATCACCGTCCAAAACGGCCGGGTCTATCATCTCCGCCTGCTTAAAAAACAACTGGCCAGGAACATCATTGTTTGCGGCGATCCCGACCGGGTCGACCTGGTGGCCGAATACTTCGATCCAGGCAGCCTGACCCACAGCGGGCAAAACCGGGAATTCTCCGTCCGGACCGGGGCTTACAAGGGCCGACCCGTCACCGTCATCGGCACGGGCATCGGAACGGATAATATGGAAATAGCCTTGATCGAAGCCTATGTTCTGAATGAATTCAATCCGGACACAAACACCAGGGAAGAAAAATCAGAAGGGTTGACCGTTATCAGGGTCGGCACATGCGGGACGCCCCATCGAGACATAAAAGTCGGCTCTTTGGCCATTTCCGCTTACGCCGTCGGTCTGGACGCCACCGGGCTGTTTTATGACCTGCCGGCGGGACGCCTTCAGGAAACCACCCGGCTGATCGAAAAAGAGGCCGAAAAAATAATCGAGGCGGTCGTGCCTGAAACCGCCCGATTCAAGGGACGGATTTTTCCTTATGCCTCGGAGGCTTCGCCTGAAGTGGCGGCGGCTTTGGTCCGACAAGCCCGGGGCGATCATGTGGCGGGCATAACCCTGACCGCGCCCGGATTCTTTGCGCCCCAAGGCCGGGCCGTCACCGGATTGCCCCCCACCGCGCCCGGGCTTTTGGACGGCCTGGCCGCCTTGCGCGTCCAAGGCCGGCGGGTGGTCAATATTGAAATGGAGACCAGCCTGTTGTTTCATCTGGCCAAAATAATGGATTATCAGGCCGGGGCCGTCTGCGCGGTCATCTCCAACCGGTCTTCGGGCCAGTTTTTGGATCAGCACGAACCGGCCGTCAGGAGGGCGGTCACCACGGCTCTGGAAGGTGTAATCGACCTGGACCGCCGCCGGACTATTCCCCCAAAGCCATAAGGACCAGTTCCATCAGGTCCAGGACTTCAATCCGGTCGGCCAGATTGGCCGTCTTGACCGCGTCGGTCAGCATGGCCAGACAATAAGGGCAGGCGGTCGCCAATATTTCGGCCCCGGTCTCGGCCGCCTCCCTGGCCCGAATTTCCGAAATTTTCGTCTCGGCCTCAACCTCGGACCACATCCGCCCTCCGCCACCCCCACAGCAAAAGCTCTTTTCCCGGCAGCGGGCCATTTCAATCAGGGTCAATCCAGGGATGCCGCCGATAATCGCCCGGGGGGCCTCAAAAATCCCCTGATGCCGGCCTAGATAGCAGGGATCGTGGTAAGTGACTTTTTTCTTGATCGCTTGGGTAAAATTCAGTCGGCCTTCCCGGAGCAATTCAGCCAGCAGTTCGGAGTAGTGCCGGACTTCCGGCCGGGTGGAATCAAGGCCCAGGGCCTCGGCCATGGCCGGATAACCGTTTTTCAAGGTCTCGGCGCAGTGGGGCGAGGCGGTGACGATCTTTTTGATTTCCAATTCGGCGAAAAGTTCCAGGTTTTCTTCGACCAGCATTTCAAAAAGCCCGTCCTCGCCGGCCCGGCGGGGCATGTCGCCGCAACAGGGTTCTTCCCGGCCCAAAACAGCCAAATCCACTCCGGCCCGCTGAAAGACCTCGACGGCGGATCGGGCCAGGTCCATGAGTCGGGCGTCAAAGGAAACTGTGCAGCCGGCGAAATAGAGCCACTCGAACTCGTCTTCCCCGGCCAGTTTGGCCTCCAGCCCCTTGGCCCAGTCCCCCCGTTTGGACCGGGGCCTGAGCCAGGGATTGCCCTGTTTCTGGACGCCCTCCAAGGCCCGGGCCATCAGGGCCGGAGTCTGGCGGCCTTCTTCGATGACGGTCGACCTGACCGAACCGATCAAGGTCAGAGGTTCAACCTGACCGGGACAGACCTCGGCGCAGGCCCGGCAAGTGGTGCAAAGCCAGGCCAGGTCCGGATCGACCCGCGGATCTCTGGTCAAGGTCTGGACGGCCCGGCGGCGATACCAGGGCAGACGATTCAGCCAGGTGTATTTGAGATGGGTGTATTGGCGAACCCGCTGGACAAAGTCCCGGGGAGAAAGGCCTTCCCCGGCGGCCCAGGACGGACAAACCTGTTCGCACCGGTTGCACCGGGTGCAGGCGTCGGACATGACCAGATGGCCGAGGTCAAACTCCCGGCCCTCTTCTTCCCGCTGGTCCATGGTCAGGCATCGGCGCGGCCGGCCGGTCCAAAGAAAATTAATGGGCGTGGCTATAACGTGAAAAAGCTTGAGGTAGACAAAACCGCCCACAAAGCCCAGTCCCAACAAGGCATGAACCCACCACAAGACTCGATAGACCCTCAACCCGCCCGATGAGCCGTGGGGCAGCCAGGCGCCCAAGGCCGCCCCCACCGGCGACCAGGCCAAGTCCGGTCCGGGGTTGACCGCCAGCCGCGCCCCTTCGACCAGGAAGCCGGTCAGGCCGATCAGCAGCAAAAAGATCAGGACCAGGGCGTCGTGGAGGGTGGCCGTCATTTGATTTCGCTTCCAGATATACCGCCGCCCCCCGGCCAGGAGGACGCCGATCAGGAAAAGAATCCCGGCTAGATCAAGAACAAGGGCGTAACCCAGATAAAATTTTCCTTGGAGGACCGGCCGGATATATTCATGAACCGAAAGGAGGGCCGTGCCGAGAAATAACAGGATAAAGCCCCACATCAGGCTTAGATGAAAGATTCCGGCCGAGGGATCATCCTTCCAGAGGCGGGCGTTGAGCAGGCCGTTGACCATAAAAGATTTTATATTCAGTTTTTTATAGGCGTCGTCCCGGCGGCCGGTCAGCCATCGGGAGATATGGTGGGACAAGCCCAGACCGAACAATATCGCGGCGATCAGGGCCAGGACATAAAAGAGCCAGACCGGCTCGATATTCCAGAAAAAAGGGCGCAGGGCCGTCATGCCTCACTGTCTGTTTTCCCCTCGCCCCCTCGAGGGGGAGAGCGCCAAGTTGAGGGGGAGAGAAATGCTCAAAAGAAATTTATTCCCGGACGAGCCACGGCTTCCGGGCCGTTCAACCTTTAAGTTGCTCCTTCAGGGCTTCGACCACCTCGAACAGGTCGGCCACCGCCCCGTAGTCGGCCGCCCGAAAGATCGGGGCTTTCTCGTCCTTATTCACGGCCAGGACCAGGCCGGCCCCGCCGATCCCGGCCAGATGCTGAAAGGCCCCGCTGATGCCCAGGGCCAGGTAGACCTTGGGTTTGACCGACTTCCCGGAGGTGCCCACCTGATGGGCCTTGGGCAGCCAATGTTTATCCACCACCGGCCGCGAGCAGGACAGGGTTCCGCCCATCAGGTCGGCCAATTCCCTGACCAGGGGAATGTTTTCCTCATCGCCCACGCCCCGGCCGATGGAGACCAGGAGTTCGGCCTGAGTGATGTCGACTTCCCCGGCGCTCGAATCCACGTACTCGATGACTTCCCGACGCGACTGGGCCAGATCGGCCGGGACCTCCACCTTGACCACTTCCGCCGGTCCTCGCTGAATTTGCTCCGCCGGAAAGGCCCCCGGCCGGACCGTGATCAAGTACCCCGGGGCTTCCTGGAAGGCGATCCGGGAGAACATCTTGCCGCCGTAAATCTGCCTGATTACTTCGGGACGGCCGTCGGTCACGGTTATCTCCAGACAATCCGTGGCCAGGGGCCGGCCGGTCTTGACGGCCAGGGCCGGAGCCAGGTCCAGGCCCCAAGGCGTATGCCCGATCAAGGTCAGAAAGGGTTGGTGGTCGGCGATGATCCGGCTGAGCAGTTCCTTGGACCAATCGGAATCATAATTCCTCAAGCGGTCGTGCCGGCAGACGATCAGACGGTCGGCCCGGGCCGCGATTTCGTCATCGAGGCCGTCTTCCGGTCCGGCCAGTAATACGGCCGTGACCCGGCCGGACAGTTTTCGCCCCAACTCGTCGGCCTTGGTCAACATCTGAAGGGAAATTTCCCGGAGTTCTCCGAGGCGGTGCTCTATAACAACAAATATATCAGTCATTTATAGATTGACCCCCGTTTCGCGGACAATGCGGATGATCTCTTCAGCGATGCGCGGCGGACCGCCTTCCAGCATCACGGCTCCGCCCGTGTCGGCCGGCGGGTAAACCTCCAGAGTCATGATTCGGGGCGAAAGCTCCTCCGGAGCCAGGCCCAGGCTGTTTATATCCCGGACCTCCAGCTCTTTTTTCCGGGCCTTGCGCACGGCCATGACCGAAACGTACCTGGGTTCGTTGATTCCGGTCTGGATGGTCAAGAGAGCCGGCAGGTTGATCCGGGAGATTTCATCCAGGCCGCCTTCCAGTTCCACCTTGATCTTGGCCGTCCGTTCTTCCGGTTCAATGGCCGTGACCACGGCGGCGTGGGCCAGGTTCAAATGTTCGGCCAGCATGATTCCAATCAGGCCGTAATTGTCGTCCTCGGCCTGGACCCCGGTCAAAATCAGATCAAAGTCGATTTCTCGGATGACTTGGGCCAGGATTCCGGACAGGCCGAAGGCGTCCAAGGCCCGGCCGTCCGGAGCGACCCTGATGGCCCGGTCCGCCCCCATGGCCTGGGCCCGCCTGAGGACTTCCTCGTCCTCCTCGTCGCCCACGGTGATGGCCGTCACCGTGCCGCCCAGCCTTTCCTTGAGCCGGACGGCCTCTTCCAGGGCGTAATTGTCCCATTCGTTGATGGTGAATGGGAGGGCGTCTTTTTTGATGTCCTTCCCGTTTTGGTCAATCTCCAAGTCCACTTCCTGGGTTATGGGCACCCTTTTGGCGCAGACCACGATATTCATTCAGCCACCCCTAGTCGGTTTTCAGTCATTCGGCCGGCGGGTTTGACCCGTCTTCGGTTTGTCATGTCCAAGACGGCCCTCCTTGGCCAGGGCGATGAAATGGGCCACGTCGATTTCCTTGGGGCAGACATGGGAACAGGCCCGGGCCGAATGGCAGCGGGCCACCCCTTGGTCGCTGTAAATGATCTTCAAGCGGTCTTCCTTGGCCTTTTCCCGCGGGTCCATCACCCGGACGATGGCGGCCAGCATGGCGTTGGGGCCCAAAAAGCCGGCCCGGCCGGCGATGCAAGCCGAGGCGCAGCAGAAACAGCCGATGCACCTGGTGGCGTCCACGTAAAAATCCAGCTGCCGGGGGGTGATGGCGTAACAATCCGCGCCCGGCGGGAGCGGTTCAGGGTCGATCACGTAAGGTTTGACTTGGTTCAGCTTTTCGTAAGCCTTTTCCAGATCGATCACCAAGTCCCGCACCACCGGGGCCACGTCCAGCGGCTCGATGCGAAAGGTGGTGGTCCGAAAAAAAGCCACGGCGTTTTCCACCAAGAGTTCGCAGGCCAGGAGCGGTTTGCCGTTGATCTTGACCGCGCAGGTCCCGCATTGACCGTGCTCGCAGGAGGAATTCCAAGTCAGGCTCGGGTCCTGCTCCTCGTTGATTTTCCGGAACAGGTCCACGAAGCGGAGAATCCGGCCGGCTTCCACAGTGTAAGTCTGGGTCCAGGACCGGCGGCTGTCCGGATCGTATCGTGTTATCTCCAGGGTCAGGCTGTAGCTTTCGGCCATGGCTCCCTCTAGTATTTTCTTTCAATCAGCCCGAATTTCTCGTAATTTTCTCCCCCGGCCTCGTACAGGCTCATGTCCACCGGCCGGCGTCCCAAGGAGACCCGGCCGAATTCCTCCATGGCGGCCAGGGTGTGATAATGATAGTCGTCGTTTCTTTTCGGAAAATCCTCCCGGAAATGGGCTCCTCGGGATTCCCGCCGCTCAAGGGCGGCCGAAGCGATGACCATCGAGCAGTCCAGCAGGTTGTCCAACTCCCAGCGCTGAATCAGCTCCTGGTTCATCACTAGGCTCCGGCTGGACAGCCCGGCCTTTTCCGCCCGGACTTTCAGTTCCTTTAAGGACTCAATGGCCTCGGCCAGGCCCGGCTCGATCCTGAACACGCCGACCTTTTCGGTCATCATGGTCCGCAGAGTCTGGCGGATTTGGCCGATGTTGTCCCGGCCTTCGGCGGCCAGATACCCGGCAAACCTGGCCATGGTCAAGGTTCCAGACTCGTCCGGATTCCCGTCCGGGGCTTCCGGCAGATAATCCAGGACCCTTTCCCCACCAAACCGGCCCATGGTGATCAGTTCCAGGATGGAGTTGGTGGCCAGACGGTTGAAGCCGTGGAAGCTGGCCGCGGCGCATTCGCCCAGGGCGAAAAGACCGGGCACGATTTTACCGCCGCTTTTTTGAACCTCGCCCCATTCGGTCGTGGGGATGCCGCCCATGTGATAATGGTTGCTGGGACGGACCGGGCAGAGTTCGCTTTTCGGGTTGATATTGGCGAACTTGCCGAAAAAGGCGGATATTTCCCTTAATTTGCAATCATGAATATAATCGGACAGATGCCGGAGGTCTATCCAGACGTGCTCGATGCCGTGGTCGGGATTGAGGATGCCCCGGCCGGCCCTGATCTCGGTCTCGATGGCCCGGGCCACCAAATCCCGGGGGGCCAGGTCCTTCATTTTGGGGGCGTAGCGTTCCATGAACGGTTCCAGGTCTTTGTTCCGGAGGATGCCCCCTTCGCTCCGCAGGGCTTCACTGGCCAGAATCCCCGGCCCGACGATCCCGGTCGGATGAAACTGGACCGCCTCGGGGTCCATGACCGGCAGACCGGCCTGAAGAACCAGGTCCAGCCCGTCGCCGGTGTTGTGGCGGCAGTTGGTGGTCACGCGGAAGACCTGGCCGCTGCCGCCGGTGGCCAGGACCGTGGCCTTGGCCAGAATCCGGACGAATTCGCCGTCTTTTTGTTTGAAGATCAGGCAACCCACGCAATGCCCGTCTTTGAAGAGGAGCTCGGTGGCCAGGCTTTGGTTGAGGAATGACACCCCCCGCTTGACCGCCTCCCCCCACAGGGTGTCGACAATACCCTTGCCCGTCCGGTCGGCTTCAAAAACGGCCCGGTAGGCCGTGGCTTCACCGAAAAACAGGGTGTGCCCGCCGAAAGTCCTTTTACTCAGCCGACCTTCTTCGTTTCGGCTGAAATGCAGGCCCCGGTTTTCCAGCCAGACGATTTCCCGCCAGGAGGCCTCGATGATTTTCTTGATGACGTTCTGGTCCGAGGTGCAATCGGAGCCTTTCCAGGTGTCGAACATGTGATAGATGGGTCGGTCGGCCGGATCGTGCGGGTCCACGGCGGCCAGCCCGCCCTGGGCGGTCGAGGTGTGGGATTTTTGAGGATGGGAGACCTTGGTGACCGCGATGACCCGGGCTGTCGGCTTTTTTTCCAGTATCTCGACGGCGCAGCGGAGCCCGACTCCGCCGGCCCCGATGATCAGGACATCACAGTTTATGGTGGAAGCGATTCTTAACGAACCTTTCATCGGCCGGCCTCTTTCTTATACCAATAGGGTCAGCTTGACGCCGATCCAGCCGAAGGCCGCCATGAGCACGATGATGACCAGGGCGGCCAGGCCGGTGAGCACCTTGGAGGCAAGATAATCCTTGGCTATGGCCATCAGACCGTATCCCCCGTGAAACAGGGCGGCCAGGATCAGGGCCAGGTCCACGATCTTGATGAAAATATGCCGCATTCTATCAATCACCACTCCGGCTTCATGGCTCATTGAAGGGTTAAGGTGCATGAAAACCATGTGGGCGCAGATCATGACCAGTAAAAAACCACCGGTCAGCCTTTGGATTTTCCAAGTCCAGGGCAGGCCGCTCTGCTTCAATTTGGACCAAGTCAGGACGGCCGCCGCCACCCCGGCCATCAAGACGGTCAACCAGAAAAAGACGGGCGAGACGGTCTGGTCGCCGATAATCATCAGCAGGCCTAAAACAAAAATATAGACTCCGCCCAGGCCGAACACCCAACGGATCATCAAGTCGTCATTGCGGAAGCCGAAAATTTCATAAAGGATCAAACGGCCGCCGTTGAGGGCGTGAAAGACGACCGGAATGGCCAGGGCCCATTCCAGAAAGTAAAAAATGAAAAGACCATACACGCGCATCTGAGCGTCGTACGCGGCGGGTTGATGCAGATAGGACAGAGTATAAATATGAAAGAGAAGATAGGCGGCCAGAATGATTCCGCTGATCCGGTGGCCCCAGGCCAGAATGAAGGGCCAGCCCCGATTTCGAGCGTAAACCGAAATCAGCGGGGCGTCGGCCAGGACCGTGAGGACCGGGTTTTTCAATTGTCTGGCGACTGAGTCAACATTCACTGCGTCCTCCCAAGGCTGTTCACGTCAATCTGGGAATTATTCCGAACCACTCGGTCTCTAAAAACGAAGTTTATTGTAATTGTTCACTAAACGGTGGCATTTCCCGCCTCTTTCCGCCCGCCCGGCGGAAGAGGATTCCTGCTTTCCCGGGAACCGTCATGCCCTTTAAGGCCCAACCGCGAAATGAAAGTCCGGGTACCTGGGGCGTGGTCGTTTTTCCCGCCCGAGATCTCCAAGCCGTCGTTCCCGCGAAAGCGGGAAGCCAGTCTTCGGTATGGTTCTTTTCCGGACCCCTGCTGGCGCAGGGGAGACGGGTGGATTTTCGGGTCAGGTCAAAAAGACGCATTCAGTGTCGACTTTCAGATAAATGACGCATGGTTACTAACGTCATTCCCGCGCAAGCGGGAATCCAGACCGCCAATAACTGGTAGATTACACTTCATTTCCCCTGCATTTCCAGAAAAGCCAGGAAGCGTTCCAAGGCCACTTCGATGTGTTCCCGAATAATCTTTTCTATTTTCTGCTCGCCGGAATCGGGGTTCTGAAAGAGGGATAAAATTCTTCTATGAATATCAATGGATTTTTGAAAATCTTCCTTGTAATACTGGTAGCAGAAGTGGTGCCAGACGCTGTGCATCCGTAAATTTTCCAAAATCTTGATCAGGACCTCGTTACCGCAGGCGTAAATGAAGATTTCATGGAAAGCGATATGATGTTCCCGGAAAGCCTTGGCGTCCGAAGTCGCGGCGGCGGTTTCCATGCTCTGGAGAACCTGGGCCATATCCTCGATATCTTCCCCGTTCATCCGCCGGTAAGCTTCACGGGCGGCCAGGCCTTCCAGCACGGCCCGCACGGGGAAATGGTCCTCGATGTCCTGGCGGGTGACCGTTTTGACGAAGGTGCCCCGCCGGGGCACGATGACCACCAGGCCTTTCTTTTCCAGGTCCCGGAAAGCCTCCCGGAGAGGCGAACGGCTGACTCCGAATTGTTTTTGCAGTTTCGGTTCGACGAGCTGATCTCCGCCCTTGAACACCCCTTCCATGATGGCCTGGGCCAGGGTCTCGGAGATTCTTTCCCCCAGCAAAGTGGGCTTGAAGTTGAAATTGTAAATTTTGTCTTCCTGGTCGACTAGCGGCATCTTCGCCCCGCCTCCTTTATTCCAACCGGATAATGCAGTTTAACAGATAAAGCCTTCAGTTGATCGAAGGTCGACTCTCCAAGGCCCCGACCAGCAGCCCCGCCCGTCACTCTTGCGCAAGAAGGAGTCCCGGCAGAAGGTCTCACGAAAGACGGGGTTTTCGCTTTCGCGGGAAGGACGAATGGTTTTCATCCGTATTTCTCGTCTTCAGGACTCATACCGCCGGCGGATGGTAATGGCCTCGGGCGAACAGACGTTCAAACAAAGGTCGCAGAGAATACATTCGTCTTCATTGTTCCGGTTGACCGTCGGCCGGTCGTCGCCGTCGGTCTTGTCAAATATGTTCACCGGGCAGGCGCTCAGGCATTTCCCGCAGGCCTTCAGGCCCGGACACCGGCCCGGATCAATTTGAACGGCTATGAATTCGCCCATGGTCCTCGGTCTTTCCCTGTTCCTTTTTTATGTTTTTTCAATAAGATCGGCCAATCGCAGAATGCGGGCCGCCCGCTCGACTATCGGGTAATCGATGAAGCGGCCCTCCAGTTGGATGCTGGCCGTGCCGGCGGCTTCGGCTTCTTCAAAGGCCCGGACCACCCGGCGGGCCGAATCGATCTCTTCCGGGGTCGGCGAAAACACCCGGTTACACACCGGGACCTGGCTGGGGTGGATGCAAAGCTTGCCCTGAAAGCCTAGCTGTTTGGCCCGGCGGGCTTCGGCCTCCAAGGCGGCCAAGTCGTTGAGATCCATCATGAACGGGGTGTCCAGCGGCGGAGCAATCCGAGCCGCCCGGCAGGCCACGGCGATTCTTGACCTGGGATAGATCAGCTCCTCGCCGGTCCTGGTCATCTCCGCGCCCAGGTCCAAGGTGTAATCGGCCGCCCCGAAACTGACGATGACCGACCGTTCCGGCCGGGTCCGGGCCGAGACGATCCCGAAAACGTTCTGAACCCCTCGGGCCGACTCGATCAGGATGAATAAAGTCAACCCGCCCGGCTGGAGACGGTTTTTTTCCTCGGCCGCCAGGAGCATCCGGTGGACCTGCTCGAGGTCTTCCGGGCTTTCCATTTTCGGGACCATCACTCCGGCCAGTCCTTCGACCACCACGGCCTCGATGTCCCCTTGGATAAAAGCGGTGCCCGGACCGTTGACCCGGACCAGGATGCTCGAACCTTTATGCTGGGAGACCTTGTCCCGGATCACCGGCCGGGTTTCTGCCTTCCGGGCCGGGGGGACGGCGTCCTCGAGGTCGATGATCACTATGTCGGCCCCGGCGCCTACGGCCTTGTCGATCCGGTCGGGCCGGTTGCCCGGAACAAAGAGGGCGGTGCGAATGGGACCGAAGTCAACCCTGTTAGGCTTCAAAACGGAGTTCCTCTTCCAACCGTTTTAAAAAAATCTTCATAAACTCGATCCTGTCCCGGCCGATCTGTTCCGCCGCCGAGGTATGGAAGGTCCCCTCGACCTTGGCCAGCAGACCGCGCAAAAACGAAGGGAATTGCTCCATCCGCCCGCTGAAGGACCCGTCGGTCAGTCCCCGGACCACGGCCCGGACCAAGCCGATCGCCCCGATGTATTCCAAGGCGTCGGCGTCCTGGCCGATTTGGGCCTCGACGGTTCCCGGCCGGGGACCGCCGTACCGGCTATGGGATTCCAAAACGTGGACGGCCCGCGCGATCTTTTCCTCGGGCAGTCCGGCTTCCTTGAGCACAGCCGCGCCCCGATCCCGTCCGACCAGGTAGTGTTCTTTCCGGTTGATGGGCACCCCGATGTCATGGACCAAGGCCCCGGCGGTCAAAACCTCCAGGTCGGCCCCCAGGGCCCGGCCCAAGGTCTGGCACCAACGGGTCATCCGGGCCACGTGGTCCGGGCTGGCCACCGGTTCGTCGGCCAGGTCGGCCTGGACCTGCCGCCAAATCTTTTCCTCGCGCTGGTTAATCTCCATCAATTGGTCTCCAGGACTTGCCGCAAGATGGTCACGATGTCGGAAAAGCGCTCAGCCACCCTGATACCGGCTTTTTCAAACATGGCTATTTTGCCCTTGGTCGTCCCGCGCTCTCCCTCGATGATCGTGGCCGCGTGGCCGAAGCGCACCCCGGGCATGGCGTCGACGAAACGCCCAGCGATAAAGGCCACGATCGGGGTGGAGATTCCTTCCTCCATCACCCGTTGGGCCAGGGTCTCTTCGATCACCCCCCCCGGTTCGCAAAACAGGACGATGGCCCTGGTCTCCGGGTCCCGGTCAAACAGCGGCGCCAGGTCCAGGAAATTGGCCCCGACCACCGCGTCCCCCCCGATGCCGATGCAGGTGCTCTGGCCCAGGCCGTTGGTGGTCAACAGGTTGGCGATCTCCGTGGTCATGCCCCCGCTGCGGGAAGCTATGCCCACCGGTCCGGGGGTGTAAGCCTTGTTGACGTCCTGGACCGGACCGCCGGCCATGCCCAGCTTGACCCGGCCCGGGGAAATCAGGCCGAGGGTGTTGGGGCCGATGATCCGGGCCCGGCGGTCTGCGGCCGCTTCGAGAAACTCGATCACGTCCCGCCGGGGAACCCTTTCGGTGACGACCACGGCCAGCTTTATACCGTTGTCCAAGGCCTCCAGGACCGCGCCCTTGACTAGGGCCGGCGGCACGGAAATGACCGTGGCTTCGGCCGGGTGCTCTTTCAGGGCTTGTTTGACCGTATCGTAAACCGGAAGGCCGTGAACGCTCAGGCCCCTTTTACCCGGCGTCACCCCGGCCACGACCCTGGTCCCGTAATCCAGCATGTCCTTGGTGAAGGAAGCCGCTTCCCGGCCGGTGATGCCTTGAACGATGACCCTGGTGTTCCGGTCGGCCAAAATGGCCATGTCGTTCCCTCGTTATTTGAGCTACCGGGATGACTTGAGACTTTCCACGGCCCGCCCGGCCGCCTCGTCAATGGACACCCGGCGGTCGCAATAAGTCACCCCGTATTTTGACAGAATCTTGAAGCCTTCTTCTTCCCAAGCCCCGGGCACCCGAAAGACCGCCACGGTCTCGGCCGGAGAACGGCCGCTTTCCAGAATGCCCTTGATGATGCCCCGGGCCACCAGGTCGACTCTGGTGTTGCTGACCACGTTCATGATCACGGCGATCTTGTCCACGCCGGGCTTGGACAGAATGAGTCTGGTCAGTTCCTTGACCTTGAAGACCGAGGGGTTTCCCCCGATCTCACAGTAATTGGCCGGTCGGCCTCCATGAGCCTTGACCGCGTCGAAGGCGGTCAACGAGGCCCCGCCGCCGCCGATGATCAAACCCAAGGAGCCGTCGAATTCGATGACCCGGCCGGCCACGCCCCGGTGATCCAGGCCGTCGATTTCGGCGGCCCGCCGTTCAAACTCGGTGGCCGTGGATCCTGATTCCACCCGGCCCGGCTGCTTTTCCAGTTCGGTCAGGTCCGGGTGTCGGGACAAAGCGTCCGCATCGATTTCCATATGGGCGTCCAGGGCGACCAGCCGACCGTCCCGGGTCAGGGCCAGGGGATTGATTTCAGCCACCACGGCGTCGTAATCCAGAAAAACGTCGGCCAGTCTGGAAAAAACCTCGGCCAGGCCCAGAAGCTGTTTCCCGGTGAGGTCCGTTTCGGCAATGATCTCCCGGGCCCGATGCCGGGGCAGACGGGACCGAACCGAAAAATATCCCCGGCTGACCTTTTCCGGACTCCTGGCCGCCAGTTCCTCGACGTCCACCCCGCCGTCAAGGGAAAATATGGCCGCCGGGGCCTTGGCCACGGTGTCGTAGACAATCCCCAGGTAGAATTCCTGAACCGAATCGATTTTTTCCTCGGCCAGAATCTTCTGCGGCCGATATCCCCGAATATAGGTGGAGAGAAGGCGGCCCGTTTCTTTCCCGGCCTGGTCGGGGTCGGCAACCTCGATCACCCCGCCGGCCTTGCCCCGGCCGCCCAAGGGGATTTGGACTTTGAGGACCAAGGGTGGGGAGGTCCGGGTCAGTTCATCGGGTGAGGAAAGAATTTGGCCTTGAGGGGTTTTGATCTGGTATCGGTTCAGAATCTGTTTGGCTTCGTATTCGAGCAGTCGCATGATGGCCTCGGGTAACTGTCGACAATCGACAGTAATCTAACAGAACCAATCCCACCCTGTCAACAAAAAATAAATAATTGATCCAAATCCCGCGGTCGAGCCGCCACGTGGATACCGCCTCTCAACGCACGCCTGAAAAAAAGGCTGAAACATCGGAAATTTTCTCCAACTCCATGGCCCGCTCGATCAGACGCCCGGCCTGGCGGTCATCAAGAATAGCGGCGGTCAGTTCCCGGAACTTTTGGATTAATTCCTCTTCGGTCAAGGGATTTTCCGGGTCGCCCTTGGGATAATCGCTGGCCCCCTCAATCCTGGACCCGTCGGCGTAGACAATCTCCACCCGAGCCGGCCATCGGCCCGGATAGGCCTTGGTCAGGTCCGGATCGGCCTCCACCTTGATCCGGGGCATCAACTCCAAAATCTCCGGGTCCTTGATCCGGGCCTCGGTGAACTCCTGGAGACCAACCCGGCCGAATCTCAAGGCCGAGGCCACGCAGAAGGGCAAGCTGAATTTGGCCGCATAAGGGGTGGTCGGTTCGACTTTTTTCAGGAGGTCCAGGGACTGTCGGTAAACCCTGACCGCCACGCCTTTAATTCCTCCCGGTTTGAGCTTCCGGCCGTTCGTGGCCCGAAGGGCCGCCTCCACCGCCGAGTGGGTGTGACCGCAGGAAGCGTAATATTTGAGGGAGTTCCTTTCAAATAGAAAATCACGGCCCAAGTTTTTTACACATCGATCCGGGTCATAGTCGTTGGAGGTGGCCTTGAAAAACCCTTTATCGCCTTCCAAGATTTTTCCGGCCCCGGTGAAACCTTTCTGGGCCAGCAACGCGGCCAGCAGACCGTCGGCCGCGGCCTTGGCCGGGTGGAGCTGTTTGCTCATGGCGCTCTCGACCAGGAATTCCCACAACCCGGCGGCCTGGGTCCCGGCCGAGCCCAGGGCCCAGACGGTCTGTTCCTGGTTCAAGCCCAGAATTTTGGCCACCCCGGCCGCCGCCCCAAAGGCGCCGCAGGTGGCGGTGGTGTGCCAATAATGGTAATGACTCAGGCCCACGGCCACGGCCACGCGGATGCCCACCTCGTATCCGGCGGCTATGGCGGCGAGCAGGTCTTGACCCGACGAGCGCTCCCGCTCGGCTGCGGCGAATACGGCCGGCATGATCGGCGCGGCCGGATGAAAGACCGACTCCCGATGAAGGTCGTCCATTTCCACCACGTGACCGGCCGCTCCGTTGACCAGGGCCGCCAGCAGGCCGTTGGTTCGGGCATGACCGGGGATGATTGTGGCTTCCGGACGACCGCCCAGACCTTGGACCACCTGGGCCATGATCCGGACCGGCTCCTGGGCCCCGCCGGCCAGGGCCGAGCCCAGCCAATCCAGAAAATAGGACTTCAGCTTCCGGATTTGCTCCGGGGTAAGCTCATCGTAAGATAATCCGCACACAAAACCGGCTAGTCGACCGGTCAGGGTTTCTTGCGGCATTCCATTTCCCCTGGTCAAGACTATGACCCGGCTGACGACGTCCGGGCCGTCGATTTGATCCGGGGAAACTCCCCCTCAAGAGGATCGTCTCCCCGGAACCCCTTGAAAGGCCTAGAGGGCCTCCTTGATCAACTGGGCCACGTCCTTGACTTCGATCTGATGGCCCCGGCTCTTGACCCCGTCGTCGAGCATCTGCAGGCAGATGGGGCAGGCCACGGCCAGGACCTGGGCCCCCACGGCCTGGGCCTGATCCGACCTGGTCATGTTCATGTTGATCTTGGGCAGATCATAGAACAGACCGGTGCCGCCGCCGCCGCAGCAATAAGCCGAGGACCGGTTCTTTTTCATTTCCACCAGCTCGATTCCGGGTATGGCCCCCAGCACCTTGCGCGGTTCCTCGTAAATATTGTTCTTCCGGCCCAGGTAACAAGGGTCGTGATAAGTCACCTTCCGGTCGATCTTCTTGGTCGGCTTGAGGCGGCCGGCCTCGATCAGTTCGGCCAGGACCTGGGTGTAATGTTTGATCTCCAGTCCCTCCAGTTCCGGATAAAAGGCCGTGAAGGCGTCGTAGTCGTGGGGGGAAAGGCAGATCAGGCGCTTGACGCCCAGGGCCTTGATGGTCTTGGCGTTCTGGTCGGCCATTTCGGCGAACAGGCCTTCTTCGCCCATCATCATGGCGAAGGCCCCGCTGTCCGTTTCCTTTCCGCCCATGGAAGCCAGGTCCAGGCCCGCGGCCTTGAGCACCGCGACCAGGTTTTCGGCCATTTTGGTGGCCCGGTCTTCATAGGGAGCGGTCGCCCCGAAGTAAATCAGGTTTTCCGCCTTGTCCTTCAATCCCAAATCGGCGACCCACTTATCCTTGGCCTGTTTGGAACCGCCATAAGGATTGCCCAGCTTGGCCAGGTTGTTGAGGGCGTCCCGGACCTGGGCCGGGACTTGACCTTTTTCCGCCTTCAAGGCCCGGAACAATTCGGCCGCGGTCGCCCCGCTGACCTTGATCCGCCGGTTGCCGTTCCGTTCAATGAACAACGGTTTGTTCAGGGAACAGTTCCATTCACACCAGCGGCAGCCGGTGCAGGAGTATGTGATGAAATCGCTCAGGTCATCCAGGCTCAGCTCGCCCGACATAAAGGCCAGTCCGATCTGGGCCAGGCCCCGGGCCGCCCCGATTTCGTTTCTGGCTTCGATGAAAACCGGGCAGCTCTCGACGCACAACCCGCAAAAGCAATTCAGGCAGGTCCAGAGTTGGGGTTCAAAGTCCTGAAGGGAGAAAACGGCAGTATCTCTGTCTATAGCCATTGCCGATCACCTCCTAGAATCTCACATTGGGATTCATGATGTTTTTGGGGTCGAGAGCGTTCTTGATGGTTTTCATCAAGTTGTAAGCTTCTTCGCCGATCTCCTTTTTGACGATTTCAATCTCGATGTCCCGAGGGATGAAACCATGAGTGCCGGTCAAAGAGCCGCCGTGACTCCAGATCAGTTCCGCATAATCCCGGAACCAACGCTTATAGTCGTCGATAGTCTTTTTGTTGAAGGCTTTCCAGTTGGCCAGGGTCAGGGACCAGACCTTGGTCCAGCCTTCCTCGGCCGGGACCGGGGCGCCCGGGCTGAGGACGAAGAGCTTGCCGGTCAGTTCGGGATAGCTCTTGCCGTCCTCGATTCTGGCCAGAAGCTTCATGTAGTCTTTATAAAAGTCAATGAGATGGGTGTTGGAGATTTGCGGGTCCAAGGGGAGAATCCGGTTGCCCATCCCGCCGGTCAACATGCGTTCGCTCTGGATAGCCGCCATACCCATGTACTTTTCCATGGTCTCATGCATCCGGCCGATGAAATCAGTGGGCGGCATGTCGTCCCGCCAGAAACCGTTGTGTTTCTTGCAGACTTCCTCGGCGTGGACTCTCATGGCCTCCACCACGGCCGGCTGACCCAGGATGTGATAATCCACCAGCATGACCACGTCTTCCGGCCACTCGATGTTCATGCTCTCCTTGACCGCCTGACGGAGCTGCCACTGATGATACGCCTTGGACCGCCAGATGACCCCGGCGTTGATCGGAGATCGAAGCTCCATGTAAGTATGCAGGGCGTCCTCCAGGCTTTTGAAAGCCCGAAGACCATAAACGTAAGCCGGCGGATTGGGGATGAACCTTTCCGTGACCTTGGTGATGATGCCCAGGGTCCCCCGTGAGCCGATGAACATGGACATAGTGTCGAAACCGACCACGGACTTGGTGGGGAACTTGCTGCCTCGTCCCACTTGAACCACCTCGCCGTTGGCCAGCACCACTTCCAGGCCCCGGATGTGGTCCCGCGAACCGCCCCAGCGGTTTTCAAACTTGTTGTACCCTGATATGGCCGCCCGGGACCCAAGGGTCGAACTGCGGTTCATGGTCGGAAATTCCAAGGACATGTACCCACGTTCGGCCAAATAGTTGATGTAATCGACTACCCGGACACCCGCCTGGGACACTATGCGGAAGGCCGGCTCGTCAAAACTGAGAATCTCGTCCATGCTGGTGGTGTCGATGACAATGGCCCCCGGCATGCTCTCGGCCCCGTACGTGCAAGTCCGTCCGCCCTGGGGAATGAGCGGAATCTCGTATTTGTTGGCATAATTGACGATGGCCACCACATCCTCGGTCGTCTGCGGTCGAACCACGGCTTCCGGCGTGAAGTCGCTCAACTTCTCATGGAGCATGGCTTCGGGTCCGTGGGTAATCCGATGGACGATCCTGGTGGGCATATCCAGGCAGACTTGCTCCTCCCCAATGCTCCGGCTGATATTTTGTATGCATTCCTGAAAAGCTCCCATGAATAACACCTCCTAGTCTGTCCGGCTTTTCCTGCCGTTTCAGACTGTTAAAAGGCAGTACTTATAAGAATTAGCCTAAAATACGCTGATAATTCCCGCTGGCCATGGCCCGAACCTCGCTCTCGGCAAAACCCACGGCCAACAGGCTGGCGATGAACATTCTCACTCCCTCGACCACGGTCGGATTGGGCAATTGACCGAAATCGGTAAAGAAAATGGCGTTGTCCGGGCCGACCGCCCTGATCATCCCGGCCACTTCCCGGAAGTCCTGCCGATCAAACAGGGGCATACAGGGCAAAAAAGCGTAACTGAGCAGGGCTCCCATTCGGGCCAGCTCCTGCTGGGCATTAATGGGCATCAGGTTGACCGAACAGTTGGGGTGGCAGACGATGATCTTGCGAACGCCGATGGCCTTGGCTTCCTTAACCAAGGCCAGGGCTTCCCTGGCCCCCAGGTGGCAGGTGTCCAGAATGACGTCGGCTTCGGCGATCAGCTTGAGTATATCCCGGACTTCATTGAGGAGTTCATCGCCGTCCATTCCGCCCTTAAATACGGACAAGCCTTCCCTGGGGTCCGTTCTTTTGACGAAAGGGTCCAGCCAGGGCGTTTCCCGGGTCACTCGCACCTTATGGATAGTCAGGGCCGCGTCGATGCTGGGCATCCAGATGATCCGGGTCCCCAGGCGGATGGCCTTCTCCACCGTCTCCGGGTTGAGACCGCCCACGGTGTGGTTCAAGACGATCCCGCCTAAAAGGTCGATCCCAGGAACAACCTGGCTCGCCACGTAACAACGGTCGGCCGTGTTGGTGTTGTGGTCCTTGATGCCCAAAGCCCTCATCCCCACCGCCCTGGCGTCCCGGGCCACCTCGACGATGTCCTGAAGCCGGGGCACGATGTCCGGACCGGCGTGGATGTGCAGGTCGGCCGCCCCGCGCATCAGTTCCCGCACTTTTTCCCTCATACCATTCCTCCATCGGATTCAGTAATTTTTGGAGACCCTTTTCAGCACCGGTTCAGGTATCGGCGCAAAATAAGGCTTGAAGGGGTATTTATAAATGGCGGCGTAAGCCTTCTTGAGATTGTTCACCAGCCGCGCCAATTGGCCGCCCGGCAGACCGATGATCATTTCATCCTGGGCCCCGGCGTGCCTCCTTTCACCAATGTCGGCCATGGCCAATCGGATCTTGCCGGTGATGAAAGGGACACTCAACACTTCGTTGCAGCTCGCCCCATGCCCGTTGGTGCTGAGTTCCAAACGGTCTCCGCCGTCGAAAATGTTGGCGTAGACACAGGCCAGCATCTGCTCCGGCGTCCCAAAAGCTTCCACCACATCAGGTTCGACCGAAACGCTCTTTAAAGGATAGACGCCGAAAGCTTCATAAGTCCCCGCTGGGATAAGTATCCTGCCTTCCATCAGCTTTTTGGCCGCCCGGGCGTCCTCGGCCCAGGCCCCGGCGTTCCTGGTTCCATCCAGGATGTCGGCCGGCGGCTCATAAAGACCCACGGAGGCCCCGCCCATGGAACAGGCCGTGGCCGTGTCCTTGTCGGCCGCTATCGGGCTTTCGTTGTACCGGGCCATACCGATGACCTGGCAGACCATGACCTCGCCTTGGACCTTCTCAAATTCCTGGGGAATGTCGGCAACCTTCTTGAAAAACTTTATTCCCAAGGATGGGGTCCTTAGTCTGAGCAGCTCATCCAGCTCCCGCCCCAGTCCAGAAAAATCAGTCATGATGTCCCTTCTCTCTTTTGGTTTCACCAATAACGGCTGCTGGACATTGCGGCCCTCTCCCCTTGGGGCCTGGTATTTTTCCAGGCGCCCAAAGGGAAACTTTCAATGGAAAGCCCAACCGATCGATCGATCAAGCCGATCAATAGACCACCCAGAGTCGCTTTCGCGGGAGCATCACATGGGGATCTTTGCCGCCGTGGCGAACTTTTCCTCATGTTGGGGAATCAAAATGTCGGCCAGGCCTTTGATCTTCAGGGCGCTGTCAAAGGCGGTCAAGGCGTCGCAATGAATGCCCGGAGTCAAGACCGGCCAGACCGCCTTCATCTCGTCCGGCACATCAAAATTCGCTCCCGTGGCGCAGAAACCGCTGATCACGGCCAGACCCTTATCGGTTTCAATGCCCACGGCCTGGGTGCCCGGCGTATGTCCCGGCGCCGGGATGACCCGAATCCCCGGCACTATCTCGCATTCCCCGTCAACCGTGACAAAGCGCACGTCAACAAACAGTTCCTTGGGGTAAATCCCCGCGAACAAGGCGTGCGGAGAATAGGCGAACTCCAATTCGGCCTCCTGGCAGATCACCTTGGCGTTTTTGCATAACCGGGCGTTGGCGATATGGTCGAAATGGAGATGGGTGGCGATGATGTAGTCGATATCTTCCGGTTTTTTACCAAGCTTGCCTAAAGCTTCTTCAAAGGTCTGAACGTGCTCGCTGCCGCCTTGCCAATAGGTGTCGATGGTTTCCTTGCTGGCCCCGGTGTCGATCAGGACATCCTTGCCGCCGGCATTGACGTACCAGGCCACGACCGGGATCATGATGCCTGTGCCGAAATTTTCGAAATAGGTCATCAAACTTTTGTCCAAACCGAGTTTTGAAACCAAGACTGGATAGATCACGTGACCCATAATGCACCCCCATGTTTTGCTTAATTATTTAATTCATAAGAAAAATGCCGAAAAAAGTCATCCCCCCTTTCCCGGACCAATTTTCTGCGACCGGCCCCAGGACCGGCCCTTATCGGACAGCCTTGAACTCAGGCTTTAACCGCTTGGAGTTTTTGACCGATTTCACCGTTCAGTCCAAGTTCCTTCAGCTTGGCCCTGGTCGGGACGCCCTGTTCGCTCCAGCCGCGATAACGGTAATAATCAGCCAGCATCACCGACTGATTCGGGATATGGCCCTCGCTGCCGCCCTCCTTCAACGAGAGGGTCAGAAGGCGTTTGGGCAAGGTGTCGTCTTTATGGCTGAATCCGAGCTTCAGGTTGATCAGCCTTTTAAGGTTGATGGCCCGCTCTCCGATCTGCATGACTTCCCGGTGGTCCACGTCCCAGCCGGTGGCCCTGGCGATCAGTTCGACCAGGTGGTGACTGCGCATCCCGCCGTACATGGAAAACTTGCAGGTGACCATGGCTTCCATGACTTCGCACATGTCTTGGAAAACCGCGGCCCACCGGCCTTTGCCCTCCGGGTTGAATCGGTCCAGGGGTTCGGGATAGCCCAAGTCCGGGAAGGTGATCCCCCGTTCCAGCCAATAGGTCGGCGCGGCGATGTGGCAGCCGCCTCGGGCCGCCGTGGCGTAGCCCACGGCCCAACTGCCGAAGCCCCGCGGGTCGTGCATGGGCAGTTCGCAGCCCTTGGTCTGAACGGCCGCTTCCCCGGCCCCGCCGCCGATGCGTTCGGCGGCCAGGCGGGTCCCTTCAGCCAAGATATCGCCCAGGCCCTGACGACGGGCGATCTTTTCCACCATGGCCACCAGGCTCCGGCCGTTGCCCCAGGATAAATCCAAACCGTCCAGGTCCTTGGCCGTCAACAGACCTCTTTCCCGGCATTCCATGGCCATGGCGATGACCGCCCCGGTGGAGATGGTGTCTAGACCATAGCGGTTGCACAGGTCGTTGGCCTTGGCGATGGCCCCCAGGTCATTGTTCAGACAAAGCGGGCCGAAAGCGGCGATGGTCTCGTATTCCGGGCCCTTGCCTCTAAGGCCTGCATATTCGCCTTCCTTGACCTCAATCAGACGACCGCAGCCGATGGGACAACCCCGGCAGGTGCTCTTGCCCGTCAGAATGGCCTGGGTCACCGCCGGACCCAACAGGGGCTTGATGCCTTCATCCCAGGCCCCTTTAGTCCAATTTTTGATGGGCACGTCGCCCTTGGCGTAAATGGCTTCCATAGCCGCGTTGGTGCCGTGGGTGTGGAGGGCCTGACGGCCGGCCGAGTCCTTGATCATCCTGAACAAGGAACTTTTCAGCTTGGCAAAACCTTCTTCATCGGCCAACTCCAGACGGCCGGTCCCCCGGACGGCGATAGCCTTGAGGTTTTTACTCCCCATGACCCCGCCCAGACCACCCCTGGCCGCAGCCCGGCCGTGGTCGTTCATGATCGAGGCGATTCGGCATCTGTTCTCCCCGGCCGGACCGATGCAAAGGACCCGGATTTTGGGATCGGCCAGTTCCCGCCGGAGAATCTCCTCGGTCTCATAGGTATCCCGGCCCCATAAAAAATCGGCGGCCCTGACTTCGGCCTTCCCGTCGGCGATCCAGAGATAGACCGGCCGCTCGGCCCGACCCGAGACTATAATGACGTCGAAGCCGGCGTATCTGAGCTCCGGTCCCCAATACCCGCTGGCGTGGGCCTCCCCCCAGCCGCCGGTCAAAGGAGACTTGGCCGCCACCACGTACCTGGCCGAACAAGGGGCCGGAGTGCCGGTGATGGGGCCGGCGGCGAAGACCAGGTCCAGGCTCGGGTTAAAGGGGTCCTTGCCCCAATCCATCCCGGCCAGCAGCCTGGCGGCCAGGGCGCTGCCGCCGAGATAAAGGCGGGCGTCGGCCTGATCGATTTGGCTGGTGCTGGTCGTCGGGCCAAAAAGGTCCACCTTGAGGATTCGTTCCGCGAAAACGGACATAAGCGGCCTCGGGCGGCGGAGGTTGTGGGCTTAGGAATTTTTGTTAATTTGTTCGATTGTCGACAGTCGACTGTTATAAAAATATGGTCTTCATTTCCTCTTGTCAATAGTTTTTTACGGCCGGAACATAATCGGACCGGTTGATCAGATCGAAATTATCCTGACCGAATCCGTCGGTTATGATCCCCAACTATCAGATTTATCAAAATATATTGATAAATAACGGCCATCTGACGAACTGGTTGTCTTCTGCCAAAAGAAGACGCCGCGCTTGGGCGCGGCGTCAGGGTAGGTTAGTGTGGTAGGTTTAGGTTGGTGGGGCGATTTACAGCTTGAGGGTGTGTTTGACCGTCTCGCCCAGGATGCCCAGGCTCTCCACCAAGTGGATGCCGGCCTCCTTAAGGGCGGCGATCTTGTCGGTCGCGGTGCCGGATTTGCCGGAAATAATGGCCCCGGCGTGCCCCATCCGGCGGCCGGGTGGGGCGGTGCGGCCGGCAATGAAACCAAAAACCGGCTTGTTAAACTCCGTCTTAACGTACTGGGCGGCGTCTTCCTCGGCGCGCCCGCCGATTTCGCCGATGAGGACCACCGCGTCCGTCTGGTTGTCTTCTTTGAAAAGCTTAAGAATATCCATAAAATTTTGCCCGATGATCGGGTCGCCGCCTATGCCGATGCAGGTGGATTGACCCAATCCGGACCGAGTAAGCTGATCGACCACCTCGTAGGTCAGGGTTCCGCTGCGGGAAACCACCCCGATACGGCCGGGCTTGTGGATGGGACCGGGCATGATCCCCAGTTTGGTTTGGCCGGGGGAAATAATGCCGGGACAGTTGGGGCCGATCAGGACGGTCCGCCGCTCGTCCAGGTAATGCCGGACCCGGGCCATGTCCAAAACGGGAATGCCTTCGGTGATGCAGACCGTCACCTTGAGTCCGGCGGCGGCGGCTTCCATGATGGCGTCGGCGGCCCCGACCGGGGGAACGAAGATCACGGAGGCGTCGGCTTCCATCCGGGTCAAGACCTGGGCGATGGTATTGAAGACCGGCACTCCCAACACTTCCTGACCGCCCTTGCCCGGAGTCATCCCGGCCACGACCTTGGTCCCGTATTCTATCATCCTTTCCGTATGAAACCGGCCCTCGGCGCCGGTGATGCCTTGAACGATAACTCGAGTCTCTTTGTCCACCAAAATGCTCATGTCAACTCCTGACCAGCGCGGCTACCTTTTCGGCGGCTTCCCTGAGATCCCGGGCCACGGAAAACTTCAGGCCCGACTCATTGAGCAGGCGGCGGCCTTCTTCCACATTGGTGCCCTCCAGGCGGATGATGATCGGGACTTCGACTTTTTCCTTGGAAGCCGCCTGAATCACTCCCTTGGCCAGCACGTCACAGCGGAGGATACCGCCGAAGATATTTATCAGGATGGCCTTGACCCGCTGGTCCGATAAAATGATCCGGAAACCGGCGGTGATCATGTCGGCATTGGCTCCGCCCCCCACGTCCAGGAAATTGGCCGGTTCGGCCCCGGCCTGCTTGATCAGGTCCATGGTGGCCATGGCCAGGCCGGCTCCGTTGACCATGGCCCCGATGTTCCCGTCCAGCCTGATGTAGTTGAGGTCGTTCCGGGCGGCCTCCAGCTCGAGCGGGTCCACTTCATAGGGGTCTTCCAGGTTGCGGACGTCCGGATGGCGGAACAGGGCGTTGTCGTCGAAATTGATCTTGGCGTCGAGGGCCAGGAGTTGATCCTGGTCGGTGAGCACCAGCGGATTGATTTCGACCAGGGAAGCGTCCAAGGACGAAAACAGCCGGTAGACACTTGAAACAATGGCCGCACCAGTCCGAAAAACTCCCTGGGTCCAGCCTAGGTTTTGGGCCAGGTTCCTGGACTGGAAAGGTAACAACCCCAGGCGGGGGTCCACGGCTTCTTTAAAAATCAACTCCGGACTCTTGTCGGCGACTTCCTCGATATCCATGCCGCCGGCCGGGCTGACCATGAAAACGGGTTTGGCCAAATTTCGGTCCAGGGTCAAGCCCACATAAAATTCCTTTTTAACCGAATGAGCGGCTTCGACCAGCACCTGGCGGACGATTTGGCCCTCGGGGCCGGTTTGGGCCGTGACCAGGGGCTTGCCCAGCATGTCCTTGGCCGCCCGCAAGACTTCGTCGGGGCTGCCCACCACTTTAACGCCGCCGCCCTTGCCTCGTCCGCCGGCGTGAATCTGGGCTTTGACGGCCAAACGGCCGACTCCCAGGTTTTGGGCCGCCGTCTGGGCTTCGTTGGGCGATTGAGCTTCGCTGCCGGCCGGCACCGGGATGCCGTAATCGCGGAAAAGGGCCTTGGCTTGGTATTCATGGATTTTCATCGGCTACCGTCTCCAAATGAAAAATGTTCCAAGATTTTGGAAATGATTTTATATCGTAGAGAAGCCGGAATGGCAAGCCTAAAAATTTTTAGTGTCGATAGCACATGATATGACCGATGTATGTAGCACATGAATTGACCGATGAGGGATGTATCTCGATGATGGGGTTCATCCATGAGGCGGTCGGAAGTGCTGCAGGAGGTCAGGCTGATGTGTTTTGAGGAAGTTTACGGACAGTTTCAAAAGCGTCGTTTGAGCTGCGAGGAGGCGGCCGAGTTGCTGGGGGCCTCGGTCAAGACCTTTTACCGGCTGC
>Ga0209270_1001277_pt1 | contig 37052 bp, 32 predicted proteins | sample MTBAKSrepl1MetaG_FD_187456 | JGI IMG/M metagenome (GOLD analysis project Ga0209270, IMG submission 187456) | Enrichment culture microbial communities from Arthur Kill intertidal strait, New Jersey, USA, that are MTBE-degrading - MTBE-AKS1... | ecosystem: Environmental > Aquatic > Marine >...
AAATCAATGATTGCCTCATTGATCCACAGCTCCAACCCGCACCGAGAACAACGGTAGTTGTATTCCTCCGGCGGGGGCCCGAACGGTACATCCTCCCCTTCCCTCTCCTCCTGTTGCTTTATCGTCGATTCCAGTGGCTTTCTCGTACTTGCCCGCCTTAATGTTTTCCTCCTCATCGTATACCGTCCCATATTTCGGGTGCCATACCTTCCAAAGCTCCATCGGGCGCATTCAGCAGTTGGGGGAGAGGCCGAGTACCATGTGAACACCCCGTCCAATTCCCCATTTGCGCAGGGGATTTTTTTCTAGCAGACCAAGACCCTCCAGTGTGTGGTAAGGTTCCAAAGAAAGTGCGGGACTTTTCTCTCAAGGTGTGCGAGTATGGAAATTGACTTTCATTTTTTAAATTCATCGTAGTCTCGTATGTAGTCGCGTTCGTCATAAGGCGCATTGGCAAGCACCAAAATTACACAGTCTTGAGAAAAAGAGTCCATACTATGCCAAACGGCTCTACCTATCCATATACCCAATGAACCAGCAGACATCTTAAGTGGCTGCTGGTTTTTTCCATCATCAAGTGATAGTACAAAACTACCAGATAGGCAGAATGAAATTTGGTCAAGTTTCCTGTGAGCATGCTTTCCGCGAACGGATTGATGCGCTTGAAATCCATTAATGAAGTAGACCCTCTTTATGTCAAATGGGACCTCTTCTCCTGCTGTAAGAATGGAAAGGGTTCCGTCACTGCCATCTTGTATAAGCTGGGCCTGAATATAGCGGCATCCTCCCACGCAAAATTCGGGTGGAGATATTTTGGTTTCTGTTGAACATCCATAAATCATGCTGCCGACTCTCCATTCTCGTATCGCCCCCTCAATTTGCATCTCATGGTCGACAGCGCACCGCGTTCAAAGAACGGCAAGTCGATGGTGTCGCATACCGAACTGCAATACTGCTCGGCAAAGAGCTGCAGGTGAGCAGCGTCACGGGCCACGTCCGGATCGGATGGCAGATACTGGAGAAGCGCGTCGCTAATAAGCATCACAAACTTGCTTCTCGCCCGGGTCAGCGTCACATTGAATCGTCTCGGGCTTAGGATGAACGCATCTTCAGACGCAACAAAATCCCGGTCGGCCACCACATAACTGGAAAGTATCAGGTCGCGCTCCTGACCCTGGAACCGGTCTACGGTGTCCACAAATGGAGGCGGGTCCATCGTCATACCGGCCGCATCCACGAGCAGATTTCTGATAGATGCCATCTGGGCTCGGTGGGGAGTCACGATGCCGATTTTCTGCGTCCAAAACTCCTGGGCGCTTACTCCGGCCTGTTGGGCATCGACCAGCTTCTTGTACAAAAGGGTCAAAGCGGAAACGATCTGTGCCTCAAAAGGGTTCGATAACGTATAGGTGTTGGCGGAGTAGCTGATCACCACCACAGGGCAGGCTGGGTCAAGAATGCGCAGAAACTGGTCGGACCATGGCAACTGCTCAGGCCAGTCCGCAGGTCTACTATCAATATTGATTGCGAGATCCAGCTTTCTCTCGGGGAAGAACGCTTCGTATTCGTTCTTGTAAAAGCGCTTACAGGGCCATGCAGAAATCTCTACGTTTGTTCAGTAGTTGTGCTTAAGCTGCACCGGGGTGATGCCGTGCGTCTCCTTCATGTAAGAGAAAATGCAGTCAAACAGCCCTTGAACGCTGTCCTTCATCTGGAAGCCGTAGATCGGACCGAGCTGCCGGTCGTCACCAGCAAGGACAACATGCCCATCAGACTTCAAAAGCAGAAAGTAGGCCGCAGCCGCAGCAACCTGAACCTGTGACGCCTCGTCGATCACCAGCAGATCAAACCATTCGGCTGTCGGCTCGCTATCCTGGCCGTCTTTCTCGGCAAGTCGCCCAAGTTGTTGCCAGGTTCCACCCACGATGATGACCCCGGGATCGAGTTGACCGTGGCGAAGCTCACGCCGAGGGCCTGGGCCAGTTCCTCCTGGGAGAGCGCCAGCTGCCGCCTCACCTCCTTGACCGTTTCCGGGAAGTTTTCGGGTTGGCGGATCATGGCCATTCGACATCTCCCGCTGATTGAACCAGGCGCAGCAGGCCGGGGCGACGTTCCACTGGTGGCCGTCATCGGTGGCGACGCTGATGGTCTTCTTGTTGAGGCGCAGCACCCTGCCTTCCAGTATCCGTCCATCGGGGGCCTGAAAACCAACGGGGTCGCCCCTGGTGAAGCTGGTCATCAGCGTGGTGGCGCGGGCCTGGGAGATGAGCTTGAGCCGCTCGACGATCAGCCGGTTGAGAAAGAGCAGGTCCTCTTCATTCAGACGCTTGATAGCCTCGACGGCGGAGACGCGGTCGATGATCTTGACGCTGCCGGGTTTCATGACTGCGCCTCGTCTTTCAGCGCGTTGAGCAGCGGCAACAGTTCAGGCACATCATCCTGGATGATGCTCCACAGGGTGTCGTCGTCGATGCCGAGATAACCGTGAATGAGGCGGTTGCGGGTGGCGATGATCATCCGCCAGGGGATTTCTGGATGGGCGGCGCGGATTTCATCCGGGATATGGGTGGCGGCTTCGCCGATCAGTTCCAGATTGCGCAGGGTGGCGTCGTAGGTCAGGCCGCTGGCCACGAAACCGGTCTGGTCGAGGCCGTCGGTGTAGGCGAGCACCTTCCCGGCGAAGTCGATCATGTCGTCGAGGTAGAAGCGCCATTCGCGCTGGCTGGCATCAGACATTGACCCGCTCCTGTTCGATATAGGGGCGCAACTCCGGTCGCAGGGCCTTTTCGGTGACCAGGTCGACCGGACAGCCGAGCAGATCCTCCAGGTAGAACTGCACGCCGAAATAGCGCTTGGAGGTGGCCGGGCCGTCAAAGGCGACCAGCGCGTCGACATCACTGCCGCTGGTCGCCGTGTCGCGGGCAGTGGAGCCGAACAGGGCCAGCCGGGTCACGCCAAAACGGGCCTGCAACTCCGGCTTGCTGCGGCTCAGCAGGTCAAGAGCTCGTTGTCTTTTCATCGCTCAGCCTCCAAAGGCAAATTTATCTTCTGGGTTTTTGCACACCCGAAATCGCTGGGCGTAAGAAGGCCATTCAAAACTACTCGACAATATAACATCTGCTATGCGTCGTGCAACTCAAAATTTGATGGAGTACCGACAGATTTGAAACAGCTCCGGTAAGTAAGCGCCATGGGAGCAGACACGAAAAAAATTTCACCCGACGCCCGACACTTTCTCCGTCTCTCCGGTAAGTAAACGGGGAAGCAATCAGAATTCAAAACAAGGAGCGACCGAACATGGACATCAACGACCTGTTTGACGGAATCATGAAGGGTATCAACCAGTTTGCCGACGAAATCGCCGAACAGCGGTTGCAGGAAAAAATGCAAGGAACCGGACGAGGTTCGGAGGACGAGGGTGAGAATGCGGAGAATTTTGAGGCGAAAGAGAAGCGGAGTGTGACGGATTTCCCGAAAAGGGAGTGATCGGGGCGGCAGCGCCGACACGCTGAAAGCGACGTAACTCGCTGACAATACGCAGAAATAGAAGACCCGCCCAACAACCGTACGTGGTTAGTGGACGGGTCTGTCTTTTCTAAATGGTGGAGGCGGCGGGAGTTGAACCCGCGTACCAAGTTGGATTATCTTTCATATTAGTCACTTACATTATGTGTTTTGACGAGTGGCCAACCGGTGGCCAACATGGAGGGCGAGCCACAGGGGGCAAATATATGACGGTCCGGGAGGCCAGCCAGCCCCCGAAGCATAGGGTCTATAAGAGTGCCCAAAATCGCCCAAATTCCTCTCGCCGGTTTCGGACCCGTAGAAAAGTCCCTTGGAGCCGGGTTTTGGGACCTCAGAAGCGGTAACTTGGAGGTCCAAGACCGCCATACGACTGAGGGTTGATTCGGTTGCCCCACCCCAAGCGTGCCGACTCGTTCTCGACCGTACTGGCTGAGCTTCCTAAAACGCCATGAAGGGGATCTATGGCGACAGGCGAGCGGAATATAAGGAAATTAACCAGTTATAGAACAGTGAGTGGTACTGAGTGCCACTGAAATGCAAAGAATTAGTCCCCAAGAAGGGCCTCGGACTGACCAGACAGCATGGAGGATGCCGCCATCTTTGATCAACTGGGGGTACTCTGGACTCTGGAAATGCAGACCTGTTTCTGCCGTAGGTGGTAGGCGTTCCGTGGGTCAGAATCCTCTGTGTCAAAGAAGGTGCGACACCATGCCTGCTAAGTGCCAGATTAATTGAACCCGTTCTCCCACGGTAAATGACCCTACGTCCACTACACGCTGTCCCCTTTGGAGGACCTCGCGTACCACGCTTCAATGGCTTGATATGATTACATAAAGTGATCCAGAGCAACCAGCTTCTTCAGCCTTTTTTTGACAGCGTCTTGGGTTCATTTAATCTGAGAAAACAGGGCCAAATAGTGTGAGACTCAACACCTACCTGCCGACAATGCCGCCAAGGAGCAAAGATGGCGTGAACATTCATCGCTTAAAGGCGGGGTGTTATAAAAGGTTAGAGCGTTCAAGAATGAAACGGTTGCCGCGCGGCAACTCGTGTGGAGATCTCGTGGGAGGGTCCAATTTAAACCCGTAGTAGCATCGAGGAACCGCGTGTACCCCCGGGGGTACGGCCAGGCCGCTCGCGCCTGGCAGCGTTACTCGGCGATTGAAAAAACCCAGTCAACTATTCGTCCTCCTCGTGCCTTGCCATGCGCGCCGCTCGACGTCATGTGGACATGTTCCTTCCTGATCCTTGATTTCGCAGGTGAAGCTTACGGACAAAGCGCCCAGCCGGCCGTTTAGTCCCCTGACGCCGAAATCCTGACCACTTTTGGCAGAACTTTTTGAAGGCGGTGTCAACCCCTTCTTGGTTCCGGCTCGTCCGGGTTGGGTTCTTCTCTTTTCGATCTCCACGAATACCTTGCCCCGACTGAAGACGCTCACGTCTCCTGTGGACTCAGAGATGGCGACGGCAAGTGCATCGGTCAGTTCGGTGATGCTCAAGGCGGCACGATGTCTTGCGCCAAGCCCCTGGGGGCAGTTCCGAGCCTTCCGCCGAAGACTTGAGGTGGCGGCCCCCGGCAAGGACCAACCTGTCTTCCCTAATCACGAAGGCCCCGTCGATGGTGGCGAACTCCCGAATGGTTTCCTTGAGCTTGGGGTTCAAGATATTCCTCTCATCCTCCGGCACCCCTGCGAAGGGATTGAGGATCATCTGTGAGGATAATTGCATGACCCTCTCGTGGTCGCCAAGAACGAAGATCGTTCGCAGGGGCTTGCCCTCTTTGCCCTCCTCCGCAAGCTCCAGGGCCACCGTGAGCAACCGCTCAAACACGTGAGGACAACCCATCCGATCGGTGATTTCCAAGCCTCTTGAGGAGAAGACCTCGAATTCCCGCCCCACATCCATCACGATGAGGCTGTCCAAGATTCCGGATTTCGGAGAGCCTGAAAGGCAGATAACCCGATCGCCGGCGGGCAGCGTGAACGGGGCGGTCCGGCTCCGGTTCCTGGAACTTGCCGAAAAGGCGAAGCCGTTTGCAGGCGGAACGGACAAAAAAGCGTGACAATGACGCCCCGGCGTGGCGGCAGGAGCGGGGATGCCCCCAGATCTCCAAGGCCCGTGGGCCTCGCTCTGAAATGGAAATACAAGTTCTTTCAAGCGCAGCGAACCAACTCGTATTGTCTTGTTTCCGGCGTCTCACGGTGAAGACGGGCTTCGTGGCAAGGGACCCTTACCGTGAGCGCCGGGGCCCCCTCCTCCCACCTGGCCTCCACGGTAAGAAGCAGAGAGGCTTGCTCTCTCTCGAGAAAGACACGCACCGGGCCATGAGCCGTGGGTGTGAACCCGAAGGACACCTCCTCCGGGCCCTCTATCCAAGCAGGTGCGACACCCGAGCCGATGACCAATCCTTCGCCCTCTTCCCGAACGAAGCAGTTGCGCACCATCATGACCCACTCGGCTGCGGCCCATCCATGCTGACCGTCTCCCATGCATCCGCCGTCGGTGAAAGGATGGATGGCCTCGGGCCACTGTCCCGTGGACGAAGCCAGATCCGCAACGGTGGACATCAAGGCCAGGTAGCGCCCGTCTCCCATGCGCAGCAGGGTCTGGGCCATGGCCAAGGTCAGGTAGATGTTGATTCCCGAATGGATCATGTCCTGGAAAAAGGCCCCGGACTGGAAGCAGTTTTCCAGGAGAAACTCGACGGTACGGCCGATCCTCGTGTCTGCCGGCTCCGTGATCGCCAGGGGGTAATCGGCCACCAGAGACCCCACGGCGCCCGCGTCCATTCTCCGGTACGGAGAGGCTGGGATGGCGCCCCGTGTGGTGGGGCCGCAAACCAGGTCGAGGCTCTGGAAGAGGCAGCGGCGCAAGTCCTGGGCATATTCCGAGAATTTCTCCTGCCTCTTGCTCAAACCGGAACGGCCCGCAAGGCGGGCGGCCGCCTCCAGTCCCGCAAGGCCCCAGAAGTCGTCCCAGTAATAGAAGTCGTTGGGCCCGAGATGCTCTGCCGAAAACCCTGCGGGCAGCAGGCCGGCATGCCGTTTACTCAAATCGGGGCGCGTTCTCTTTCTCTGGATCCACTCGCCTCCGCGCATCAGCGATTCGAGCCACTTGCCCTCGAGGATGGTACCGGATGCTTGCTGGAATCGATCGGCGATCCACAGGACCTGTCCGTTGGAATCCCATTCGCCTCCCTGGGACTGAAAATGCCCGGAACGCTTTTGCCGCAGACGGAAGGTTTCCAGAAGCCGCCCGGATCGCTTGACAAAGCCTGCGGCCAGCAGGGCTTGGATCATGAAACAGGCGTCCCTGTACCAGAAACGCCTGTAGGTGTAAGGGCCGGGGACAACTTCCGAGGCACTGAGCAGAAGAAGTGTCTTCACCGAGGCTTCATACAGGAAGCGGACCCTGGAATCGGGAACCTGCAAGGAGGCCATATCCTCCAGGGTCTCGTCCCATGTGCCGGGGGAAGGCACCGCCTTTGGCCTTTTTCCCTGTGCGGGCTCCCCTTGCAGAGGGACCGTCACGCACACCTGCCTGGAACCCCGTGCACCCAACTCGAAGAGGGCGGCCGAAGTGGCCATGCCCACGTCACAGTCCATATCCGAGGTTTCCGGCGTCCCTCCGGCTCCTTGGAGCTTGTGCAGGACGTCGCCTTCACGATAGTTGGAGAAGAAGAGGCGCTGGGGGGCTTGGTCCAGTTCCACACGGCTGTCGGAATTGATGGTCCAGCCTGGCAGGTCTTCGTGATACTCTATTTTTTCCACGAACTGGATGCCCTCGGGATTGTACGGGCGCACCGTGACGGCCAGCCAGCTCCGGGTCACCGCTTCGGCACGTGCCCTCACCATGAGGCAGGGAGTCCCCTGACGCATCCGAACCGTGGCGTCCGTGGTCAGCCGCCTTCCCTCACTCACAGAATCCGTTCTCAGGACCAAGCCCGGAGAATTCCGCCAAATCTGGCGGATCTCCGGCAGCTTGGAGGGAATCAGGGGATGTCCGTCCCCTCCCACGACCCAGAAATCCAGGGACCAACCGTCGGTGTGGGGCGTCACCAGACCCCGGGGATCCACGATCGGGTAAACGGGCACATCCGGCAGCCCCAGGGCCGTCCAGTTGCGATGGGTCAGATTCACGTGGCTGAAGGCGAAGGCCCTTGGGATGAAAGACGGGTCGCTAGGGTTGAACTGCCTTTCCACCCAGTAAGGCCATATCCAGTCCAGGTTGAACTGGATGGCCTTGGCGTTGACAAGCCCCCGTGCGTGAAACACGATGCCGGCCCTGAGCAGCTCGATGGGCTCGTGGACCTCCGAGGGCTGAGCAAAGCGGCGAAGCCTGGCCAGTAGGGCCAACGGATCCATTACTCCGTAGGACCGTGCCGCCCGTTTGAGAATGAACTTCCAAGGAATCCAACGCGTCCCTATCATGAGAACCCCTCCCCGTGTCTCCACTTTCAGCGGTGTCCTTGCTGTCTTCCACAAAGCGCGGCGAGCGCAGTCCACCTGACCCGCATTGCGTGCTCCGTTCGCCCCCGGCCTTCGTGCGGCTGCAAAGAAAAGGGCCCCCAGGGCCAAGCGGCCCTGTCCTTTAGCAATAGGATTCTCACACACGCTGTCAGAGAGGAAGATCTTGGAGAACACGGCTCAATACGCGCGCCGAGTCCCTGAGCTTGGTGGTTTCGGCCTCGTCCAACGTGATGGGTACGTGCTTGAAGACCCCGTGTCTGTTCAAGATAACAGGAATGCTCAGGCACAAGTCGGTTATGCCGCAATAGCCGTCCATCAATGTGGAAACGGTCAGGACGCTGTTTTCGTCTCTCAACACGCTGCCCACGATCCTGACCAGGGCCAGGGCGATGGCGAAGTTGGTGTGACCTTTTCTGTCGATGATCTTGTACGCGGCGCCCTTCACTTGTTCAAAAATCGTGTCCCTTTCCTCCACGGAACACTCCTTGGCGCACAGGGAGCAGTAGTCTGTGAAAGACAGACCCGCGATGTTCATCTGGCTCCACACCGGCACCTCACTGTCTCCGTGTTCCCCGATGATGTAGGCGTGAACGTTTCTCGGGTCCACGCCGCAGTGCCTGCTGAGAAGGTAGCGGAACCGTGCTGTGTCGAGCGTGGTGCCGGAACCCATCACCCTGTGCATGGGAAAGGCAGAAATCTTCAGCGCCACGTAGGTGAGGATATCCACCGGATTGGCAACGATGAGAAGGATTGCCGGATCGTGCTCGGCGATGGGGGGAATGATCCGCTTGAAAAGCTTCGTGTTTTTACGCACGAGATCGAGCCGTGTTTCTCCCTTTTCTTGTGCGGCGCCTGCGGTCACCACCACCATGGCCGCACCTTCGCAGTCCGAGAAATCACCCGTTCGGACCGTGGTCGGCTGGACGAAGGCCAACCCGTGGTTCAGATCCATGGAGTGGCCCACGGCCAGGTCCTGATTCTTGTCCACCAGCACGATTTCCGATGCCAGCCCGCTGATCGAAAGTGCAAAGGCGAAGGTGGCGCCCACCTGGCCCGCTCCCACGATGACCACTTTTCGTCCATTGAAGGTCATGGGCACTTTCTCTTCTTGCAGCGCAAAGGACCACGGATCCAGGTCCCCCTGTCCGCATTGCGTGGCGGGCGCGACCCGTGGGTGGGTCGGACCGCTGTGGCCTATGGGATTGCTTCCTGTCATGGTGTCTTCCTTTTACCTTTCTTTTCCCAAGGGGAAGCTGCCCCATTCCTTCGAGGGGACGGCGCTCATAAGGGCATGCTTTTCCTCAGCCCGGCCAGTATGTCTTCCACCATGGGATTGTCTGCGAAGAAACGGTATTTCAACAACCGCAGGACCGCCTCCAGGTCTTTCCATTCCGAAAGCAGTCTGCCAGGGTTCGCTATGGTTTCAGAGGCTTGTTTCAGACTCGCCTTCGCGTAGTCGAGCAAGGTCTTTCTTTCCGCCTCCAGAAGCATGGCGAGGATTATGTTATTGAAATCAACGGCCCCGAGCCACATGCCTTTGCACTGGGGACACAACTGGAGCGTTACGTCGCTTTCCTCCCTGTAAAACACATACAAATGGATGTCTTCGCATCTGGGACACTTCAACGTCCTGTTCTTGCCCACGTGGAAAACGCCCCCCCTTTCCCAGGGTTCGCATTTCATCCAGCGAATGTCAGGGTAAAGCCTGTCCTTCACCTCGTCCAGTTCATGGTGATCGAACCAGATGCCTTTGCACTGCGCGCATTCATCGATGATCACTTCCCCGGCCCTCTTGGAGGACATGGGTTGGTGGCATTCCGGGCAATCCATCGGTTGCGTTCCTTTCTGCACCGCCTCCCCTCGGTTCGTATCCTTCGGGTTCGGCGTGCTCCTGCCTGGACCCGTGCCAGAAAGACCTTGCATGTCCGCGCCCTTCATTCCTGCTGGGGGGCCGGGATCGTGAAGACCGGACACTGCGAGAGCCGCACCACCCTTTCGGCAACGGAACCGAGAAGGAACCTGCGCCACCCCGTTCGCCCGTGGGTCGAAAGGACAATGACATCCACCCTTTCCTCGTGGGCGAGCCTGGTGATCTCTTCGGCCGGGGATCCTTGCACCACAAGGGCGCGGGAACCGAGTGCCGCGTCGATTTGGTCTTGTCGCACGTCCTCGATGGCCTTGCGCGCCGAATCGAGCATTTCTTGCATAACGGTCGTGAACACACTGCCAGGGTTCACGGGCGGGCCTGCCGGCGGCACCACATGCAGGGGAGAGACCACATGGATGAGCAGCACTTCCGAGGCAAAGTGCCGGGCCAGCTCATTGGCCGCGTGGACCCCCACGTAGGAAGGTTCGCTAAAGTCCGTGGGAGCCAGTATCTTCTTCATGGGGAGCATGACGTTTTCACCTTTTCTTCATCGGTCTTGTCCCATCTCGGCCTGCAGGGGACATGTTGCTCGGCCCCGGGGACTCCTTTCATACGAAGCGAAGGAGACCCGTTGACCTTGGTGCAACCACTGTATCGGGAAAGCACGCGCGGGCACATGGGGTGTTACCCCCATATTCAGCAGTCCTGTCCTGTACGTGGTCGGTGTCGCCATCTGCCGCAAGCCGCACTTCAAGGTCCGTCGGGACCAATGCCGGACGCTCAGAGCACGGAAATACTGGGGCATCCGCGAGCGGATTGCGAAACGACCGAGGCCGTTTTCATCAACGCTTACAGGTTCTGCCGGCTCGAAATGGTGCCTCGACCCTATTGGAAACAGGGGCCTGGAACTGCATAGTGAACGGAGCTTCTATAGAGTGAAAGGGCGGTCGCCAAAGCCCACAAGGAGGTTCACCATGACTGAAAAACAACCCCCTTGCACCGTGTCACCGGCGGTGTACGAAGCGGTCATTTTCGATCTGGACGGCGTGATTACCCAGACGGCCAAAATCCACGCTTCGGCATGGAAAAAGACGTTCGATGGTTATCTGAAAGAGCGCAGCAACAGGTTGGGTGTGCCCTACGAGCCGTTCGACGAGAACCGCGACTACGTGCGCCATGTGGACGGAAAACCGCGCTACGACGGGGTGAGGGACTTTCTGGATTCCCGAGGCATCCACCTCGACCACGGCAGTATCGAGGATTCCCCCGAAACCCGGAGCGTGTGCGGTCTCGGGAACCGGAAGAACCAAAGGTTTCTCGAAGAGCTGGAAGCCAAGGGAGTCACGCTCTACGATCATGCCCTCGAGCTGATCGAAAAGTTGAGACGAGCAGGCATTCGCACCGCGGTCGTCTCCTCGAGCAAAAACTGCCGTCACGTCCTGGATGCAGCCGGAATCTCACATCTTTTGGATGCGACAGTGGACGGTGTGGATTCCCAGAAGATGGGCTTGCGGGGCAAGCCTTCACCGGCCATCTTCCTCGAGGCCGCAAAACGTCTTTCCGTATCCCCACGGCGCGCTGTGGTGGTGGAAGATGCCCTTGCGGGGGTGCAAGCGGGCAGCTCCGGAGGGTTCGGCTGTGTCGTGGGCGTGGATCGCCAAGGGGATCGGGCCGAAGCACTGCGCGGCAACGGCGCCACCCACGTGGTTTCCGATCTGGGCGGGATCGTGGTGGGCGAAACCTCCCCCGAGGGCCGGGTCCCCATGGACAGCCTGCCCAATGCCCTGGAGCGCATGGCGGAGCTGAAAGAAAGGATGCGGGGCCGCACGGCCTGTGTCTTTCTCGATTACGACGGCACCCTGACCCCCATCGTGCAACGTCCCGAGCAGGCAATCCTCTCCGAGCCCACGCGGCGGACCTTGCAGGAGCTGGCACAGGCCTGCACCGTCGCCGTGATAAGCGGCAGAGACCTTGCGGACGTCCGTGGGCGTGTGGGCCTGGAGGGCATCGTTTACGCAGGCAGCCACGGATTCGACATGGCAGGCCCCGGGGAGGCCGGATCGGGGTGCCAAGAGGCTGCGCGTTTTCTCCCCGCTCTGGACGCAGCGCAAAGGCAGTTGGAGGAAAGGCTCACGGCGATCACCGGGTGCCTGGTGGAACGAAAGAAGTTTTCCGTGGCGGTCCACTACCGACAGGTGCGCGAGGACGCGATCTCCAAGGTCAAAGGGGTTGTGGACGAGGTCCTGGAAGGCCACGGCGACCTGCGCAAATCCTACGGAAAGAAGGTGATCGAACTTCAACCGGATATGGATTGGGACAAGGGCAAGGCATTGCTCCGGCTTCTACAGACGGTGGAGCGCGAGGATTCCCAATGCCTGCCCTTTTATCTGGGAGACGACATCACCGATGAGGACGCTTTCGGGGTGCTCAGGAATCGGGGCGTGGGCATCGTGGTCAAAGGGGAAGAGAATCGCAGCTCGGCAGCCCGCTACGTATTGGAAGATCCCGAGCAGGTGCGCCGCTTCCTCGTGGCACTCACCGAGACGCTGGAACAAGGAGGTGTGTGATGGGACAGTGGTCGCTGGTCTATGAAGGTTTCGATCCCGAGCAGGAGGGCCTGCGGGAGGCCCTGTGCACCCTGGGCAACGGTTACTTCGCAACAAGGGGCGCAGCCGCGGAATCAGAAGCAGACGGCGTGCATTACCCTGGCACCTACCTGGCGGGGGGATACAATCGGCTCGCTACCCAGATGGCCGGGCGCGTGGTGGAAAATGAGGACCTGGTCAATCTGCCCAACTGGTTGCCCCTGACGTTTCGCCTTCCCGGCGGGCCGTGGATTCGCCCGGAGCAGATGGAGATCCTTTCCCACGTCCAGCGCTTGGATCTCAAAGAGGGGATGCTGTGCCGTACGGTACGTTTCAAGGACAAGCAGGGGCGCCGCAGCAGGCTTGAGGAGCGGCGCCTGGTCCACATGGGCAACCCTCATCTGGCCGCCGTCCAGACCGCCCTGGTTGCGGAGAACTGGTCGGGCGATGTGCAGGTGCACTCTTCCATCGATGGGCGGGTGACCAACTCCGGCGTGCCGCGCTACCAGAAACTCAACGGCCGGCATCTGGAGCCCCTGGATGCGGGGCAGGCGGATCGGGACATCATCTGGCTCAAGGTCCGCACCAATCAGTCCGAATTGCGGGTCTGCCAGGCTGCGCGCACCCGGCTGTGGATAGACGGCAAACCATGTGCCGTGGTCCCGAGCCTGCGTCAGGAAAGTGGGTACATCGGGCAGCAGTTTGTCGTGAACCTGCCCCGGGGAAGCGAGCTCGTTGTCGACAAGACCGTCTCCCTGTTCACCTCCAGGGACAAGGCCATTTCCGAGTGCGGCCTGGAAGCCCGCAAGGCCGCAGCCCGGTGCGGCCCCTTCGCCTCGCTGCGCGAGACCCACACCCTGGCGTGGAAAAACCTGTGGCGTCGTTTCGACGTGGAATTCGATCACACCGACCCCGGTGAAGGCGAACGAACGGCCATGATCCTTCACCTTTACATGTTCCATGTGCTGCAAAGCACCTCCATGCACACCATGGACCAGGACGTGGGGGTACCTTCCAGGGGCTGGCACGGGGAAGCGTACAGGGGGCATATCTTCTGGGACGAGCTTTTCATCTTTCCCCTGCTCAACTTGCGGGTCCCCGAGATCACCCGTTCCCTGCTCATGTACCGTTACCGGCGTCTGGACTCAGCCCGCAGCGCCGCCGAAAAAGCCGGCTACCGCGGGGCCATGTACCCCTGGCAAAGCGGGAGCAACGGGCGCGAGGAGACCCAGCAGGTGCACCTCAATCCCAAGAGCGGGCGCTGGATTCCGGACAACTCCCACTTGCAGCGGCACGTCAACGCGGCCATCGCCTACAACATCCACCAGTACCATCAGGTCACCAAGGACACGGAGTTCTTGTCCTTCTACGGCGCCGAGATGTTCCTGGAGATCGCGCGCTTCTGGTCGAGCATAACCACCTACAACGACCAAGCGCGGCGTTACGAGATTCTCGGGGTCATGGGACCCGATGAGTACCACGACGCCTATCCCCAGGCGCAGAAGGCAGGCCTGGACAACAACGCCTACACCAACATCATGGCCGTGTGGGTGTTGAGCCGGGCCCTGGAAATCCTCGACCTCCTGCCCCAGGACAGGCGGCAAGAGCTGTGCGAAACCATGGGACTCACCGAGGAAGAACGGGACAGGTGGCAGGACATCAGCGGGAAGATGCGGGTGGTTTTCCATGATGACGGGATCATCAGCCAGTTCGAGGGATACGAGCACCTCGAGGAGTTCGACTGGAAAGGATATAGGGAAAGGTATGAGGACATCCAGCGGCTGGACCGGATTCTCGAATCCGAAGACGACACGCCGAACCGCTACAAGGTGTCCAAGCAGGCCGACGTGCTCATGCTGTTCTATCTTTTTTCTTCCGAGCAGCTCCAAGAGCTTTTCACCCAGCTCGGGTATCCTTTCGAACGCGAAACCATCCCCAAGAACATCCAATACTACCTGGAACGCTCCTCCCACGGTTCGACCCTGAGCCGCGTCGTGCACTCCTGGGTCCTGGCACGTTCGGACCGGGCCCGGTCGTGGCGCCTTTTCAAAGAAGCCCTGGAAAGCGATGTGGCCGACATCCAGGGCGGTACCACGCCGGAGGGCATACACCTGGGCGCCATGGCCGGCGTGCTCGATTTGCTCAAACGGGGGTACCTGGGAATCGAGCCGCGTGGAGACGTGTTGTGGTTCAACCCGGCCCTTCCCGAGGAAATGGCCGGCCTCCGCGCGCAGATCCGTTACCGGAGCCACACCCTGGACCTGGAGATCAAGGAGGGCGCCCTGCAAGTGTGCGCGTGCAGGTCGGCCCAGGGGCCGGTCAGCATCGGATTCAAGGGGCAGGTGTTCACTCTGGAGCAGGGGGAGACCCAGCGGTTCTCCCTTTCTTAGAGCGCGCCTGAGAACCCCCTTTAGGGTCAATACCCGTGCATGAATCCGCTTCGGGCTCCCGGCGACCGTGCCCGATGGAGCGCGTGGAGGCTGACCGAGAATGAACATCGAACATCATACGTCCAACACCGAACGTTGAATTTCAAAGAGAAGCAAACGGACTAGCGGCTTCGAAGCTCGCCGATTCCAGCACTCGGTGAGAAGCACTGATGCAGAAGGCCGAGACACCGAAGATTTCCGTTTCGCGCGTCAAGCCAGCTGATCAGGAGCCAGGGAAAGTCGCTGGATGTTCAGTGCTGAACATCGGTTTGTCATTCGACGTTGGACGTTCATTCCTCGATGGAGGAGGATTCATTCACGGGTATTGCCTTTAGGGTCGGGGGTACTCGGGGTGCCGCCCCCAGGACGCCACCCCTCGGAGCAGTCTGGGGGCAGGAAGCCCAACTTCCAGACACGCTCTTGCAACCGGATCTCGAATAGATCGGCTCAAAGCAGCATGACGAAAAAAACAGACACATCCGCTTCCCGCGCCCTTCCGTCGGCGCCGTGGTCCCGATCGGCAGACGAGGTGCTCGAACACCTGGGCACCTCCCAGAAGAGCGGCCTGCAAAGCGCGCAGGTCCGCCAAAGACTGCGCGTGTACGGACCCAACCGGCTGCGGCCTCCCAGGAGCAAGCCCGCCTGGGTGATCCTTCTCAGTCAATTCAAAAATTTCATCGTGCTGCTTCTCGCCTGCGCCGTGGGCCTGTCCTTCGCCTTCGGCCAATGGCTCGAAGGGGTATCCATCGTGGTGGCCATCGCCATCAACGGGGCCATCGGCTTTTTCACCGAACTGCGTGCCCAACGCTCCATGGAAAGCCTGCGCCGCATGAGCCGCACCCTGGCCAAGGTGCGCAGGCAGGGTCGCGTCGATGAGATCTCCGCCCCGGACCTGGTGCCGGGAGACATGGTGGTGGTGGAGGCCGGAGACGTGGTCCCCGCGGACCTTCGCCTCTTGGAGGCCTCCAAGCTGCGGGTGGACGAATCGACCCTTACCGGAGAATCCGTCCCTGTCACAAAGACTGTTTTAGCACTGGACGGGGACGTTTCCCTGGCCGAACGTACGAACATGCTTTTCAAGGGAACCGCCGTCACCGGAGGATCCGGAGAAGGGGTGGTCACGGCCACGGGGATGGACACGGAACTGGGGCGCATCTCCTCCCTGGTCGAGGAGGCCGGGGAGGAGGCGAGCCCCCTTGCCAAACGCCTGGACAGGCTGGGGCACCGGCTCATTCTGATCACCGTGGCCATCGCACTGCTTGTGGGTGTAAGCGGCATTGTGGGAGGAAGGGATGTCCTTCTGATCATCGAAACGGCCATCGCTCTGGCAGTGGCGGCCATACCCGAGGGACTTCCCATCGTGGCCACCATCGCCCTGGCCAGGGGGATGTGGCGCATGGCCGGTCACAACGCCGTCATCAACCGTCTTTCCGCGGTGGAGACCCTGGGCGCCACCAGCGTCATCTGCACGGACAAGACCGGCACCCTGACCCGGAACCGGATGTCCGTCACCCGCCTCGTGGTGGTGCGCTCGGGCTCTGCGCATCTGCAAGAAGTGGAAGTGGCGCTTTCCGAGGAGTCCGAGGCCTCGGGAAACAACTCCTTCACCATCGGCGAAGACCCGGTGGCTCCCTCGGAGCATGAAACCCTCATGGCGGCCTTGGAAGTGGGGGTGCTTTGCACCAACGCGCGCCTGGACAGGCAGGCCCCCTGGGACCAGGACCGGGCCGTGGGCGACCCCTTGGAGATCGCCCTTCTCTGTGCAGGGGCCGCTGCGGGAATTGTGCGGGAACAGATCCTCGAGCGGCTGCCCGAAGCGAAGGAAGAGGCCTTCGATCCCCAGATCGCCATGATGGCCACGTTCCATGAAGAAGAAGGCCACTACCGTGTGGCCGTCAAAGGGGCCCCGGAGGCCGTCCTGGAATCCTGCACCAGCCTGCGCACCGTAGGAGGCGATCGTGAGATGGGCGACGAGCACAGGGAGGCCCTGGCCAGGCACAACGCAAGGCTGGCGGAAAGGGGGCTCCGTGTTCTGGCAGTGGCCGAAAAACGCTCCGATGAACTCGAGGCTCCCCCTTACGAAGGACTGACCTTTCTGGGGCTGGTGGGGTTGCTGGATCCCCCGCGACAGGGGGTGGCCGAGGCCGTGGCCTCCTGCCGCAAGGCAGGGATACGGGTGGTCATGGTGACCGGCGATCAGGCCGTGACGGCCAAGAGCATCGCCAAGCAGGTGGGGCTTGTCCGGGGCGGCGAGATGGATGTCATTCACGGCAAGGACCTGAAAGTCCCTTCCCGGCTTTCCCGGAAGGAACGGGACAGACTGCTCGGGGCCCAGGTCTTCACCCGGGTGAACCCCGAGCAAAAACTCGATTTGATCGGGCTCCACAAGGAGAGCGGTTCGGTGGTGGCCATGACCGGAGACGGCGTCAATGACGCTCCGGCCTTGAAAAAAGCCGATATAGGCATTGCCATGGGCCGACGGGGAACCCAGGTGGCGCGCGAAGCGGCGGACATGGTGCTCAAAGACGATGCCTTCAGTACCATCGTTGTGGCCATAGAGCAGGGACGGGCCATATTCGACAACATCCGCAAATTCATCCTCTATCTGCTTTCGGGCAACGTGGGAGAGATCATGATCGTGGGCTTCGCCCTGCTCATGGGAGCGCCCTTGCCCATCCTCCCGCTGCAGATACTCTACCTGAACATGATCGGCGATGTCTTTCCGGCTTTGGCCTTGGGGGTGGGCCAGGGCGATCCCACGAAGATGCGCCACCCTCCCAGGAATCCCGAAGAGCCCGTTTTGACGGCGCGGCACTGGTGGGCCATCGTCGGATACGGACTGCTCCTGGCCGTTGCGGGGCTGGGAGCTTTCGGACTGGCCCTTCACCGGATGCACCTGCAAACACAGCAGGCCGTGACCGTGTGTTTTCTCACCCTGGCCTTCGCCAGGCTCTGGCACACCTTCAACATGCGTGACCGGGGCTCGGGTTGGCTCCGAAACGATGTCACCGTCAATCCCTTCGTGTGGGGGGCCCTGGCCCTGTGTGTCCTGCTGCTGGCAGGTGCCGTTTATGTTCCAGGCCTTTCCTTCGTGTTGAAGATGACCCGCCCCACCTTCGAACAGTGGCTTGTCATCGGTGCCATGAGCCTGCTGCCCCTGGCAACAGGTCAGTTGTTCAAGATCCGGGGAAATCCCCGTTGAGCGCCAGGGTCCATGGAGGAAACACCCGATGAGATCCCACCCGAGGCCGCGCGTTGTCCACAGATCGCTGCTTTCATGGGTCCTGCCCAACAACCTCAAATGGCAGGTGCTGCTTGTTGCCGCGGCCGCTTTGGCGGTTCTTGCCAATGTGGTGCCGCTGGAAGTGCAAAAAAGGATCGTCAACGAGGCGGTCCGCCTCAAGGATCTCCGCCTGCTGGCAGTCTACTGCGCGGTGTATGCGGTCGCTTTCACCGCAGCCAGCGCGCTCAAATACTGCATCAACATCTTGCAGACCGTCGTGGCTCAGCGCACGGTGGCCACCATGCGCAAGGAGCTCTATGCCCACATCATGACCCTTCCCCTGGGCTTCTTCCGCAAGACCCAGGCGGGATTGGTGATCACCGCTCTGAATACCGAGCTTGCCACCGCGGGGGATTTCATAGGCATGGCCGTGGCGGTGCCGGTGGTCAATGTGCTCACGTTGCTTGCGTTTGCCGGATACCTGCTCTGGCTCAACCCTTTTCTGGCCCTTGTCTCCCTGAGCATCTATCCTGCCGTGCTTCTGGTGGTTCCCGTCCTTCAAAAACGTGTGGATCGGTACAATCGCAAGCGAGTGGACGCTTCCCGTCGCCTTTCTGCCAGAATCGGAGAATCCGTTTCGGGAATCGAGGAGATCCATGCCCACGGCACGTACGAAACGGAAAATCACAAGTTCGGCCGCCTGACCGACGGACTGCGCAGAATACGGATCGTCTGGAGACTTTACAGATACGCGGTGAAGGCCACCAACAGTTTTTTCTCCAACCTGGGCCGTTTTCTCATCTTTTCCCTGGGCGGGTACCTGGCCATAGAAGGCCGTCTGGAACTGGGGGCCCTCGTGGCCTTCTTGTCGGCCCAGGAAAAACTGTACAACCCCTGGAAGGAGCTCATCGAGTTCTACCAGGCCTTCCAAACCGCTTCGGTCACCTACCGCCGCACCATGGAATACTTCGACGAGGAACCCGACGGTCTTCTCGCCCCCCTGGACCGTGAACCCTACGACCTGGGCAATCGCCTGGAAGTGCGCGATTTGTCGTTCGTGACCCAGGACGGCACCCGTCTGCTCGACCGCATCAGTTTCTCTGTGGAGCCGGGAGAGCATGTGGCGGTGGTGGGTTTTTCGGGCAGCGGCAAGAGCACGTTGGTCCGCTGCCTCCTGCAGCTTGTTCCCTACACGAACGGGCATGTTCTTCTGGGCGGCAAGGAACTGTCCACCCTCACCAAGAAAGAGATCAGCCGCAACATGGGGTATGTACCCCAGAGACCTTTCACCTTTGAAGGCAGCATCGAGGAAAACCTGCTTTACGGGGTTTCCGAATCGTCCCCCTCCCAAGGCCACGCCGGGCACCGCGACGCCCCCAGCCTCGATGCGCAAATCGAAGCGGTGCAGCAAAGCGCTCTTTTCGCCGATATCCTGCGATTCGGTTTGAACAGCAGACTCGACAGGCAGCGTCACCAGGAGCTCGCAGCGTGCATCGTCACGCTGCGGCAGGATTTTCTCGAAGAATATGCCCAGGAATTGGACCCGTACATCGAGTGGTACGAGGAAGATCGGTATCTTCGTCATTCGAGCATTGCCGAAAACCTTCTTTTTGCCGGTTTGCCGCACGAGCCGCAGGGTCCCGCGGGCCTACTGGAAGACGATGGGTTTGTCCGCTTGCTCCAGGAAACGGGGCTCGAAGGCCCCTTGATCGAGCAAGGGGCCCGACTCGTGGTTCAAACCTCCGACGTCCTGCCCGAACTGGCCGCCGGGCGCTTTCCGCCGGAAAGCTGCCCAATCCAGCGGGAGGAAGTCGGGGCATGCCTCTCGTTGTGCAAAAGACTCAAGAAATCGGGGCTGGCAGGGCTTTCGGAAAGTGAACGCAGCAAACTGCTCGCCATGGCCCTGCGTCTGACCCCGGCCAAGCACAAGCTCGTGTCCATATCCGAGGATCTCGAACGTTGCGTTCTGGCAAACCGGGAGACTTTCAGGAAGCGTATCGCCTCGAGGGATCCGGAAAGGTTCGCCCCCTATGAACGTTCCCGGTATATCCCTTCCCTTTCCATACTCAACAACATCCTTTTCGGCACCATCACCACCGACAGTACCCGGGTGCGGAAAAAGATGGAGCGCTGCATCAATCAGTTGTTGATACGACGGGAGATCCTCGAATCGGTTCTGCAAATGGGCCTGCAATTCCAGGTGGGTACCAAGGGCGAGAATCTTTCTGGGGGCCAGCGCCAAAAACTGACCATCGCCAGGGCCTTTCTGAAAAGGCCTTCCATACTGGTGCTCGATGAAGCCACCTCGGCACTGGACAATGCCTCTCAGGGCAGGATCCAGGAAAGCCTGGAGGACTCGCCGTGGAGACCGGACGCCACGGTGATCAGCGTGGTGCACCGGCTGGACGTTTTGGACCGCTACGACAAGGTGGCCGTCATGAAATCCGGCCAAATAGTGCAGATGGGCGGCTATGAAGAAATGATGGAAAGCCGGGGCCCCTTTTACGAGCTGGCCCGCGGCAGGGGGTGACCGTGCGGAGCTCCTCTTGCCCACCGTACAGTCTTTTCTCTTCTGGAATACAGCCCATCCTCCATTTCCTTTCCCCACAAAGAAAGGCAGACTTTCTTGCAGGTCACGGTTCGACCCATGCAGCAGATGACGCACAACCAAAGGAGACAGCATGAAGGACGACGCAACGTACATACGATGGTTCGAGGACCTGGGCGTGAAGGACGTGAGCGTGGTGGGGGGAAAAAACGCCTCGCTGGGAGAAATGATCCGTGAATTGAAAAGCGAGAATATCCGCGTCCCCGATGGTTTCGCGACCACGGCCAATGCTTACCGCCAGTTCGTGGAGGCCAACGGGCTGTCGGGCAAGATAAAGTCCCACATCGAGCAGTTGCAGGCAGGACAAAAGCCCCTGGAAACGGTGGGAAAGTCCATACGCAGGCTCTTCTTGGAAGCCCGCTTTCCCGAGGAGCTGGCCCGGAGCATCAGCGAGGCCTACCGCACACTCAGCCAAAGGTACGCGCAGGACGACCAGGAAGACCACGAGACCGACGTGGCCGTGCGCAGTTCCGCCACCGCCGAGGATCTTCCCGATGCGAGCTTTGCCGGACAGCAGGAGACCTTCCTCAATGTGCGGGGAGAAGAGGCCCTGCTGGAGGCATGCAAGAGATGCTACGCTTCCCTTTTCACCGACCGGGCCATCAGTTATCGGTCCGAAAAGAACTTCGACCACTTGGAGGTGGCACTTTCCGTGGGGGTGCAGAAAATGGTCCGCGCGGACAAGGCGGGAGCAGGGGTGATGTTTTCCATCGATCCGGAAACGGGCTTTCCCGACGTGTGCGTCATCAACGCCGCGTGGGGACTGGGGGAAAACGTGGTGCAGGGGACCGTGACCCCGGACGAGTACGTGGTGTTCAAGCCGCTGCTCGACCAGGGGGACCTTGCCCCCATTATTGGAAAGGACCTGGGCGACAAGAGCAAGACCATGGTCTATGCCAAAGGAGGCACCCACACCACGCGCAACCTGGACACCCCCAGGGAAGACCGCCTTTCCTTCGTGCTGGAAGACGGAGAAATCCTCCAACTGGCAAGGTGGGCCAAGGCGATCGAAAAACACTACGACAAACCCATGGACATCGAATGGGCCAAAGACGGGCAAACCGGCAAAATCCATATCGTGCAGGCACGTCCCGAAACGGTGCAGTCGCGCAAAGAGGCGAGCCTCCTCAAGGCTTACAGGCTCAAGGAGCGGGGAGAAAGGCTGCTCACGGGCCTTAGCATCGGCGATGCCATCGCCGCGGGCAAGGCGTGCAAGATCAAGAGCGCCGAACAGATCGAGCGCTTCGAGAAAGGGGCCATCCTGGTAACCGAGATGACCGATCCGGACTGGGTTCCCATCATGAAGCAGGCCGCGGGGATCGTCACGGACCATGGGGGACGCACGTGCCACGCGGCCATTGTCAGTCGCGAACTCGGGATCCCGGCCATCGTGGGAACCGGCAGGGCCACCGAAGCCATCGATTCGGGGCAAGAAATCACCATGTCCTGTGCGGAAGGGGACCAGGGTTTCGTGTACGAGGGCATTCTGGATTTCGAAGAACAGGAAGTGCACCTCGACAAGGTGCCCCAAACCCGCACCCGCATCATGATGAACATCGCCAGCCCCGCGGCGTCCTTCCGCTGGTGGCGCCTTCCGTGCAAGGGGATCGGCCTTGCGCGCATGGAGTTCATCATCAACAACATCATCAAGATCCACCCCATGGCCCTGGTGCGTTTCGAAACGCTCGAGGACAGGGAAACGGTGGACAAGATCAAGAAGTTGACAAGGGGGTACTCCGAGAAAACCGAGTACTTTGTCGATCACCTGGCCCGGGGAATCGGCAAGATCGCCGCTTCCCAGTATCCGGACCCCGTCATCGTGCGCATGAGCGATTTCAAGACCAACGAATATGCCGATCTGATAGGCGGCCGGCCGTTCGAACCCACCGAGAGCAACCCCATGCTGGGGTTCCGGGGGGCCTCCAGGTATTACAGCGAAGCGTACCGGGAAGGCTTCGCCCTGGAGTGCCGGGCCATCAAGCGGGTGCGGGAAAAGATGGGTTTCCACAACGTACTTGTCATGATCCCGTTTTGTCGGACCCTCGGCGAGGCCGACAGGGTGTTGGAGGTTCTTTCCCAAAACGGGCTGGAACGGGGCGAATCGGGCCTGGAGGTGTACGTGATGTGCGAGATCCCTTCCAATGTCATTCTGGCCGATGGGTTCGCCCGGCGTTTCGATGGTTTTTCCATCGGGTCCAATGACCTTACCCAGCTCGTTCTGGGGGTGGACAGGGATTCGGCCCAGCTTTCCGAACTCTTCGACGAACGCAACGAGGCCGTCAAGCGTCAGATACGCGCCCTGATTCCCACCGCCCATGAAGCGGGCTGCAAGGTGGGGATATGCGGGCAAGCGCCCAGCGATTATCCCGATTTCGCCCGATTCCTCGTGGAGCAGGGAATCGACTCCCTATCCCTGAACCCGGACAGCGTGCTGCGGGTCATACGGGAGGTGGCCCGGGCGGAAGGAGAACTCAAGACCGACGATCGATGATCGGCCAAGGAAGGGCCATCGAGGAGGCAAGCGAACAAACATGGGCCAAGATACGACCTCGGACATGGGGCAGGACGGGAAGGTGGTGTCCATACGCAGCAGCGTGGTGGACGTGCGTTTTCCCCGGGGCCTCCCGGCCCTGCATACCGTGCTGCATGGCGGCGACGAGGGGGACATCCTGCTGGAAGTCGTCTCCCACCCCGACACGACCACCACCCGGACCATCGCGCTCACCCCCACCCAGGGTCTTGCCCAAGGGTCCGGTGTCAAGAACACGGGGCACCCCTTGCGGGTTCCGGTGGGAGGCAGGCTCCTGGGCAGAGTTTTCAATGTTTTCGGGCAGGCCATCGATAAAGAGCCGCCGATCGAAGGGGGGCAGTGGCGTTCGATCCACCAGGCGCCGGTGGGGATAGGACGGCAGTCCACCACCGAGGAGATCTTCCGGACAGGCATCAAGGCCATCGACGTTCTCGCTCCCCTGGAACGGGGGGGCAAGGCCGGTATGTTCGGAGGCGCCGGAGTGGGAAAGACGGTGCTCATAATGGAACTGATCAACAACATGGCGCGCGGACATGAGGGGGTGGGCGTTTTTTGCGGTATCGGTGAGCGCTGCAGGGAGGGGGAGGAGTTTTACCGGGAGATGAAAGAGGCCGGGGTCCTGGGCCATACCGCCATGATTTTCGGCCAGATGAACGAACCTCCTGGGGCCAGGTTCCGGGTGGGCCACGGGGCCCTTACCATGGCCGAGTACTTCCGCGATGAGGCGAAGCAGGACGTGCTGCTGCTCATCGACAACATCTTCCGGTTCATCCAGGCGGGCATGGAGGTGTCGGGCCTCATGGGACAGCTCCCCTCCCGGCTCGGTTACCAGCCCACCCTGGCTTCGGAGCTGGCCGAGCTGGAAGAGCGCATCTGCAATACGGCCACGGGCGCCATCACTTCCGTCCAGGCCGTGTACGTTCCGGCCGACGATTTCACCGATCCTGCCGCGGTCCATGCTTTCGGGCACCTCTCGGCGTCCATCGTGCTTTCGCGCAAGAAGGCCGCGGAGGGTCTGTACCCTGCCATGGATCCTTTGCAGTCGGGCTCGAGCATGCTGGTGCCCCGCATCGTGGGCGAAAAACACTACCGCATCGCCCAGGAGATTCGGCGGACCCTGGCCAACTACGAGGAGCTCAAAGACATCATTTCCATGTTGGGAATGGAAGAACTGACCCAGGAAGACCGCCGAAGCGTTCACAGGGCCAGGCGCCTTGAAAGGTTCTTGACCCAACCGTTCACGGTCACCGAACAGTTCACGGGATACGAAGGCAAGACCGTGGATCTGCACGATGCCCTGGAAGGCTGTGAGCGCATTTTGAACGACGGATTCTCGGATCTGCCGGAAAGGTCTCTTTACATGATAGGCACCGTTGACGAGGCCAAGGCTCCCCGGGGGGCCGAAAGCCGATGACGCGCGCGTCCGGGAGGTCGCTGTCGTGGAGCTGACCGTACTGATTCCTTCGATGGTCTATCTCGAGCAACAGGTGCGCAAGGTGGTCGCGGAGGCCCCCGACGGTTCGTTCTGCCTGCTGCCGCAGCACATCGATTGCGCGGCGGCCCTGGTGCCCGGGCTGCTCGGTTACCAAGACCTGGAGGGCCGGGAGGTTTTCCTGGCCGTGGACGAAGGCACCCTGGTCAAGGCCGGTGACAGGGTGTGGGTTTCTGTGCGCCACGCCATGGGCGGTACGGACCTGGGCCGGCTGCGCGAAACGGTGCAAAGGGAATTTGAAAAAGTGGATGAGGGCGAGAAAGCCGCGCGCAGCGCAGTGACAAAGATCGAGGCCGGTTTCATACGGCGATTTCTGGAGATCGAACGAAATGGCTGAACCGCCTTCCCAAGAAAGGGGCGCCGCGGGGGACAGGGGGCGCATGCGCCGGGAAGTGGACGCCAAGGAACGGCGCAAGCTCGAGGCCCGCCGCAGCAAAGACGACAGTGTGCTGTTCGGTTTCGGTATGTTCGGACTGGTGGGCTGGTCCGTTGCCATCCCCACCCTCATCGCCACGGCACTCGGCGTGTGGATCGACAGCCAGTACCCCGGACCGCACTCCTGGACGCTCATGTTGCTGATCATCGGTGTCATCGCCGGGTGCCTCAACGCGTGGTTCTGGGTGACAAGACAGAGCAAGGAGTGAAGAGGCAATAACCATGGACCTTATGAGCATGCAGCAGATCACCCCCGACCAGGTAATCTTCTGGCAGTGGGGCTTTTTCCGTCTCAACGCCACCATCGTGTTCACCTGGGCGGTCATGGCAACGCTTGCGGCCGGTTCGTGGCTCGTCACACGCCGGTTGACTTCCGGCACCCGGGCTCTGTCGCGCCGGCAGAACCTTCTGGAGACGCTGGTCGGGGCAATGATCGATGAAATCGAGGGGATCAGCCCCCGCGAGGCTCGCACGTACCTGCCCCTGGTGGGCAGCTTGTTCTTGTTCATCGCCGTGTGCAACCTGCTGACCGTGGTGCCCGGTTACGCGGCGCCCACCGCCTCCCTGTCCACCACGGCGTCCCTGGCCCTTTGCGTGTTCGCGGCCGTTCCCCTTTACGGGATACGAAGCCGCGGGATCCGCGGGTATCTCGGGCAGTACCTCCAGCCCACGGTGCTCATGCTCCCTTTCAACGTCATGGGGGAGCTCTCGCGCACCCTGGCCCTGGCCATACGGCTTTTCGGAAACGTGATGAGCGGCATGAAAATCGCCGCCATCTTGCTCGCCATCGCCCCTTTCGTCTTCCCGGTGGTCATGCATGCCTTGGGTCTGCTCACCGGGATGATACAGGCCTATATCTTTGCAGTGCTGGCGATGGTCTATATCGCCTCGGCATCCCGGGCCCGGCAAGAAAGTAAGCAGCGGGCCTAGCGCCCCGCAAAAACAAGGAGGAAAGGAGACTGTCATGGACAGTGTGACGCTCATCGGGTTGGGTTCCGTCCTGGCCGCGGGATTGACGATCGCCATCGGCGCCATAGGCCCGGCCATAGGTGAGGGGCGGGCCGTGGCCCAGGGTCTGGCTTCCATATCGCAGCAGCCGGACATGTCCAATCGCATCACCCGGACCCTTTTCGTGGGGCTTGCCATGATCGAATCCACAGCCATTTACGCTTTTGTGGTTTCCATGATCCTGCTGTTCGCCAACCCTTTCTGGGAATACGCCATATCCCACGCCGGAGGATAAGACATGCTCATCGACTGGTTCACCGTGACCGCCCAAGTGGTCAATTTCCTGATCCTTGTGGCCCTGCTCAAACATTTCCTCTATGGACCGATTCTCGAAGCCATGGACAGGAGAAGCGAGCGGGTAAGGTCCCGCCTGGAGGCGGCGGACAGCAAGAGGCGGGAGGCCGAGGAAAGACAGAACGCCTTGAAAGAGCGCCAGCGGGAATGGGAACAGCAGCGCGACGAGGTCATGTCCCGGGCCGAACGCGAGGCCGAAGAGCGCCGCAAGGACCTGGCAGAGCAAGCGCGCGCGCGTGTCAAGAGCCTGGAAGACCAATGGATCGAGTCCCTCGAAAGGGACAAGGAGGCTTTCGTCGCACAGCTTCGAGAAAGCGGGGTACGACACGTGTATGGGGTTGCGCGGCGGTGTCTGGCCGACCTTGCCGCAGTGGAACTGGAAGCCCGGCTGGTGGACACTTTTATCGCGCGGGTGACGGATCTGGATGAAGAGCAAACACGGCCGATGTGCGAGGCGATCGCCGAGACGGCCCGACCGCTCATCGTAATGAGCGCCTTCGAACTGTCCCCCGGCATGCGCCGCAAAGTGACGAGGACCCTTCACGACACACTGGCCGACGAGGCGGAAGTGGACTACCAAACCCGCCCGGATCTGATCACAGGCATCGAGCTGAAGATGGAAGGCGGAAAGGTCGCCTGGAACGTGTGCGAGTACCTCAAGGACCTGGAAGAAAGCGCCATGCAGGCGATCGAAGAGTATGTCAGACGACGGAACGGAAAGGATGAGCGAGAAGCAAGAAGTGCGGAGCACCGGGCCTGACGGCATCGCCGGGGATAAATGGAGGCAAACCTTCCGGCTTCTCGACCGGGTCCTGGAAGGGCACAGCCCGCTCCTGGCGATTCGTGAGGTGGGAACCGTCACGGCGGTGGAAAGCGCAGTGGTTTATGTGGCAGGGCTCAGGGGGGTGCGATCCGAAGAGCTGCTGCGATGCGAAAGCAACGTGCAGGCCATGGCCTTCAACGTGGACGAGACCCAGGTGGGTGCGGTTCTCTTGGATGAAGACCCGTCCCTGCGCGCCGGGGATGAGGTGGTCCGGGAAAGGAAGGTGCTCGATGTACCGGTGGGATCCGGTCTTCTGGGAAGGATAGTCAACGGGCGGGGCCGCCCGGTGGACGGGGCGGGTCCCCTGTCTGCCGACAGAAGGCTTCCGGTGGAAAGACCGGCTCCTGCCATCATGGACCGCGCACCGGTCAGCGTTCCTCTGCAAACGGGGCTGAAGGTGGTCGATGCGCTCATTCCCATAGGCAGGGGCCAGAGAGAGCTGATACTGGGCGATCGCCAAGTGGGAAAGACCGCCGTGGCCCTGGACACCATCCTAAACCAGAAGGGCGCGGACGTGATCTGCATCTATTGCGGGATCGGAAAACGCGCTTCCGCCATGGCCAAGGTGATCGATGATCTGCGCAAACAGGGGGCCCTGGAGTACTGCACGGTCCTTACCACCACCGAGGAAGATCCCCCGGGACTGCAATTCGTCGCGCCGTACACGGCCATGAGCATGGGGGAGCATTTCATGGCCCAGGGAAAAGACGTCCTCGTGGTTCTCGATGACCTCACACGGCACGCGAGGGCCTACCGGGAGCTGTCGCTGCTCCTGCGAAGACCGCCGGGCAGAGAAGCTTACCCTGGAGACATCTTTTACATCCATTCGAGGCTGTTGGAGCGCTCGACCCACCTTTCGCAGGACCTTGGGGGAGGCTCCCTGACGGCCCTTCCCATCATCGAAACAGAGGCCCAGAACATCTCGGCGTACATCCCCACCAACCTTATTTCCATCACCGACGGTCAGATCTACCTGTCCCCCGAGCTGTTCCAAAAGGGCATCCTCCCCGCGGTGGACGTGGGAAAGTCGGTCTCCCGGGTGGGGGGAAAAACCCAGTTGCACGCGTTCCGAGCGGTTGCGGGAGACCTGCGCCTGTCCTACGCACAGTTCGAGGAGCTGGAGTCCTTCGCGCGCTTCGGCACCCGCCTGGACGAAGAGACCCGAAAGACCCTGGGCAGGGGACGTCGGGTCCGGGAGGTCCTGAGGCAACCCCAGTATGCGCCGCTGCCGGCCTGGGAGCAAATAGCGGTGCTGGTGGCCGTGAACGAAGGGATCTTCGACCCACTGGCCCTGGAGGAGGTCCCCGCTGCGGAAGAGCAGGTGCGCCGCGCCGTTTCCGGAAAACTGCCCCAACTGTGCGAACGCATCGGAAAAGGAGAGAAGCTCACCGAGCAGGACATCCTCGCCCTTCGAGAAAGCGCCGAGGAATCCGTGAAAGCAACGGTGTCCTCCGGGTGAAGGCGGGAGCCCATGCTGCAGATCGAAGCCCTGAAAAAAAGGATCGAGACCACGAGGGATTTGCAGTCCGTCGTCAAGACCATGAAGGCACTGGCAGCGGTGAACATCAGACAGTACGAGCGCGCGGCGCGCTCCATCGAGCATTACACGCGGACCACCGAAATGGCGCTCCAGGTGCTGCTGCTCGATCCCGTGCACCCCCCCCTGGCCCGGGGAGCGCCCAAAGAACGTGTGGGCGGCGTGGTGTTCGGTTCCGATCAGGGAATGTGCGGGCAGTTGAACGACCAGGTGGTCGCCCATGCCTGCGCCTTCCTCGACAAGGAATTTCCCTTGCACGGATCGAACCGCCGCATTCTGGCCCTGGGGCAACGCGTGCACGCACGGCTGCGCGACCGAGGCCACCGCGTGGAAGCTTCCTATGCCATGCCCGGTTCGGTCAAGGGGATCGTTCCCGGTGTCCAGGACCTGCTGGTCCACATCGAAAAGTGGCTCCGTGAAGACACCGCCCAGCACGTGGTTCTTTTCCACGGAAAACAAATCTCGGGTGCGTCCTACCGTGCCCAGGCGGTGCGCCTGCTGCCCCTGGACAAGGCCTGGCTGGACAGGCTGCGGGAAAAGAAATGGCCCACACACTGCGTTCCCATGTTCACCATGGAAAAGGGCCCGCTCTTTTCCGCCCTTGTCCGCCAGCACCTTTTCGCCTGTCTGTTCCGTGCCTATGCCCAGTCCCTTGCCAGCGAGAACGCCGCCAGGCTCTCGGCCATGCAGGGGGCCGAGAAGAACATCGAGGAGAGGCTGGAGGAACTGACGGCCCGGTTCCACAAGAAGCGGCAGATGTCGATCACCGAAGAGCTGCTCGACATCGTCGCCGGGTGGGAAGCGCTCAAGCAGGAGAAGCGGGGCTGAGGAACAATGCCCCGCTCCGTGCCAAAAGCGCACAAAGGCAAAGGGAGATCCAAAAAGCACTTCCGGTATTGTACAGGTGCGCTGTCATTCACAACGGCTGTAGAACCGCCGTGCATCCTCGAAAAACCGTATCCTCGCACTGTCGTGGGTGTAGAACATATGCCCTCCGCCATAGACTCTCATGGACAGATTGTCCGCTATGGCCGGGTCCAGCGACATCTGTCGCGTCACCAGGACGGACCCGAAATAGGGAGTGACCAAATCGTAAACTCCGTGGGCGATGAGCACTTTCAGATGGATGTCGACACTCATGCAACGCTTCAGTTCTTGCGCCGCCCCCACGAAACCCTGGGACGAGGCAATCCCTGAGGACCAGTTCCAGCTTCTGAACACCTCCTTGTTCAGCAGCTCGTAGGCCCTGTCTGTCTCGAATTGGAGCTGGTCGCGCACGTAATGGTTGAAGGCGCCGGCAAGCTGTGCGTTGATGCGCAGCAGCAGGGGATCCTGTCCCGATGGGAGGGGAAATGCGGGGTCCGGATCGATGGACGTTCGGCTCCCATCATAGACACTGACCAATCGCTCCCTGTCGCGCAGCAGCTCCTTGGAGAACAGGGCCGGCCGAATCCGGCACCGGTTCCTTCGCACCAGCTCCCTATCCAGGCCGGTGAACCGGGCCAAACGATCGATGACGGCGGGCACGGCGCTTCCTTGGGCCAGGGCCGGCAGAAGCTCTTGCACGGCAAATTGCTCAACGTGCGTCAATGCCTCGCGCAGCCCCTCTTGCCCGGACGGTTGCTCATGGGAGCGCGCCTTGCCGTGGTGCCTCGCCGTCGCCGCGAAAGAGGGCAGGGAGGCCACCCAGGGCAAAAGCCCGGGGATTTGGCCCGGGAGGACCCCGAATTCCAGTGCGGGGGACACCAGCACGAGCCCGTTTACGGCGATCCCGTAATCGGACTGCAACAGATGGGAAAGGGCTGCGGCCCTGAATCCCCCGTAGCTTTCCCCCACCAGGAACTTCGGGGAGAGCCACCGGCCGTTCCTGGTCAGGTACAGGCGGACGAACTTGGCGAGAATGTTCACATCCTCCTGCACCCCCCAAGGTTTCTGCGCGGCGCTCTTCTCGCCATCACCACTGCCGTTTTTGCATCGGCTGTACCCCGTACCCACGGGATCCACGAACACCAGGTCGGTGAATTCCAGCCAGCAGTGTCGGTTCTCTGCCAAGGGGCTTGGTGGCCCGGGAACGGCGCCATTGGAAGCGAAGACCACCCGCCTGGGGCCCAGTGCCCCCAGGTGCAAATAGGCCGACGCGGCCCCCGGCCCCCCGTTGAAGACAAAAGTGACCGGTCGTGTCTTCGGGCCCCCTTGCTCCTGCACTTCGTAGCCGATGAAAAAGATGCCGCACGCGGGACCCTTTTCCTCGTCCACGGACACCTCCAAAGCACCTGCCGTGGCCGTGTAGGCGCGGGCCCCCTTGACCGTTTGCAGCACATGGTGGGTCGTGCGCGGTCTGTCCTCGGAAAAGGGACTCTTTCCTGTTTCGGTATCTGCACAGGGCGGCTTTTCCCCCGGCGGTTCTTTGGGTGCTTGCGCTCCGGCCGGCGGTGGCCATAGACCGCACAACAGAACACCCCCCACGATCCCTATAAGACCAGCTCTCCAGGCGGCGCGCCCCTGGGTTTTTCCTCGGTGGTTTCTCTCCATATCGTTCTCCCCCACAATGAACAAGGCGCCCGGACACCCGTCTGCACGCTGGTGCAGCGAGGATTTCTTGCGATTGGGGCCCGAGAGCACCTGAAAATACCTTCACTACCTTTATGCAAGAGCCGGCCGGCCGGTGCCATCGTTCTTTCCACCCACGGCTGGACCGGATGGCGAAGGTTCATTTTTGGCTCGGTGGCCGAAAAAGTGGTCCGGCTTGCAGGGTGTCCTGTGCTCGCCGTCCCCTGTCCGGAGAAGGGGTGAGCCGTCGAGGTCACAGCACATGGTCCTCGAACACCGCGCAGATCTCCCGTCTCAGGTCCCCCAGGGAGGTGAAGTACGGGTCGATGGCCGCGATCCTTTGGGCAAGGGATCGGTGTTCTTCCCCGAGGCTCAGGAGCCACGCGCTGAAATCGTCTTTTCCCCGCTGCGTTCTGTTGCGTGCGTCGATGAAGTGATAGAAGACGCTTCCATAGGACAGGTGGGGTAGCGCTGTTTTCAACTCCAGGGGGGTGTGGATGCACACTTGCGTGTCGAAGACGACGATCTGGGACTTGACGAAGTGAAAGGGAGCCCGGGCGGGAAGCCAGGCCATGGCCCCCTTCTCGTACAGCCTTTGCTCCATGAGATCCAGCAGTTCACGGCGCAAGGGCTCCATGTCACCGAAATCCTTGGGGTCCAGTATTGCCAATCGTTCAGCGAGCACGGGATCGTACAGGCTGTGGCGGACCCAGATGGCGAAGTCGTTGGGGTACTGCGGATCGTCGAACCGCGGGCGCAGCAGCCCTCCCCAGAAATGATAGTAGATGCACCCCGAATGGGTGGTTTCCAGTCTGTCCCTGAGCTCCCGAAGGTCGTGGGCCCTTTCACCCGTTGCGATCGCGATCAGGGCGCAGTCCTTGATGGAAAAAGCGTTTGGCATGGCAACAATGATTTTCCTCTGGTGATCGTTTCCAAGCATTGTGCTGCGTATGCATCAATGCTGCCGTATCCTGTCACATTCCCCCCGCCCGAAAATGGGGTGAAGGGTGTATTTTTTCCCCAACCCACTCCACACCCGAGGGGGTGAACCAGATCATGCTTTGAACGTCCCGGGCGGGACCCGTTCTTCTGGTCTATATTGCTCAATTCGACACGCATGGGGCTTAAGGGAGCCGGAATGACGGTGATTTTCATCTCCGGGGGGACCAGGGGGCGAGGGCTCCGGTCGGCTGGCCGAAGATGGGGCCGACTTGGAGGGGCCAAAGTCGTGACCAAGCCCGTTTTTGTCCATCGGCGCAGTGAGCAATTCTCGGCCCGAACGACGGGCCGGGTCTCCGCCGCTGTAAAATACGTTCGGGGCCCCATACTATCCCCTGGTTTACGCGTTTACCATGGGGCATGACTTGGCGCAAACTGCGCGGGTTTCGTACCGAAGCGTCCCGATGCCCGCCAAGGATGCGCCTTTGCCGAAGCGTCGGAATCGGCAGAGTGGTGGGGCCCTCAGAGCTTGTCTTCCCGATTTAGCGCTGGGGGGCTCGGGAGCCCGGGCAGGCGGTTCTTTCCGCAGTTTGGAGTTAGGAAGCCCGAAGACACGCTCTCAGACACCGACGGGAAAGGGGGAAAGAATGCTGCGCAGTATCGACGAGCTGACGGGGTACACGTTGCAAGCGGAAGACGGGGAGATCGGACGGTGCAAGGACTTCCTTTTTGACGACGAGTGGTGGGGGGTCCGATACATGGTGGCCGATACCCGGAAGTGGTTGCCGGGCAGGAAGGTGCTGGTTTCGCCCATATCCTTGGGAGAGGCCCAGTGGACCCATCGGATTCTTCCGGTCAGACTGACAAAGGAACAGATCGAGAAAGCGCCGGGGCTCGAGGAACAGGCCCCGGTGAGCAGGCAGTACGAAATGCGCTGGTCCAGGTACTATCATTGGCCCTATTATTGGCCGGGTTCGCGCCTGTGGGGGACCGCCCATCTTCCCGGCGAACTGTTTATCGCCAGCCGAGTCCCTGAGGAACCACCTGCCGCGGAACCGCCTTCTCCGACGGAGAATCACATACGTTCCACCAAAGAGGTCAAGGGCTACCACATCATGGCCGCAGACGGCGCCATCGGACACGTGGAGGACTTCATCGTGGATGATGGCACCTGGGCCATCCGGTACCTGGTGGTCGACACCAGGAACTGGCTGCCGGGTCGAAAGGTCCTGGTGGCCCCCCAATGGATCGGATCGGTGCATTGGGCGGAAAGGAGCGTGACGACCTGTCTTTCCACTGAGGCTGTGAAAAACAGCCCCCCCTATGATCCCCATGCGCCGGTCAACCGGGAATACGAAGAGCGCCTCTACGATTTCCACGGCCGCCCCAAGTACTGGGTTTGAGGGACTTTTATGACACCAAGCCCGCGCAGGAGTCCTCGGCGAAACTCCATCGGACGGTCACCTTGCCCGCCCGGCGATCGCATTCCGCGCGAAGAGCCCGCACGTCGTCCTGATGCACCGCCGTAATCCGTGTGTCCACGATACGGTTAAGAGGTTGGCAAAGGAGGGGATCAGCGTGCTCAGTCGTAGTGAGTCCACATTCGAATAACTTCAACGGTCTTGATGTCATCCAGGGTTTGGCAGACTGCCGCTGTTGGAAATTGATCCGACGAGAGCACGCCCCGGAAAAATCGCCGATGAGCTTTTCGTACGCAGGAGGTGACTGGCAGGTATCCTCTATGAGTATATTGAGGATGCGTGTAGGCTTGTGGCTTCAAACCGGATCGCGCCGATTTCTTTGCGTCTCTTTTCGCGTGCTTGGTGAAAACCAGCCGCCAACTCACCAGTCAAGCTCTTCGTGGCACTCGTCTACCGAAGTCTTCAATCCCTCGCGTATGGAGATGAACCCAATCTCCCTTCCGCCAGCTTTCGCGGAGGACTTTCCTACGTGTGGGCGGTTTCATCGCGGGATAAGTCTTGTGCTCTACCCTCCTCGTCGTGTTTTTTTCTCATAACTTTCTTCCTCGTGCTCCTGCGTGGCCATGCGCACCTGTTGATCAGAGGCAGCCTTTTCGTGAGCCACGTCGCCACCAGGGCCAGCTCTTCGCTTCTCAAGCGCGCTCAACGCTTCACTCTGGCCATAGAGAATCAATGTGTCGCCTGGATAGATCTTCGTCTGGCTCCGGGGTACTCCCACGTAACTGCCATCTGTACGTTCCAAACCCAGTATGTTCACGCCTTCATCGTTAAGTCGGCACTCACCTAGGGGCCGATTCGCAATCCAATCGTCTCCTTCAACGGCCATGCGCGTTACACCATACCCGTCGGAGAGATTCAGCAGGCTCGCATAGTCGCGTACGTCCAAGTCCGTCCATCGTTTAAGTACCTGCTGCATCAACTTTTCCATCATCCGTTCCAAGGCTTTGCTGAGCGATAGTCCCCACAACACGCCGATACCTGCCAGGATCCAGAGGAGTCTTGTGATCCGGTCGAAACCTTCTTCCCCGGTCGTGCCGACGAACGACAAAATTAAGGATAGCACGATTGACAAAAGCCCGGCGCTTCGGACGAACATCAGTAACATGATAATCCTGCGGCGGACTGGATGGTCTACCACGGACTCGGCTTCAGAAGTCGTGAAACCGGTGCCGGTGAATGCCGAGCGTGCCTGAAACTTCGCCGCGTCCTGGGACAGCCCAGTCATCTTCAGTGCCACAGTCGCCAGGCGTGTGATGAACAGCGACAGTCCGAGAATTGTGAGTAGAGCGATAATACCAATAATTCCAAGCAAGCTTCACGTCCTGTTCTACGAAAGTTCGCGGCAATGTTCCACAAGTGGTTCAAGTAATTTTGTCGTACAGGATGAACGCAGTAATTTAGCTGACGATTGCTCCATTTCGCTTTTTATTGGGCGAAACCCGGGACGCCCCACATATTTACAGTTCCTTGTCCAATAGCTCAAAGCCCTTGATCTCTGCCATTTTTTCACCGCGGGCTACCGACTGACTCACACCAGATAATGAAAGATTCGAACTCCTTGACAGCTTGCCCATGCTAATGCCAAGGTCTCTGACTGCCCAGAAACAAAAAAGACTTCGCGCCGCAACACGTCTGCGTGATTTCCCGCTCTTCCATGTCTCGATTGCCTCAAGCTCCATCACAGAACACGCCCGGTTTGCGACCATGCTAAGTGAAGATCATATCCTTTAGATATCAACACATTCTTCCGTTCCAGGTGTTCTCCGGCCATTGACAGCACCTGATCCACAAAATCGTCATCCCCAAAGATTCGCTCATCTGATTTTTCAAAAATCCTTGCCTTTCGCTGGGTAAAGCCTGTCGCCGCAAGTATGCCCACGAACACCGCCGCTCTTAAGCAATGGAATCTTTGCATTTTTCCGCATTCCTACAGGATGGCAACCACAGACACCTCAATTACCCTTGAGTCAGGGCGAACAGCCAAGCTCAGCGGCTGGGCTTTCCAGCGCCCGCTGAGGCCTTGTTGGGCCATCCTCTTGGCTTGGCGATTTTGAATCAAGATCAAAATCGTCCCGATGACGCCTGCAATGACAAGTCCATAATCTTGCGGAACCTGCAAGCTGACTGCTGCGCCCATGCCGACAATAGACCAAAGAAAGGGAATGATAAGCAGGTAGGCAGGTATTGATCTTGTCGTCCAAAGCAATATTCCAAAAGTAAATATCGTCCCTGGGCACGGAGCGACTCCAAACATTGGAACTTCGGGATAAGAATGGCCGAAGCTCATACCAAGGAGAGGGTAAAGAACCATCGCGTAAAGAATGAAGAATCCCCCGATTATGGGGACGGGTTTTAAGGAGAATCGAAAGGCGAGCTTGTCGTAGATTATGCCGATTAATAAGAATAGCAAACCCTGGACAATATATAATGCTCCAAAAAGCCAGCCTGCTGCATTAATAACTCTGAAATAGATTATATGGTAGAAGACTCCCATCCAAATCCAGTAAAAAGCCAGAATTCCAGAAACGATTCGCCCAGAGAGTTTGTTTTCACGAAAGGTTGCAGCAAGTGCAATAATGCCGAGTAGGTACGCGAGTACCTGGGCAGGCCAGATGGCCGTGTTGTAAGTTGCGAAAACTTCAAAGAACTGCTCCACGGTGAATGGTATTTTCATAGTGCATTCCGGAAGTCAACCATATTCTTCCAACGATCTTGGCCGACATGCTGTGTTCAGGCCGCGACCCGCTTCGGCTCAATGGCGAGTTTGAGCCCCAACGAGTCGAGCAAAGCCTTCAGCCTGGAAAGCTGTCGGTCCCCGAAGTTGCCGAGTCGCAGCCGGATCCATCTGAAGCGTATCTTGGCACGCGCGTTGACAATCCAAGGAACACCAAGCCATTCGCGGAAAGGGTTCGCGCCCCCAGCCGTCACCTACTTTTGCAGCCTCTGTGGCTCAGCATCCATCACCATAAAAAATAGCTTATGCGTTGCCCATATACAAGGGGATCTATCTCGTGTTGTCGAACTCTGCGCTTAGCCGGTGGTGCGTAGCGGTGGGGGGGGCACCAGTCCGAGTAAAGCGCGATATTATCTATGGAAGGTGTGAAAAACAGACCCCCTACGACCCTTATGTGGGCGTATTCAGCAGTTCGGGGAGGTTGAGGGGGGCGTATTTTCTTTCGTCGGTGAGAGCCTAACCCTCCTGTTTGTGGTATCCTACCGAAGAAAGTTCGGGACTTTTTTCTCAAGGTGTGCGAGTC
>Ga0209270_1001282_pt1 | contig 36955 bp, 38 predicted proteins | sample MTBAKSrepl1MetaG_FD_187456 | JGI IMG/M metagenome (GOLD analysis project Ga0209270, IMG submission 187456) | Enrichment culture microbial communities from Arthur Kill intertidal strait, New Jersey, USA, that are MTBE-degrading - MTBE-AKS1... | ecosystem: Environmental > Aquatic > Marine >...
GATTTTTTTAACAAAATGTCTAAGAAGGAACTTCCCTGATCCATGTCAGGCGCCATATGGAAAGGGTCATATCCAACCGGTGGTCACGTATGACCACTTCTCGTTTCCCCGTGGTACGTTGGGCGGCAGGTGATGGAAGCGGAAAAGCCGATGCCTTCCGACAGGGGGACTCGGCCGCATCGGCGGGATATCACGAGTGCAACAGCGTCGGGAGGGAGGGCGGGGGCAGGACTGGACCGTTTTTACTCGACGATTCCCAGGACCGTGCTCGGGCATTGGAAGGTATGAGCTGTCATGGCCGAAATGAAGAAAGATTCCTGTGATAAACGAATGTTCCCGCCGTCAGCCGACGTTCTGCAGGGCAAAATCCCAGTTGATCAGCTTATCGATCACGGCGTTGACATAGTCGGCCCGTCGATTCTGATAATCCAGGTAATACGCATGCTCCCACACATCGACGACAAGCAGTGGTTTCATTCCCGTCGTCAAAGGGACATCGGCATTGGCGGTGTGTACCACCTTGAACGCGGCGCCATCGAGAACGAGCCAGGCCCAGCCGCTGCCGAACCGTGAGACGGCCGCGTCGGCGATCTCTTTCTTGCAGGCGTCCACGCTGCCGAAAGAGTCTTTTATTCTCTCCTTCAATGGGGACGGCGGAGCGCCGCCGCCCTTGGATTTCATGCTCTTCCAGTAAAACGTGTGGTTCCAGACCTGCGCCGCGTTGTTGAAAATCGCGGCTTTTTCGGCTCGACCCGCAGTGAGGCTGATCGTCTTTTCCAGCGAGAGGTCGCTGTATTCCGTTCCCGCGATGAGCTTGTTCAGGTTGTCCACATAGCCTTTATGATGCTTCCCGAAATGAAAACCGATGGTCTTGGCGCTTATGATCGGCGCCAGGGCGCTTTCGCCATACGGCAGTGGCGGCAGGACATGGGGAGACGACGCCTGGTCGGTCGGGGAATGGCCGGTGTCTTCCTCTTTCATCTCTGCGTCTTGGCCATCGGCACCTGAGTGACGCATATTGCGAAAGGCGGCACTCAGGGTGTCCCAGGCATTCTCCACGCCGTCCTTGAGCTGTTCCCAGACGTCCTCGCCGGCCTCGCCCAACTCTTTCAGCTTCGCCTTCGTTACCTCGAGCTTCTGCTCGAGCTCGTCCACTTGCTTTGCGTATTTGATGCGGGCATCGGCTGCGGAACTCTTTGCGCCGGCCTTCCACTCGGCCAACTTGGCCTGAACCAATTCCAACTCGGCCTCTATCTTTCTTTTGTAGTCGTCTTTTTTACTCATATGGCATCTCCTTGATGATTGAAGGCGAGTCGGATCATTTGGCCCACCCTTGCATCAGGGTTTACTGAATTCCGCAACCGCATTATTGTAGGCGTCGGCCAAATCCTCCATGGCAGAATCGATACCTGATTTTAATTGGTCCCATGCGCTTCCACCGGAATCAACCAACTCCTCCATCTGTTCGGACACCGCGTCGCGTTTCCGGCGCAATGCGGCCAGCTGCTGCTCGGCCTTCACTTTCGCATCGCCGCCCAGCTCTTCAACGCTTTCCTGCAGTTGATCGATCTTTTGGTCATACTCGGCCAGCTTGGCCTCCGTCGCCTGCCGAAAGGCCTCGACCTGCTCCTCTGTGTATGCCTTGGTGGCTTCATAAGCCTCCTTGGCCTCCTGTTTGACCTCTTCCTTGGACACGCCTTCCGCCTTGCTCTGAGGTTCGTCCTTCTCACCGCAACCGTTTACGGCCACCAGGGCCGCCATCAACATCAGTGTCCATACCCCTTTTACACACATCGCTCTATTCATTCTGGTGATCTCCTTGTTTGTGGTCTTGCAGGAAAAGTTGATCTGAATGAGACTCTATCGATTCTTGAATAGTCCTCCAGTGCCCATCCACAAATGGTCCATTTGCCCGATATCGGCGTTATGCTAAAAAACTTCATCCTCGGAATATTCGACCCGAGCATGTCGATGGGGTTGCCCCGGCCCCAGAAGAGCGGCAGGAATATCTCGAGTGCCTGCATCGAATCGGGGGCGAGGGGCGCACCAACCGCCATATATCGGTTAGGGTCACGCCCGTCTTCGACCTTGAAATAACTGGATCAGCACCACAATGATGGCGATCACCAGCAGGGCATGAATGACGCCACCCAGCGTGTATCCGCTCACCAGCCCCAACCCCCACAGAATCAATAGAACCACAAATATAGTCCAGAGCATGTTGACCTCCTTTGAGACGCCTTCAATTTTTATGTTGGCGCCTGTGATTACTTATTGAAAACTTCCTTGATATCGGCGACTTTCTTTTGAACCTTGCCGGCTATATTTTCTTCTTTTCCTTCGGTTTCCAGCTCGGGGCTGTCGATTATCTTGCCGGTGACCTCTTTGATCTTACCCTTGACTTGGTGAAGATTGCCTTCCACTCCGTCTCTTGTGCTTGATTTCATGGTATGTCTCCTTTTGGTTGATGGCTCGACGCATGTTTACGCATCAAGGCCGGACAGGTCTGTTTCGAAGTTCAAGGCCGTTCCTTACATCCATGTGTAAGTTCAATCTTTATGCCAGAGATCTAATGCTCATCGGAACGACCCCCATCATTCTGATTTTTTTAACAAAATGTCTAAGAAGGAACTTCCCTGATCCATGTCAGGCGCCATATGGAAAGGGTCATATCCAACCGGTGGTCACGTATGACCACTTCTCGTTTCCCCGTGGTATGTTCGGCGGCAGGTGATGGAAGCGAAAAAGCCGATGCCTACCGACCAGGGCTACTGGGTGGCATCGGCGGGATATCACGAGTGCGACAGCGTCGGGAGCGAGGGCGGGAGCAGGACTGGACCGTTTTTATTCGACGATTCCCAGGACCGTGCTCGGGCATTGGAAGGTATGATCTGTCATCGCTGAAATGAAGACAGGTTCCTGTGCATAAACGAATGTTCCCGCCGTCAGCCGGCGTTCTGCATGTCAAAATCCCATTTGATCATCAGCGTGTTGAAAAATCCGATGTTCACAGGCTGACTCAACATGCCCAGATGCAAGGCTTGCGAAATCCCGAGGAATGAGGCGTACAAGCAAGTACGCCGCAGTGACGAGGGATGAGCAAAACGCAGCAGATGGGCGTTTTTCAACGGCCTGTTATCGATCAAGGCGTTGACATAGTCGGCCCGTCGATTCCGATAATCCAGGTTGTTCACATAGCCTTATGATTTTAATTCCAGATCTCTTTTCTTCCGCTCAAACTCCTCTTTGTCGATTTCACCTCTGGCATACCGCTTATTCAGGATATCCAAAGGTTTTTCATCGATGGAGTCATCGGAACCCTTTGATTTTGAGACCTTCAGTAGGATGTAGATGCCAACACCAACCAAAATCAAAATGATTAGCCACATAAATCCTCCTCCATATCCGTATCCCATCATATGGCCGCCCCTTGGACTATCCAGTCCCTGCGCACAAGCCAAAAATGTCAACATCGGAAGTATTATCAGCATGGACGTTATTCTTCTCATCCCCATTTTCTTTTTCATTTCATCTCCTTTTTTCTCGATCAACTCTGAATATGAATATTTAATCTCTGAAGCATCAAACAATCGTCTAGACGGTAACATCCTCTTTTCTGGCATTGGAATGGGTTTTTCTTCTATTGAAGCTACCGTGGAGCAACCAGCCGAGGATAACGCCCACCACCAGTATCAAAATCATCAACAACGCCCCGGACATCGAAAGCGTCCAGAAAAGGAATCTCAGATCCATGACCGTCACATTCTGGATGATAAATAAGGCCACTAATCCGGCCAGGATGGCTCCGATGATGACTTTAGGCTTCATGGATATTCTCCTATGCCCCGCTTCGCGGGAGTTTCAGGTTGAAATATACCGTTTGAAATGAAGGAATCATGTCAATTTGAACGTCCCTCCATAGTCGATGCTCAGGCGGCGATGGCCGGTGCGACGGCCGGGTGGATCCAAGCGCAGCAATGCAGCGGGGAATGATCGATATTTTATGCACCGGGTCGGCATGCTCGACCGACTCATCCATAATAGCATGGCCGGATTCATGAAAGGGGACAATTTGTTTCTCCCTGGCATTCATCACCGCTTGCGCCTGGGTCGGAACAAGCGAAGCCGTTCGCCATTTCAATCGGATCTCCGGTCTAAAGCTCTTATCCTCGCAAACTCACGAACCCGATGATTGAACGGCTTCCCAAGAGCCCCTTCAGTCGCTCACCCGCAGGAAGGGCGCGCAGCGGAATGCCCGTCCGTGTGGATGGCGCTCGTTAGACGCCCTCTCCATCACTGTTCAGCCATCGTTCCTTTGGGCCGCGGACTTCAGTGGGGGAAGTGGGACGTTCTTTAAAAACTCAATTGGAAACACCGGTTGTCAAGGCATGATACCGATACAGAGACACAGGTGGAGAATTTCATGATGATGTCCAGGACCATCGTGACAGACCTTGACCGTAGATGGCCACAGAGATGTTGTCGAATTTCAAAAGAGCATCCCGCTTTCACACTCAAGACGTCCAGGTCACCATGCCGGCGACTCGAATGTCACGGTTCCTCCCTGCATGGGAATGGGCGTGCACCGGCGATCCCGCTTTTTTCTTGATTTCAATCCCAACACACGCTAAAACACCCTGAATATACTCCGGAAACCCAATTGGGCAGGCTGGTGGAACACGGCCGAATCATTCCAACCCGGCCCTACGGCCCGAAAGGATGTCCATGGCTTCGGACGTTGCAACGACCCGCCACCCGCTTTTCGCGGTGCCCCGCCGGCACCGCCTCCTTCTCCACGGCATCCCCATCCCCAACGCCGCACCGTGAATGGAAGTGGGAGAGTGAAGGATGGAAATCGTTTCCGGGATGACACCGCTTCGCCGGGGAGGTGGATGGGCCCATGAACTTTTTTTTGATCCATTGCCTGGAAGCCCTGGTCTATCCGCCGGGCGGGCCCATCCTGCTCCTTGTGGCCGGGTTGCTGGCCTTGATTCGCTGGCGCCGTATGGCGTTGACCTTGATCGTTGTGGGGGTGATCACGCTCTATGCGAGCAGCATTCCCATAACCAACGCCTGCCTGTCCCAGTGGCTGGAGAAAGACCAGGCGCCCGATCCTGCCGCGCTCAATACCGCCGGGGCCATTGTGGTCCTCGCGTTCGGGGCCTACTACGGACCGTCCGAGTATGGGGAGACCACGTCGGACCCGGGCGAGATGTCCCGGCTCCGGTACGCCGCCTTTCTCCATGGCAAAACCGGCCTGCCCGTGGCGGTCATCGGCGGCGACCGGCTCAAGACCGGGCAAATCGGGGCCGACCGCATGGCCCAGGTGCTCATGCAGGAATTCAAGGTCCCGGTCCGGTATCGAGATGGCCGGAGCCTGCACACCTTTGACAATGCCAGGTACACCCGCGAAATCCTGGCCAGGGACGGCATTGACCGCGTCCTGCTGGTGACCCATGCCTGGCATATGCCCCGATCAAAACAGGCCTTTGAACGGGCCGGATTCTCGGTCATCCCGGCGCCCACGCAGTTTTACACACCAGACCCGCTGGAACAGGGATTCCTGGCCTGGATTCCCACGGCCAAAGCCATGGAGCGCAACCATTGGTATTTGCACGAGATGGGCGGGTTGCTCTGGTTCAATCTCTTTGAAAAATAGTGGACGTGGGACGCTCTTTTGAAACAGCATCCCCCGTTTACTGGAGGTGAAGTCAACATGATGAGTGAGATCAGTTGGGAAGATTTTCAGAAAGTGGAACTGCGAGTGGGTACCATCGTGGAGGCCAATGATTTTCCTGAGGCGCGAAAGCCGGCATACATCCTGAAAGTGGATTTTGGCAGTACCATTGGAGTCAAGAAGTCAAGCGCCCAGATAACGGATCTGTATACCAAAGAAGAATTGCTGGGCAAAAAGGTGATTGCGGTCGTTAATTTTCCGCCGAAGCAGATCGGTCCCATGAAGTCTGAGTGTTTGGTAACCGGTTTTTATAACCAAGACGGTAATGTTGTTCTGGCCGTTCCGGATAAGGACATACAGGACGGTGCGAAACTGGCCTGACGATGCTCATTCCGCAGACACAAAAAAGACGAACTCGAAAAACCGTCATTCGCGCGGAGACGCCGAGAACGCCAAGGAAAAACCATTGAATATTCATTGGTTATCTTTGCCCTCTCTTCGGCTTAGCAGGCTCTTCCATACGTACTGAGACAAAACACACCCGGAATGTACCCACTGCCTCCTCCGTGTTCTTCGTGTCCTTCGTGGTAAAACAGACGCTTCTTAACCCACGAAGATCACGAAGGAAAAGGTTCCTTGACGGCCGACCATCCTCTGGCTATACTTCGGATATACAGCAGGAGGTGATCCCATGCTTTCCAGAATCCAGAAATGGGGAAACAGCCAGGGCATTCGTATTCCAAAGGCGCTTCTCGTGGACGCACAAATCCGTGTCGGCGATGAGGTGAATATCGCCGTAAGAGAGGGGGCGTTGGTCGTCACGCCGGCCCAGAGAAACCGAAAAAGATATGATCTCAAGGATCTTGTGGCGAAGATCCCCGATGGCTATGAGGTCGGAGAAACCGACTGGGGAGAACCCGTCGGCAATGAGGTCTGGTAGATGCCGCCCTACATTCCCAGACAGGGAGATATCATCGCGATCACATTCGATCCGCATGCCGGCCATGAACAGAAAGGACGCCGCCCGGCGTTGGTGGTCAGCAAGGATCTGTTCAACAGCAGCACAGGGTTGGCCATGGTGTGCCCCATTACGAACACAGATCGAGGCTTTCCCTTCCACGTGCCCATTCCGACGACAAGCAAGCTGACGGGTTTCGTCATGGTCGAACAAGTGAAATCCATTGATTTCCGTGCCCGTCACGCCAGCCGGATCGAATCCGGAAACGAGGTCCTCCTGTCTGAAGCACTGTCCATTTTGGATGCCTGCATATATTGACCGGCCAGGCAGTGCGTTCATCTCTCCAAAAACAGCCTCGCCGGTCGATGCCCACCGTTCTTCGAGCCAAGAGATGGACGAGATACAGAAATACAGGGAATTGGATCGTTATTTTCAAGGTGTTGATCATGTAGACGTTAAAACGATTGAGGGTGAGGTCAGCCTGAGGCAATTTATCTCAGGCATGCTCTCGTACTCCCCGTGGTGGATCGTTTTTTTGTATCAGGTAAGGGAATTTCTCGTAAAAGCCCTGGGTTTAGTGAGGCATGAAAAGCCGGATGTCGTTCCAGCCATAAAGCCCGATGATCTCTCCTTCAATGCCGGCGATCAGGCCTCATTCTTTATTGTGAGGATGGCCAAGGAAAATGCCTATTGGGTCTCTGAAACGCCGAAAGACAGGCATTTGGCGGCCTTCTTCGGTGTGGTGGCCGAACCCATGAGCCACCCGTTGACGAAATTTCATGTATTCACATGCGTCAAGTACCTCCATTGGTCCGGGCCGGTATATTTCAATCTCATTCGCCCGTTTCATCACCTCGTTGTTTCGAGCATGATGCGACACGGCATTCGGCAACAGGAATTCCATGGACCCGGAACGCGTCCATGACCCCTCCATCCTCAGCGCCCGGTTCGTTCCTCTGACGGCCCGTGGACGGAGGACTCCGGGAGAACCCGCATTCGCCATGGGACAACCGGCTGTAGCCTCAGCGCTGCCGTTGAAAGGCAACCGATGCTAAGAATCATTCAGGTCATGGCCATATCCGTCGTGATGCTGGCTCTAACCGGACGGCCCGTAATGGGGGACGACCCGAAGAGCCTTGAGTTTTTGTATGGATATCTGGCTGGAGACTATCTGGTCATCGGAAAAGAATTGAACAGCGTCAAGACCTATTATGGTACGGCTGTCTTTTCCAATGAAAAGGATCGTCTCATTGTCATACGTGACATTCAAGGGGAGACGGTCAAAGGTGAAGGGAAAATTGAGCAAGCCCTCGGTCCCGATGACGCCAAGGTGCTTAGAGTCAGGTTTGTTCGAGCAGGGCAGGAGTATGAGGTTACTTATATTTGGCGAAGCGACCTGGACAACTATGCACGATTGTCGGGCTACTTGTATCAACCAGGAAAAGAGACAGATTCTCCAGGACTGGAAGCGCTTTTCATAGATCATACCAAGAGGTAATGACCCACCAGAAAAATCATGGGGCTGAAAAAAGGCCCTGAACCTTGAGATCTGCCTTGACATTTCAACAGGTTAAGGCCTGCCCAGCGGCGGCTGAAGGGATTTTTACGAATCCGTCAATGAATTGAAATGCACCTGAAAAGCGGACCGATGCAAGGGGCGTCCCACCATTACATCAGGTATTCAGCCGCTTGGCGACTTCAGCCACCCGGGCTCCCAGCTTTGCGGCATTGTCCGCCGTGACATCGTCAGGAGCGCCTGCGCAGGCGGTCCCATAGTGACCGGTGGCGGACATGGGATCACCCACGATGACCATGCCGTAGATGAGCATGCACTGAATGATGGACATCATGGTGGTTTCCTTACCGCCTGTGAGATCGCCCGAGGTGGCAAAGGCCGCCCCCACCTTGCCTTCCATCCGTTTCCGGGTGCCTACGAAATCATCGAACACCTGTTTGAGTTCCGCCGCCATGACCCCGAAGTAGACCGGCGAACCGGCGATGACGCCTGCGGATTCCAAGAAGTCCTCCTTGGATACATCCCTGGTGGACTTTAGAAGGGCACTCACCCCGTCCACAGAATCAACGCCTTTGGTCACGGCCTGAGCGAGCTTTTTCGTGTTTCCGCCTTTGGAATGATACAGCACGAGGATCTGCATCGTTGTCTGCTCCTTTGTGGTTCGTGTCAACCGGTCAAATTCCCCGCTGAACGGTTTGTAATGATCTTATCACGGGAGTCGAGTAAAATGAACCCCGTTCATGGCCCATGTCGTGCTCACTCGAAACCTGCTTCAAGGCCTGCCGGGGCGCCGGATCAAAGGCGCGTTCCCATGATCTTCGCAGGCACGCTGCGATGGTTGCCGATCCGGCAGGAACACCGGTCGAGAACGCGAGCACGTTGATCTTGCGGCTTGGAGCAAGCCCATCAACCATGGATTCAGGAAAGGACCCCCCCATGGAGGAACTGAAGTCCTATTTTGAAAACGCAAAGGGGATTGGCGTCATGGCCACATCCGACGCCGAGGGAAAGGTGAACGCGGCGGTCTATTCCAGGCCCCACTTTATGGAAGACGGCACCGTCGCATTCATCATGCGGGACCGGCTGACCCACCACAACATCCAGTCCAACCCCCATGCCGCTTTTCTCTTCGTGGAGGAAGGGCCCGGGTATATCGGCAGGCGCCTCTACCTGAGCAAGGTCCGGGAGGAGGAGAACAGCGAGGTTCTGGATGCCATCAGCCGAAGGCCACACGCAGGCCCTCCCGGAGACCATCGATTCCTGGTGTTTTTTCGTATCGACAAGGTCCTGCCCCTCATCGGGAGCTGAGGATGTGCTCTTTGGATCACGCCTTCTGAAACGATCGAACATCCGGATCGTTGAATAGGAGGCCGTCCACGTCATCTGGCGTGCTGCTTGAAAAAGTCCCAGATGATATCGGCCGCGTTGAGGTCTCGAAGCGGGTCGTCTTTTTCCAATCGGCTGGAGTAGTACGTTCCCGGCCATCGATGCCCCCAGTGCTCGATCACGTACAGGACGACGTCGTTGTTCCCGTGACCGTCGTGCCAGGTCTTTCGGGTCACCTCCCCGCCATGCAACCGATCCACGGATGGGTCTGTCCGGCAGCCATTGTTCCGGACCCAGAAATCGACGGCCTGGTCGACAGACAGGTACTCCCGTTCTCCGCCCTTACGAGGACTGACTCCTCCCTCATAAGGAACGGCCTGATCATCGCGGGCGTGAAAGAGGATCATGGGCAGGGGGCCGGCGGGGCTCGGAATGACCCAGAGCGGGGAATCGGAGGATGCCTTTCCGCCGATGCCCCCGGCCAGCGGCGCCGCCGCCGCCAGCAACGGGGTCTGCTCCGCGGCAAAACGGTGAGTGAGCATGCCCCCGTTGGAAAAGCCGACCATGTAAATCCGTCTCCGATCCACTCGGAATTGATCGGAGATGTCTTCGATGACATCGACCAGAAACCCCACGTCATCCGTTCCGTCACGGGCGGCCTTTCCGCAACAGTGGCCGGCGTTCCAGTGGTTGAGCAAACCGAAGATCCCGTACGCCCCGGAAGGGTACGCCACCAGAAATCCCTCACGATCCGCCAGTTCACTGAAACCCGATCGCTTTTCGATCCGCTGCGGAGTGCTGAACGCGCCGTGGATGACCAGAACGAGCGGTGCCTTTTCCGTTGCATCGTAATGGGCAGGGACATGCACCAGGTAGGAACGGCGCAGGCCCATCACTCGAATATCCAGCGTCCTCTTGTAGGTGCCTCCCGTTGGGAAGCCTTCCCTGGAGTGCATGGCCGTGCACTGCAGGCTGAGACAGCAAAGGATCAAGAGAAATAGAAACCAACCGTTCTTCATGGCGTTTCCACACCGGCCATCGTCCTGCCGGTCTCCCTGTTCACGATTATGATATCCGGGTATCCGTCCATTCGGATGGATTGCCGCCCTGTTTGCCTTCCGTATCCGCAGCGAAGGGACCTTGGAGGGAAAGCCGTTCTCGCCGGGCGTCTTCATTCCAGAGGTCGTGGCGTTTTCAGGGGGCATGGCCGATCCTTTTCAGCAGTAAAAGCCTTTCCATTCGCCTGGGAGAGGGGTGGCAGAATGGGCGCCTCTCTGCTGCGGGGCCTTGCAAAGACCATCTGCACATCCCCGAGGTAGCGTTCATGGAATCCGGCTTCACAGTAGCAAAGGTAGAATTCCCACATGCGAATGAAGCTCTCCGAATATCCGATGGCTTTCACCTTTGAGCGGCACGGCCTCAACGGCCGGTTTCTTCATTGCGCGTGGGCTTTCCTGAGCAGATTCCTGATTTCTTTACTGACCTCTCTTGTCCGAGGGTGTGTATTCGCAGCCCATCAGTCCGCAATAATCGCCGATATACTCGGCTTTGGGACGGTACAGGGCCGGTTTGCCCTGGGCTTCAGCAAATGTCTCTTCGATAATGTGGGCACACCAACCTGCCACCCGTGAGATGGCGAAGACAGGAGTGAACAGATCACCGGGTATGCCCATGAGGTGATAGACCGGAGCGCTGTAAAAATCCACATTGGGCTGAATCCCGGTCTTGCCTTGGGCCGCGAATTCGGCCAGGGCCGCTCTTTCGATGGTCTCAGACAGTTCCAACAGCTTGGCCCCACCGGTTCGCCGGGCCATGTCTTGGCCCATTTTCTTCAAGTAAACGGCCCGGGGGTCGCCGACACGATACACCGCGTGCCCCAGCCCCATGATCTTCTCGCCGCAGGCCAGCCTGTTCTTGATCCAGCCGACCACGTCGGGTTCGTCTTCCAGCTCTAGAAGCATGTCCATGACTCTCTGGTTGGCCCCTCCGTGCAGGCTGCCCGAGAGCGCACCGATGCCGGCGGTGACTCCGGCGTAGATATGGGCCTGAGTGGAGACGACCTCACGGCAGGCGAACGTCGATGCGTTGAAGGTGTGGTCTGCATGAAGAATGAGGCAGACATCCAGATCCCGGGCCGTATCCGGATCGGGCTTTTCGCCCGTGAGCATGTTTAAGAAGTTGGCGGCGTGATCCAGACGGTTATCCGGTTCGATCGCTTCCTGTCCGGTTCGAATACGGTGCCATGCCGCGGTCAGAGTCGGCAGCTTGGCCATCAAGCCCATGGTGCGGAGGACCATACCCTCGCGGGTTCTGTCGCCGGGATCGGGATCGTCCATGGCGATGAGGGGAACACAGGCCTGGAGCACATCCATGGGTGCCGCGTCACCGGGCCATCGCGTCATGTTCTCCAGGATGTATTCGGGAACCCGGCGGGCTTTCTTCACCTCTTTCTCGAAAACGGCCAGTTCTTCCGAAGCGGGCAGCCGGCCGTGGAGAAGCAGGAAGGAGGTTTCCATGAAACTGGAATGCTTGGCCAGATCTTCGATCCGAAACCCCCTGTAGATCAAGACCCCCTGGTCTCCATCGATGAAGCTGATTTTACTATCGGCGACTGTAACGCCCCTCAAGCCGGTATTCTTCACCCTGACTTCATTGGCCATGTTATCCCTCAACGGATGTTGTGAATGCCTGCCCGAGACCCGATCGCCTCCGTTTTTCTAAGATGGACTCTCGGTTCCATGATAAACCAAACGCGGTTCACCGTGTCCTGCCATGACGGGAACCGAAGATCGCAGAACGACTCGTATCATACCCCCTGGCTTGAGGAAAATGAACCCTATTCATTGCACCGGGCCGCGTTCGGCCCAACCCTTGACGAACCCGTAAAAACCTTTTTCGCGCAGAGGCGCCAAGAACTCCAAGAAAAAACGTTGCAATTTCAATAGATTATCTTTGCGCTCTTTGCGGCTTGGCGCGAGGATGTGACTTTTTGCGAGGACATCAACCCTTCCTATATCGAGTTACGCTGAAACACTGCGCCGAACTCTTTCCCATGGTCCGGAACGTGACGACCGACGAGGCTCGAGCCCTGGTCGCCCGATACCTGGGCGCATCCCTGCCCCAATGCCCATGACCGGGCGCAGGCTTCGGGTCAACCCCGAGATGGAAACCAATCGGGCCGACCTGAGGGCCTTCCGCCTTTATACGACTCCATCTTTTTTCATCAAAGCCATGCCGAACAACCGAGTTGAAAACAGGACGACTTCCCATTAGACTCGCATCACGTCCTTGAAATCGCCTGCCGGTTCAGGAATCGGAAGCATACTCCCTTCACAGGATGAATGGACCATGCTCACCTTGTCCAACATTCGTCACAAGATGTGGCCCATCTATGTGACCTTGGGCGTGACCCTGATCGTGTGGATCGGCCGCAAATGGGTCTATGGGGACGTCTTCCAAGACCCCTACAAGTACCCGGCCAAGGCGGCCTCCCTGTGCGCCACCGTGCTCATGTGCTGGGGCGCCATCCTCTCTGCGCGATTCCGCCCCCTGGAACGGTTCTTCGGCGGGCTGGACAAGGTCTACCAGGTCCACAAGCGGATCGGTCGCTGGGCCTTTTTCATCATCCCCCTTCACCCCCTGTTCCTTTCAGCCCACAACCTGCCCGACCTGTCGGCGTTCTTCCTGGAGATGGCATTTCGGCGGCCCGGCGGCAACCCGTACCTGTGGGGGCAGAATCTCGGCGCAGCGGCCCTGATGGTCATGACCGCGCTCATGATCCTCACCCTGTGGATCAAGATCCCGTATCACCGGTGGAAAAAGAGCCATGAGGGATTCGGGTTGGTCCTTTTCCTGGTGGCGGCGCACATCCTCGTGGTCGAGGACTTCAACCTGGTGTGAGTCCTATCCCATCACCTCCTTTCGCGGGTACGCGCGCCCATGACCCTTCCATCTTCAGCGCCCGGTTCGTTCCTCCCCACCTCCCGCAAGGAGATGCAGGCCCTGGGCTGGCCCCGGGCCGACGTCGTCCTCTTCACCGGTGACGCCTACGTGGACCATCCGTCCTTCGGAGCGGCCGTGATCGCGCGGGTCCTGGAGCGCGAGGGCCTTCGGGTGGCCGTGGTCCCCCAGCCCAACTGGCGCGACGACCTGCGCGACTTCACCAAGCTGGGGGTGCCCCGCCTCTTCTTTGCCGTCACCTCGGGCAACATGGACTCCATGGTCAACCACTACACCGCCAACAAGCGCCTCCGCAGCAACGACGCCTACACCCCGGAGGGGCGGGCCGGGTTCCGGCCCGACCGCGCCCTCACGGTCTATACAAAGATCCTTCGAAGGCTCTACCCCGAGACCCCGGTGGTGATCGGCGGGATCGAGGCCTCCCTCCGGCGCCTCGCGCACTACGACTTCTGGGAGGATCGGGTCAGGCCGGGCATTCTGGTGGATACCGGGGCCCACCTGCTGGTCTACGGCATGGGCGAGCGGCCCGTCGTGGAGATCGCTGCACGGCTCAATCGCGGAGACCCGGTCGAGACCCTGACCGACATTCCCCAGACGGCCTTCATCGCGCCGGACCCGAAGGCCTTCCTGTCGAGGCCCGGGGTCATTCGACTCCCGGGTTTCGAGGAATGCGTCCGCAGCCCGAAGCGCTTCGGGGAGCACTTCGCGGCCGTCGAGGAGGAATCGAACCGCCTGGAAGCGCGTCCCCTGGTGGAGGATGCCGGTCGCGGGCTGGTGGTGGTCAACCCGCCCTACCCGCCGCCGTCACAGGAGGAGATGGACGGGTGGTGGGACCTCCCGTTTCAGCGCGCGCCCCATCCCCGGTACAAAGGGAAACGCATCCCCGCCTGGGACATGATCAAACACTCGGTGACCATCCACCGGGGGTGCTTCGGCGGGTGCAGCTTCTGCTCCATATCGGCCCACCAGGGCCGGTTCATCTCCTGCCGGTCCGTGGCGTCCATCCTGCGCGAGGTGGACCGGATCGCCCGCATGCCCGACTTCAAGGGGAACCTCACGGACCTGGGCGGCCCGTCGGCCAACATGTACGCCATGGGGGGCAGGAAACGGTCCATGTGTGGCGCATGCCGAAGGCCGTCGTGCATCCATCCCTCCATCTGTCGCAACCTGGACACGAGCCATGGACCGTTACTGGAGCTCTACCGAAGGGTTCGGAGTATGCCGGAGGTGAAGCGGGTGTTCATCGGGAGCGGGATCCGTTACGACCTGTTCGACCGGCCCGTGGACGGCCCCACAGGAAAATACCTGGAGGAGGTGATGCGACATCACGTATCGGGTCGCCTCAAGGTGGCGCCGGAGCACTCCGAGCCGGAGATCCTCACACAGATGCGCAAGCCCTCCTTTGCGCTCTTCGAGCGATTCAAGGCCGAGTTCGACCGGATCAACCGCGAACACTCGCTCCGGCTTCAGCTCACGCCCTACCTCATGTCGAGCCACCCGGGCTGCACCGACGCCCACATGGCCCGGCTCATGGCCCGGCTGCACGACCTGAATCTGCGCCCCGAGCAGGTGCAGGACTTCACCCCCACACCCATGACCCTTTCGTCGGTCATCTTTCACACGGGGATCGACCCGACCACCGGGAAAACGGTCCATGTGGCCCGCGCCACGGAAAGCAAGATCCAGCAGAAGGCGTTTTTCTTTTCCAAGGCCACGAGACACAAGAAGTGAGGGGGGAGAAGGGACTTTTCGCGAGGCCCTGACCGCCCGCCGAGATCCGGAGACGAGTCGGATCATTCGGAATCAGCCTTTGCGAAGGAAGAGGATACCGGATATGACCTTACCGTTGATTGCCATCGTCTCTGGCCTGGCCCTCCTGGTCTGGAGCGCCGACCGGTTTGTGGACGGTTCTGCCTCCACCGCACGTCATTTCGGCATGCCGCCGCTCCTGATCGGCATGGTGATTGTCGGTTTCGGGACATCCGCGCCGGAGATGGTGGTTTCCGCGCTTTCGGCCTCCCAGGGGAACCCCGGAATCGCCCTGGGGAACGCCTACGGGTCGAACATCACGAACATCGCCCTGATCCTCGGGCTGGCGTCGCTGATCAGCCCCACCGCCGTCCATTCGCAGGTGTTGCGCAAGGAGTTGCCGATCCTCACCGCGGTCACGGCCCTGGCCGCCTGGCAGCTCTGGGACGGAGAAATCACCCGCATGGACGCCGTGGTGCTGCTGGGCGTGTTCGGCGGGCTGATGGCCTGGACCCTGTGGCAAGGCATGCAGAAGAAATCCGACACCCTGGGCAAGGACATGGAGCGGAAACTGGAGGTCGAAGCCACGCCGATCCGCCGGGCGGTCTTCCGGCTCGTAGCGGGGCTGGTGCTCCTGATGGTCAGCTCCCGCATCCTGGTGTGGGGTGCGGTGGAAATCGCCCATGGCCTGGGCGTCAGCGACCTGATCATCGGCCTGACCATCGTTGCGGTCGGGACCTCGCTTCCGGAGCTGGCCTCTTCGATCATCGCCGCCCGCAAGGGCGAGCACGACATCGCCCTGGGCAATATCCTGGGATCCAACCTGTTCAACACCCTGGCCGTGGTGGGGATCGCCGGGGCGATCCATCCCATGTCGGTGGGGCCGGAGGTCTTCGCCCGGGACATCCCGGTCATGGCCGTGCTGACCGTCTCCCTGTTCGTGATCGGTTACGGGTTCCGAGGTCCCGGCCGCATCAACCGGTTCGAGGGGGCAGCCCTGTTGGCCTGTTATGCCGGCTACACCACCTACCTGGCGAGCACGGTCTTCCTCCGGTGAATGCCGTCCCTGTGCTGTCCTTCTTCCCCCATCTTCGTGCCCTTCGTCTCTTCACGGCAACCGAAGGGCCATATCCGCCACGAAGGGCACAAAGGAGATCCGGGGTAGATACCGGCCGCGATTCGTGGTCATCCGCACCGCGAGGCGGACCTGGTCCTCTTCCGGCGTGACCACGGCATGCCCCCCGAATTCCCGTCTCAAGGCCGCCACCACGCGATCCGAAAAGCCGTCACGATCCCTGGAGCGAAATCGGCTCATCAGAGAAAGGGTGATGACCGGGGCCGAGCACCCGTTCTTCCGCTATCCCATGGATCAATAACGGTTGATGGATTTCCAGAACTCCGGGTCCTTGTCCCGCCAGTCTTCACCGAATTTGCGGCCGAAGAAATCGAGCAGCCTTTCACCCCACAGGGCCCAGGAACTTTTCTTGCCCCCCTTCGCCGCCAGGATATCGGCAAGAAAGAGGTCTATTTCCCCGAGCCTCTCCTTTGGAGCGAAATACGCAGCCCCGTTTCGAATGGATGTTTTCAGGTTCTCGATGTTCAGACCGTGAGCGGTCAGGATCAACGCGGGCATTTTGCGGCGAGACGCGATCTCCAGAAGATCGAACCCGCGCACTCCCATGATATCCAGAATGACCATATCGTACGTTCGGCTCTCCAGAAGATCCCTGGCCTGCTCGAACGATGCGGCCGTATCGACGCGGCACATCCAGAGGATCTCCATCAATGAATCGAGGACGTCTTCCTCATCATCCACAGCCAGGATCTTTTTGTCTTTCAGAACGGTTTCCGTTTCCACATTCGATCTCCCGCCATCTACCGTCCGGTTCTCATCGGATAGAAAAGGAACGGATCATCTCACGGGCCTGTTGATCGCCACTGATCCGGACACGCAGGAATCCCTCCGGGCTCCGGTTTATCCCTTTACCCCAAGGAATGTGCGGCCGATGATCATTTGCTCAACGGCCTTGGTCCCCTCATAGATTTCAATCACCTTGGCGTCGCGGTAGAACCGCTCGATAGGGTAATCCTTGAGGTACCCATATCCTCCATGGAGCTGAAGGGCGTCGTCCGCCACCTCAACGGCGGTCCTTGCGCCGTACCACTTGGCCATGGCCACGAGCACGGGATCGATCTTCCCTTGATCCAGGGTCCAGCACGCCTTGTAGATGAGGTTTCGAGCGGTCTCCACCTTGGTCGCCATTTTCGCGATGGTGAACTGCACGTCCTGAAACCTCGCCAGGGGTTGACCGAACGCATGCCTCTTTTGCACATGCTTCGCGGCCTGTTCCAGGGCCCCCTGGGCCAGACCCAGCCCGTGCGCGGCCACGTAGGCCCTGGAGTGATCGAAGAACTTCATGAGCTGATAGAATCCCTGACCTTCCTCGTTTCCCAGGAGTTGGGTGACCGGGACGCGCATATCGCTCAGAAAAATGTCGCCCAGGTCGGCGGCCCGCGTCCCCATCTTCTCACTGTGGGTCGCATCGTAGCCTTTTTCATGGGTGTCCACGATGATGAAGCTGAACTTCCCGTGCCCACGGCCTTCCGGACGGGTCACACAGAGGATCAAGACAACATCGGCGATGGTTGCGTTGCCGATCATGACTTTGTTTCCGTTGAGCACATAGTGGTCTCCGTCCCTGACGGCCGTCGTGCTCACACCGGCCACATCGCTGCCCGCTTCCGGCTCCGTAATCGCCATGCCCATGATGGCCTCGCTTCGAGCCACACCGGGAAGATAGCGCTGCTTCTGCTCCTCCGTGCCGAACCAGCGAATCAGCTCGTTGCCGAAGGAACACGATATGAGCGCTTGTCCTATGCCGGGCTCCACCCGCCAGAACTGCTCCAGAATCAGGGCCTGCTCCAGGAAGCCGACGCCGGCACCGCTGTATTCTTCGGGGATGGTGGATCCGACCAGCCCCAAAGGACCGGCCTTCTTCCAAAGCTCCCGTGGAAAGACGGCATCCACATCACAACCAGGCCCCCAATCGGGAAATTCCTTTTCGGCAAATTCCCTGGCCGCCGCCTGGATGTCCCGGTTCTCTTTGGTCAATGAAAAATCCATGGCTCCATTCCGTAAAAGGTGTCGAGAGAAAAAAAGAGAAAAGACCCGCCCGATTTAAAAGAACTACTTTATCATGGTATCCGGTAGCCATGTGATCAGCTCCGGATAAATAAGAAAAAGAACAAGGGCCAGCAACATAATAATCACAAATGGTATGACGCCTTTAATTACGCGATATAATGGAAAATTGGATATTCCATAGATAAGAAATATATTTAAACCAACAGGTGGCGTAAGCAATCCGGTTTCTAAAATGATCATAAAAAACACACCAAACCACACGGAATCAAATCCTGCGGCTATTATAAGTGGATATATGACGGGGAGTGTTATGACCATTATGCTCGCGGAGTCTAGAAACATACCAAAAATAAACAGCAACAAACAAACCAAGCCGAGCGTGGCCATGGGGCTGATGCCGACCTCATTGACAAAGGTCACCAGGTGGGCTGCGACGCCCATCTGCGAGGTCACGGCGCCGAAGATCCGGGCCCCCACGATGATCAGGAGAATCATGGAGCTGACTTCCGCCCCGACCAGTATGCACCGAATGAACTCCTTCCCGTTCAAGGTCCTCATGAATACGGCGGTAACGAGAACGGCATATACAACCATCACGGCAGCGGCCTCGGACGGGGTAAAGAACCCAAGGTAGATGCCGCCCAGAACAAAGACAGGAGCCACGATGCCCCAGAAGGCGTCCTTGGCGTGACGAAAGGCCTCTTTGGCGGTCAGCGGATCCGTTTTCTCTACCCGTTCCGGAACAACCCGGCCTTCAAACAGCCGTTTCCTGGAAACGAGCCCGAGGAGAATCACATAGATGCAGTAGAGCCCGAGGATAATGGCGCCGGGAATAATCCCAGCCATGAAAAGCCGGCCGATGGACTCGTTGGTAATCACCCCGTAGAGAATGTATCCGACGGACGGCGGAATGACCGTGCCGATGGTCGCTCCCGCCACCACCCCGCTCGACAGGGATTTGTCATAGCCCTGGCGGGTGAGCAGGGGAAGGGTGACGGCCGCGATGATGGAGGTCGTTGCGACGCTGGAACCGCTGATCGCGCAGAAAAAACCGCCCAGGAGGATGGTGACGACCAGGGGGGCCGAGTGAAATCGCCCGGCAAAAAGCTGAAACAGGGAAAAGACCTTTTCAACAATCTTTCCCCGTTCCAGGATCAGGCCGGCAATGATGAACAGGGGAAGGCAGGTCAAAGGAAAGCTGTCCACCGCTTGAAAGGCGAAAAAGGGGATCTGGTTGAGTGCGGATTTCCCGACCAGAAAATAGAGTCCCAGGCCGCCCACAAAGCCTAATGCGAGGAAGACGGGCATGCCGGAGAAAAGGAGGACCAGCGCGAGAAGGCACAGGCCGATCAGCATGTTTCCATATAGCGACAACACAAGGCTCGCCACGATTCCAAACAGGAAAAGGGTCATGTAAACGAACGGATTGTCCCTCAGCCGCCATTCACCGTGCGCGACAGGCGCCGGCAGGGCCTTCAGGCTCCTACCCATGGTTCGAATAATCTGCAGGGAGAGGAGAACGGCCCCCACCGCAATGGAAGAAATCAGGATACCCTTCTGAATGGGAACATCGGATATGGTCACCAGTCCCCGCTGAAAAGATCGCGAGGCCCAGTCATAGGCGGTGTAGCCGAGGACGAAGGTGAAAACCAGCGAGGCAAGCTGGACACCGAAGTCGAATCCCGGCCGGGCCCTGGAAGGCATGTGAGAAACCAGGAGGTCCACGCATATGTGGCGTTCATTTTTCAGGGTGTAGGCGGCCGAGAGAAACGTGAAGATAATGAGTGAGTAGGATGAAAGGTCAAAAAGCCCTCGGATATTGAATCCGAAGATGTTTCGAGCCACGACCTGGGTCCCGATGAATCCGGCCAGCAGAAGCATCAGGATCACCGCCGCAACCGCTGTGGCCGAAAGCAACCGATCGACGAACCGGTCGATGGATCTCAGGATATTTGCCATAACAATCCTTTTGGCATGGATGACCTCCTCATCCCGCCCACCGAATGAATCGAGATGAGAAGAACAGCCCGAGGGAAAAGGCGGGCCTGATCCGCCGGAACGGAGCCGGGACCTTCCGCGCCTTCTCCCTCAGCCTGCCGTGCTGTAGCGTTTTGGTGCCTGTCAACGGGTCTCGTCAAGGGCCTGAATGATTTTGCGGGCCTGTTCGCCGTAGCCCTTGTCCGCGCACTCTTTTACCCAGGCTTCATAGACCGGTTTCATCGGCTCGCCCCACGCCTTGAGTTCCTCGGGGGTCAGGATTTTCACCTCCCCCTTGTTCCTCAGGAGATTCAGGCTCTCCTCTTCATATTCCTGCATCCACCCCAGGGATTTCCCCTCGGTATCCTTCGCCACCTCCAGGATGATGTCCTGAAGGTCCTTGGGAATGCCGTCCCAGGTATCCAGATTGATAAAATTGACCCAGATCGTCCACCAGAAGGGGCCCACGTAGTAGTCGGAGACCTCGTAAAGCCTCTGCGCGTTCATGAAGCCCCATGAGGTGACGACACCGTCAATAGCCCCCTTGGCGATGGCATCATAGACCTCGGACGACGCAATGCGGGTGGGAGATGCTCCCCAGGCGGCGAGAGACTCGATTGCCCCGGGCACCGGTCCCCGGATCTTCAATCCCTTCATGTCGTTGATGTCGCGGATGGCCTTTTTACCACAGATGGAGTTTCCACCATAGGCGCTGTAATAGAGGATCCGGACATTCTGCTTGGCGAAGAGGTCCTGCAAGACCACATCCACGGAATCTTTCGCCCTCACCCAGTGATTGATGTCTTCAATCAGGAGGAAGTAATCGGAAAATTTGAAGACAGGATTGTACCCGGCCCAGTGACCGACGGACGTCAACCCCATTTCCACCCCGCCCATGGTGGCGGCATCGATCCCCTCGATGAAAGTGAAGAGCTGTCCCGCGGGGTAGAGTTCCACCACGACCCGGCCCTCGGTCTTTTTCTCCACCTGCTCCTTGAAATAGACCATGTCCTTGACGCAGAAATGGTGGGTTGGAGGCATGCCCGTATAGTAACGGAGTTTGTAGGTGTCACCCGCCCATGTGCAAGGGATTGCGATCCCCATGGTGAGGGCGGCGAAAAGGGTCAACGCAAAAAGCCTTGAAATCCATCTATCCATCGTCTGCCTCCTGCCTTTTTGGGGTTGGCTGAATCCATCCATCGTCTCATGAAGCCTGTCGATTTCCTGTGATCACCTCCTTTCGCCGTCCTCGCTTCCGAAAACCGGCGGCCCTCATGCGCAAGAGACACCGGGGAGACCGAAGGTCACGATCGGTATCGTTTCCTCAGGTCTCTCTTGAGGATTTTCCCGCTGGGATTCTTGGGAAGCTCGGGCACAAACGCGACGCTCTTCGGCCTCTTGTACCGGGCCAGGCGCTCCTGACAGAACGTGATGAGCTCCGCCTCGGAAACGCCCGCCCCGTCCCTCAGTACCACGACGGCCTTGACATTCTCTCCCCATTGGGGATCCGGAACTCCGATCACGGCGGCCTCGAGGATCGCCGGGTGACTGTGGAGGATGTCCTCCACCTCTTTGGTGTAGATATTTTCCCCGCCGCTTATGATCATGTCCTTCTCACGGTCCAGAATATAGAAATATCCTCCTTCATCCATCATTCCGATGTCCCCGGTCTTGAACCACCCGTCGGACGCGGTCTTTTCCGTCTGCTCCGAATCCCGCCAGTATCCCCGAATCACCGAAGGCCCCCGGACCCAGATCTCCCCGCCGGTCCGGCAAGGTGCGTCACGGCCTTCCCCATCCACCACCTTGACTTCGTAGAGCGGCGTTCTGCGTCCGGCGGAAGCAAGTCTCTCCTTCTGAACCGCACTCCCCCGAATCACATGATCTTCCGGCAGGAGAAAGGTGGCCTCCAGTGTCTCGGTCAGACCGTAGCCCTGAGTGAACTGCACGCCCTCCAGCCGGTTCAGGGCCATGTCAAGGAGGGGCAGCGGCATGGGACCTCCTCCATAGAAGATCTTGATCATGGAGGAGGTGTCGAACCGATCAAACTCCGGATCGCTCAAGAGAAAATTCAGCATGGTAGGGATCATCAGACAGGACGTGGCCTTTTCCTTCTGAATCGTTTCAAGGATGGCCCTGGTGTCGAAGCTTTTCATAATAATATGGGTGCAACCGAGAAACATGTGACTGAGGGAGTGGAAAAGGGCCCCGGCATGGTAGAGCGGCGGGCAGACCAGGTTGACGTCCTTTTCGGTGAGCCCCTGCGCATGCATCACCGAGAGGCAGTTGACCACGTAGTTCCGGTGACTGGATACGGCCCCTTTTGGAAGCCCCGTGGTTCCGCTGGTGTACATGATACAGAACGGATCGTCCTCCTGAATCCGGGCCTTCGGCGGACGATCGGAATACGCCTCGACCATTTTCCGCGCATTCGGCGCCCAATCGGACGTCCCGTCTCCCATGCTGAAATAGAACTTCGGCGGGATACCGCCCGCCCTGAGTCTTGCCACCGTCTCGAGATAATCTTCGCCGATAACCATGCCTCTGGGTTCTGCATGGTTGAGAAGGTTCGTCATCTCACCGTCGGCCAGCCTGTAATTCAGTGGGACAAGGATGATTCCGGCTTTTGCGCAACCGAAATACCACACCATGTATTCGTCGCAGTTCTGACTGAGTACGGCGACCCGGTCCCCCTTGCCGAAACCGTGATCGAGGAGCATGTTCGCCGTCCGATTCGCCCATGTGTCCAGTTCCTTCCAGGACGTCCTTCGGTCATAGAAGACGAGCGCTGTCTTGTCAGCGTGGTTTGCAGCGTTGATCTCCAGCACCTCTCCCACGATGAATTTCTGCATGCAATTCCCCCATGGAGCCCAATCATAGACGTGTTGAGCGGCTTTTACTCCGCATCTCCCGAAGGCAGGACCGCTTCTGCCCGTACACCCCGCGTCTCGATCTCCTCGAACGGTGTCCCAGGCAAAAAGACCTTAATCCCCATACCCTCGAGCTTCTTCGCATCCCGGGACGGAATGACCCCTCCCACGATGATAGGAAATCGATCCCCCGTTTCGTCCATCAATCGGACGAGTTCACGTATCCTCGGCATGTGTGTGCCACAGAGAAAACTGAGTCCGATGAGGTCCACATCTTCCTGGCGGGCGGCATTCAGGATTTTCGGTGCCGAGTTGTGAATACCGAGATAAATGACCTCATGTCCCTTTTCTTTCAGGAGCGTGGAAATGGCCACGATACCGTTGTCGTGGCAGTCCAGTCCCATCTTTGCGGTCAGTATGCGCATCCTTCTTTCGTTGTTCATCTGGTTCCTCCCGGAATCCCTGCTACTCGATGATGAAGCCGATGGCCTCGCGCATGGCGTCATGGATTTCTCCCATGGTAGCGCCCGCTTCCACTGCTTCCGTAATCGATGGAATCATGTTGGTTTTGGTCAAAATGGTTTCCTTGACCACGTCCAAACGGCGTCTCACGGCCTCACCATCCCTTTTTTCCCTGTATCGAGCCAGGTATTCGCATCTCTCTTTTTCCCATGCCTCCTCGTCCGGATAGAAGATCTCGATGTCGCCTTCGGATTCATCCCGGTATTGGTTCACGCCGACCAGGACGGTCTCTCCGCTGTTGATTTTTCGAAGTCTCTCGGTCCTCGAACGGTTGATCTCATCCTCGACCCACCCGGCCTTGACCGCCTCGACGATCCCTCCCATGCCGTCGATTTTTTGGATCATGGCTTCCATTCTTGACTCGAGTTCATCGGTCAGACTTTCGACCATGTAAGAACCGGCGAGGGGGTCGATGACCCGGTTCAGCCCCGACTCGTGGGCAAGGACCTGCTGGGTCCGCAGAGACATGGTGGCGGACTTTTCCGTAGGCAAAGAAAGGCCTTCATCGTAGGACGAAGCCTGGAGGGACTGGACCCCTCCCAGAATTCCCGCCATGGATTCCACGGTGGCCCTCACGATATTCACGAGGGGCTGCTGCGTCGTGAGGCTGGACCCCGCTGTCTGGCAGGACGTCCTGAACAGGCAGGACCGATCGTCCGTGGCCCCGAGGCGTTCCCGGCAGAGCCTCGCCCAAAGCCTTCGCATGGCCCTGAATTTGGCGATTTCCTCGAAAAAGTCCCCCGCGGCGGAATGGAAAAACGTCAGACGACCCAGGAATTGATCGGGGGCCAATCCTCGCTCCTTGAGTCTCTCCGAGACATAGAGCGCTCCTGACATGGCGAAGGCCGCCTCATGGATCGCGCTCACACCTGTATCCCGAATGTTGTATCCATTTGCCGGCATCCAGTTCAGCTTCGGGAGGTATCTGGCGCAATACTCAGCCACGTCGACACAGAGCCGAAGGATCTGGTCCAGGGGGAAAAACTGAACATGGGTCTGCAAGGGGCCGCCGCTCATCTGAAAAAGAGGATCGTCCTGCTGTGTGCCGGAGAGCAGGGCGAGGTCCGTGCCCTGCCTCTTCGCCATGGCGACGTACATCCCCAGTGTCACAGCCGACACCGGCGGGCGAATGGAAAGGGAGACCCTGAGGTCTCCGATGGGGACCCCGCGAAATACCGTCTCCATGTCCTCCAGGGTGGAAATGGGTACACCGGTCGTTCCCACCTCCCCCCGGACCAGGGGATGATCGGAGTCGAATCCGTATGACGTGGGCAGATCGATGGTCATGGTGAAGCCGGTCTGACCCTGCTGGGTCATGAACTGGATCCGCTCATTGGTCAGTTGAGGAGTGCCGAAACCGATCTGGGACCGGAGGGTCCATGTCCGGCCGCGGTACATGCTCCGGTATGGTCCCCGGGTGAAGGGATAGCTTCCCGGTTCGCCCAGCTTCTGGTTGTAGTCAAAGTCCTTCAGGTCGTCCGGTGTATACAGGTCTTTGAGTTCGATCCCTGCATCCGTTTTGTCTGTGCTCATGGATGTCTCCCATCTTTAAGAAAAGGTCATCGGTATCCGGAAGTCCGGAAAATCAGGCGCTTTGCGTTGAGAACCATGCCCGTCAAAAGCATGGTTCCATTTCCGCCTCAATCCGAAGCTCGACAAAAGTCCACCACCGTTGTGTGAGCCGTTCCGGGAGGGAAGACGCGGCTCACGCCCATCTCTTCCAACAGGGGGACGTCCGCCCGAGGGATGACCCCTCCCAGCATGACTCGAAAGCGGTCTTTATCCGTTTTGAGGTCCATGAATTTGCGCGTGTGATAAAGGTGCTGCCCGGAAAGAAAGCTGATTCCCACGACGTCCACGTCTTCCTGCACGGCCGTCCTGTGAAGGTCCGTTGCCGTGTTATGAAGACCCATGTAAATCACTTCCATACCCGCCTCACGGAGCAGGCGGGCCATGACAGTGATCCCCGTATCATGACAGTCCAGCCCGAGCTTCCCCAGAAGGACCCGGATTCGCCTGTCCTCCTTTTGCATGTCCCACCTCGTGTTTTGTACCGGGTATGCCTTTGTCCGGCATCTCGACCCGGAACCGGCTTCAGGCCCGGATTTCCCCTACGGCTCGAACCGGCGAGGCCTCAACGCCCTCCACCCTCAGGGGAAACAGATAGATGTCCGCATCCTGGTACAGGAGGGAACCCAGATTGCACATGGCCTCGGTGATCAGAATGTCCTTGATCTGGATCAAGCGGTGGATATGGATGTCCCCCACGGTGATGATGTCGAGCCCCAGAATCCGGATGCCCTGCCCGCTGATCCATTCCGCCTCCCACTGGGTCAACGGCGTAGGGTGCACATACTTTTCATTTCCCCACCACCGATCAAACCCGGAGTGCAGAAGGAGAATGGGCGTCTTCACTTCACAGTGGCCGATGTCCTCCCACCGGATGGTGGTGGCCTTGCCCCGAAAGGTCTCCAGCGGGTAGTCCTGGATCCATTTCCCACCCGGCACCGAGTGGCGCGGGGCCTCAATATGGGTTCCCACATGAAGGCTCATGGAGACATTGTGAGCGGTCCAGCCGGCCTTCATGATTGCAGGGGAATCGAGTGGCCGAATGGTGGTTTCCATGTCTCCCGGATAGACCTGCATGCCGTTTGCAATGGGCAGGGACAAATCAATCAGCGCCATGTCTTCTCCTCTCCTGCTCCTTCGCCTCGAGGAGAGCCGCGCTCATGGCCCGATGCACTTCGCCATGGGTCGCGCCGGCCTTGAGGGCTTCGGCGAGTACCGGGATCATATTCCGGTCCGTCGCCATGGTTTCTTGCACCTTCCGGAGCATCTCGCCGGTCTTGTTTTCGTCCCTCCGGCTTCGCCATTGGTGCAGATATTTTCTTCGTTTCGCTTCCCACTCCCCGGTCTTGATCCGGGAAAGGGTGATTTCCGGTTCTTCTTCTTCGGGTATGGTGAAGCGGTTCACCCCGACCCGTATCCTTTCGCCACTCTCCAGGGCCTTCTGATTGGCCACCCTCGCCTGAACGATCTCCTCTTCCAGCCAGCCGGACTCTGCCGCCTTCAACATCCCGCCTCTCTTCTCGATCTTCTCCAGGGTTTCCCTGATTTGCGTCTCCATCTCATCGGTCAGGCTCTCCACGAAATAGGAACCGGCCAGGGGATCCACGGTATGGGTGATGTCGGTCTCGTAGCCGATGATCTGCGAGGTCCGCAGGGCGATTCGAGACGACTCGGGCGTGGGCAGGCAGAGGCCTTCATCGTAGGAGGCCACCTGGAAAGACTGCACTCCGGACAAGACCGCACCGATAACGCCCACCGTCCCCCGGATGATGTTGTTGAACGGCTGCTGTGTGGTGTAACTCGTTCCGCTGTTCTGAATGGCGACCCGCAGCTTCATGGACCGGGGGTCGCGTGCACCGAACCGCTCCTTTACGATCCCGGCCCACATCCGTCTCATGGCCCGGAACTTGGCCGCCTCTTCGAAGAGATTCATCCCCACGGCCATGAGCCATGCGGCCCGGGGGGCGAACTGATCCACATCAAGGCCCCGTTCGAGCGTACGTTCAAAGACATCGATGGCCAGAGCGAGGCTGAATGCGACCTCCTGGACCGCGTTGATCCCCGTGTCCCTGGCATTGTATCCGTTGCACACAAGCCAGTTCAGCTTCGGGAAATGACGCGATGCGTGTTCGATCACATCCACGCCCAGCCGGATGATTCCGTCCAGGGGGAAGAATTGGGTCGTGGTCTGCAGCGGCCCTCCGCTCATCTGAAAGAGAGGGTCGTTCTGAATGGTGCCGAGCACTTTTGCCTTGTCCAGTCCGCGCCTGTCCGCCATGGCGTCCAACATGGCCAGAAAAACGGCCGAGACCGGAGGTCGCACGGAAAGGGAACAGCTCACCTCTGCAGGGGAATAGTCGCTGAATATGGTCTCCAGGTCCTCCAGGGTGGAAACGGCCACACCGGTGACACCCACTTCGCCCTCGGCTATGGGATCGTCCGAGTCGAATCCGTAGGACGTAGGCAGATCGATGGTCAGGGTGAAACCGGTCTGACCCTCGCCATAGAGATACGTGAGCCGCTCCCTCACATCGTCCGGCGTTCCGAACCCCACCTGGAATCGACGGGTCCACATTCGGCCGCGGTACATGTTGGAATGGACCCCGCGCGTGAAGGGATATTGTCCCGGTTCCCCCAGTCGTTCCCCGTAATCGAAGCCCTCCAGATCCTCGGGTCCGTATCTCTCCTTTATGGGAATATGGGCGGAGGTCTCGAACTTCCGCAGTTTTTCTCCTTCCAGATATGCGGACTCGGGAGTCCGGGCGTCGGTATCACTCATGATTGTTTCACTCCACAGAGGGCGCCGATACGGCGTTCCGCACCCGTACAACTAATCATTTCGACTCAACAGGCTCAGGGCCAGAATACTGGCCGGCCCCCCCATGTTTTCCGTCAGGCCGACCCGGGCGTTCTTGACCTGGGCCCCTCCGGCCTTTTCCTGAAGCTGGCATTTGACGGCATACATCATTCGAAGGCCGGTCGCCCCCACCGGGTGCCCGCAGCTCAACAGGCCGCCGCTTGTATTCACGGGAAGACGTCCGCCTTCATCAAAGAGCCCGTCGTCGATGGCCGAAGGGACATCCTCGATACGGTCGACGAGGCCGAGCCCTTCATACGTCAGGGCCTCGTTGATGGTGAAGCAGTCGTGCACCTCGGCGCAGTCGATCTCATTCAGGGGGTCGCGAATGCCTGCATCCCGGTACAGGCGCAGGGACGCGGCCTTCAGGTTGCTGAAGTGCATGAAGTCATTGTCGGGATTGAAGTAGGGAAAATCCCAGCCGTCGCTGACGTACAATTCGAGGCCCCGGACCAGGATATGGTCCCGGTTGAAGGCCGCTGCATCCTCGGTCCTCATCATGATCACGCATGCGGCCCCATCCGTGGTGGGACAGCAGTCCATGACCGTGAGCGGAAAGACCACCATGGGGGATTTCAGAACGTCCTCGAAGGTCATTCGCATCCGGTATTCGGCCTTGGGGTTGTGGTATCCGAAGCAGTGGTTCTTGGCCGATATCTTCGCCAGGTGTTCTCTCTTCAGTCCGATCCTGGCCATCATGCGGTTGGCGTATACTGCAAACGTGCCGGGTGCGGTGAAACCCTTCTGATACAGAGGATGAAGCGTCTCCACCATCATCTTCACCAGGCTGTTCCGCGGAGACCGGTCTCTCAGTTTCTCAACGCCCATGGCCATAACGCAGCGATACCGGCCGGAAAGGAGGGCCTGGGCCGCATTGATCACCGCATCGCCTGCAGAGCCGCAGAAGTTGGAGACCCGGGTGATGGGAATCCCCCTCAGGGACAGGGGCTCACAGAGATCATGGCCCGCCTTACCGTGGTACACGGTGTTGTCCGGAAATGCGGTACTCAGCCACGCCGCATCAATGTCCCGGGGGCCGACGCCGGACTCTTCAAAGGCCTCGAATGCCGCCTCAGCGATCAGATCGCCGTAACTCTGCTCAAAGTTCTCGTCGAACCTGGTGCAACCGGCTCCGACAATGGCTACTCGGTCCTTGATTTCGGATGTCATGACCCGCTTCCCTCACCATGGGTGCCTTTTACCGATCCGCCCTCTTCCTCGGAGCCGGATCGGGGTTTTTCGTGCGTGTGAGAAGGAACGTCCTCATCGCCCATGCCTGTTCTCTCCGGGCAGGCCTTCCCCTCATTCAATCGATCCAGGAACTCATCGATCCACAATGAATCTATGCCGCAACACCTTCCCACCGGCACTCCTTGAAGGCACACCATCCGGGACCACAGCCCGCTCCGCCGTCAACAGGCCCTGGGGCGGCATTTCCAGAAATAGTTATGGAAAAAATTCCCATCGTGGAACTTGCGGAAACACAGCTCCACGGGCATATCGACGCGGACGTCCTCCGGGTTCGCGTCGGTCATCTGGGTCGTCAACCTCGCACCCTCGGGAAAGTCGATAATGGCCATGGTCGTGGGAGGGTCCGGGCTCGGGTAGTAGTACTCCTGATTGAAGGAATAGAGGACCGCCTCCTTACTCAGCTTCTTCGAGCGAAACCTGTCCCGGGAATAACATCCCGGGCATACGTGAATATCCCTCAGAAACTGGACCTTTCCGCATTCCTCGCATTCCCGGGCGTAGAGCTTCACGTTGCTCTCCTTCTCCCGGTACACCATGGTGGAAGAGGAAAAGGGCGCCGTCAGGGGACTCTGCCCCTTGATCAGGTGATGGAAACTCAGGTACTTGGTGTAGTTGTCCAGTTCTCTCCGGGTATCGATCCGGGATTGAAGGGGGCTCCGGTTCCTGCTCCCTGGAACGCGATCCGTTGCCCTGAACGCCACTGCCTCCGCACCGTCTCCATAGGCAATCAGCATGAAGAGGTCTCCCGGAGAGGCCTTTTCCAGGGCCGCTGCAAGCAGGAGAAAGGGCTGGGCCGTGCCGCAGAGCCCCACGCCCGCTGGAGGAGCAACCAACTGGCTTTGAACATCGAAACCCATCTTGGCCGCCGCCTTCCCGTGGCTTCGGGCGTCCACCGGAGTGATGAGAATCCCGGCGAAGTCTTTCGGCTCCACGGACATACGCGACATCAGGCCCCGGGCCGCCTTCGTGACGGACGTTTCAAATCCATAGATCTGGGCGAACCGCACATCGTCCTGCATCACAAAAAGATCCTCTTCCCTTCGCCACAGGTCCATGATGTCGTCCGATACGGAGTAGGAGGCGACGATCTCCGCCAGCAGGTCCTCATCGCCCACGAGGACCGAGCCCGCTGCATCCCCCAGGGCCGGTTCCAGGGCGGAACCCGGCTCGGCGATTCGGCAGTCCCCTCCCACCACGAGCGTGGGGCCGTTCCGTCCCGCCGTCACTCCGTCTGCTGCACTCATCAGGGCGGACACCGAAGACCGGAGTGACGCACCGCAGTCCATGGTCCGAATGTCCGAACCCAGGTCCAGGGCCGTAGCGATGATTGCAGCCGAGGATTTTTCACGATACGGCGGGGTCGTGGTCGCGAGATAGAGCGCGGTGATGTCCTTCTCTTCACAAGGCGCGGTCTTCAGACAGTCCAGGGCCGCACTCACTCCCATGGTGATGCTGTCTTCGTCGAAGTTGGCGACAGCCCTCTCGCCTTTTCCTCCAGGTCGCCCCCATGCACGGTTTACGCACGAGGACTTCATTCTCCATCGGGGTATGTGAACGCCGTATGATACGATTCCCGACATCAATTCCGCTCCCTCAAGAGTGTCGACTGTTATTTGAAGACCATATCGAGACCGCCGGCCACAAAGAGGACCTGGCCCGTGATGTAGCGGGCATCGTCGTCGGCAAAGAAGAGATATGCGCCGGCGAGTTCCTCGGGGGAGGCAAACCGCTTCAAGGGAATTCCGGCCTTGAACTTTTCCAGAAACTCCTGCGGGGTATTTCGAAGAAGAGGCGTATCTGTAGCGCCGGGCGCCACGGTGTTTACGGTTACGTTGAATCGAGCCATTTCCAGGGCCAGGGACTTGCTCAAGGCGATCACTCCCGCCTTGGCTGCGGCATAGTTGGTCTGGCCCGGGTTTCCATGGGCCCCGATGGAAGAGGTGTTGATGATGGAACCGGATTTCTGTTCGCTCATAACCGGAATCACGGCCTGGCAGCAGAGCCACGGTCCCTTGAGGTTGATTCGAATGACCTGGTCGAACACCTCCTCGCTCATCTTCTTGCAGAGGGCATCCCGGTTCAGCCCGGCGATGTTGCAGAGGACATCGATGCGACCATAGGCCTTCAGGCCACGGTCGACAGCCCCTGTCACCTGGTCCTTGTCCGTGTGGTCCATGACCTCGGCGAGGACCTCGCCGCCGTCTTCCCGAATCATTTCCGCGACTCGCTCCAGGTTCGTTGAATCGATGTCATGGATGATGAGGCGGGCGCCCTCTTTTGCGAACCTCCGTGCGGTGGCCCTGCCGATGCCGCCTCCCACACCGGTGATCATCGCGACCTTTCCTTTCAGTCTCATATCGAATATCCTTTTCGTGAAACGGGCGCTCATCGCACCCGATGGTTACGCCTGCCGATGTTGGGCTCGTTTGATCATCAATACCCACTGGGCCTCGCAGACCGCTTCATCCCTCTGGTTGTAGACCGTCCAGTCAAAGGTGACGATGCCGCGGTCCGTATATTTTTTCGTATCCTTCTTGTCGGTCACCCGGACGACGGTTCGAAGCGTGTCCCCGGCCCGGGCCACACCCGTGTACCTTGCGGTGGAACTCAAGAGGGCCATGGAGGTCCCCTCGAACATGAGGGTCTGATTGGCGAGGCCCGTGCCGATGCAGGCCGTCAGGAGGCCATGGGCGATCCGCCCGCCGAACGGGCCTTTCTTCCCGAATTCTTCATCCATGTGCAGTGGGTTCTGATCACCGGACCAGCAGGCGAACAACCAGATATCCGACTCGGTGAGAGTTCGGGAAGCGGAGACGAACTCATCCCCTATGTTGAACTCCTCAAACACGATTCCCTTGTTGTAGACCGTTGCAGGTATGGACATGTATTCCCCTCCTGTCATGGGCTGAGCAACGTACGGAGTGAAAATGTGGGCGGCGAACCGCTTCCGACTCCATTCCATCCGGGCCGACGCGTGATGTGTTACCCGTTTCCAGTACAACATGCATGCCACGCAGCGAAGAGACTCACCTATAGAGATCCAACCGATTGACTTATTTGTGAATTTACGTGAACGGTCCGCAGATGAGATGTGGAGGCACGGGTCGGCGGGAGAGATCGGGTACGACAATTTGTCGTGGGACCATACCCGCGGAACCAGGCGAAAACAGGGCCCAGGGCTGCTTTCCGCTCCGGCGGGGTGACGCGACAAGATGTCGCACTTCGTTGCCGAAAGGCCGTTTTCAGCGCCCGGGGATACCCGCGGAACCGGGGGAGAGCCGGCCGCGGAATCATGGACCCCTTTGGCCCGAATATTGTATTAGAAACGGAAACGAGGACTGTCGTGAGACCGGGGATGCGACGGGATTCTGTTGTTCAGGCGTGCGTTCATGCCCGGCAAACCACACTTCATGCCTAACCCAGGATGAACCATGATGCGTTGGACGGATAAGGCGATGATCGTCGATGAGATGAGTGCCTATTTCGAACGGGCCTTGCTGCACACTCGGTCTGCGTATGCATTGATCGATGATCGGTTCCGCATCGTCCATTACAGTGATTCGCTCCTGGATCTATTCCCTCTGGTAGGAGGGATTGACGCCTTCAAATGCTTTCGCTGTTTCGAGCGGGAAAGCCCCTGCCCGGAGTGTCCTCTTCGCTCGTCCGGAGACGAAAACGAGGTCCTGGATCGCACCATGGTGATACCTCATGGCGAGAAGGAACGGCGGTTCTTCCGGGTCATTACCATTCCCATCGAAAGAAATGGCGCAGCCGGTGACGGGCCGTGCCTTTTTGAATTCATCCAGGAGATTACCTACCAGCACCAGATCATGTCCAAGTATTCGGATCTCTACGAGTTTCATCGGAGCATCCTCACCCATGCCCCTGTCGCCATTTTTACATTGGACCGGCAGGGTCGAATCACAACCACCAACCCGGCCCACCTGAAAATCGCGGGGGACGCCCCACGGGAAAAGGTCCTCGGATTCGACTGGCTGCACTCCGAAAACGTGCAGATCTCGGGCCTGGATGCCTATCTCAGGAAGGGGCTCGCAGGTGAGTCCTTTGACGTATCGGACCTCCCTTTCACCGGCAATATCACGGGCCGCCGCCTGTACATGTCGTTGAGGGGAGTGCCTCTGAAAAACGACCAGGGTGAGGTGGAGTCCCTGATCTGTATCCTCGAGGACACGACGGAAAAGACACGGTACCTGAAGGAACTCAAGAGGCTGAAGGAGTACAACGAGCATATCATTGAAAGCATGACGGACGGCGTGGCCGTTGTGGACAGCGAATTCAGGTTTCAGACCGTCAACAAGGCCTTGACGGAACTCTTCGACATCTCTCCGGAAGAGGTCCTCCAAAAAGACTTTCGGGCGTTTTTCGACCGGACCGGAGCCAGGCCGTTGATACGCGACATGGTCGCAGTCTCCCGTTCGGGGTCGACCATGCCGACGAAAAACTGCCTCATCACACACGGGGAGAGAGTTCTCTCGCTCAACTACAAGATGATGCCCCTCTTCAACAGCGAGGAACAGCAGTACGGCGTCGTCATCCTCTTTGAAGACGTGACCGAAAAAGAAAAGATGGAAATCCGTTTCAGGAGCCTCTTTGAAAACGCGAATGACGGAATCCTTCTTACCGACAAAGACCTTCGCGTCCTTTCCGTCAACCGAAGAGCCATGGATCTCTTTGAGAACCGGCCCCTGGAAGGTGAATCGCTCTATTCCCTCTTCTCGGGAGAAACGCTCTCGCGACTGAAATCCCGCGTAAGCGCGCTGCTTCGCGGAAAGGGGACGCAGCCCTATGAAATCATCTTTGGGCAGGGGCCGCGCACCCTCTACCTCGAGGTCAACATGTCGCTCATGGAAGAACATGAACGGCTGAAAAGGATCCAGTTCATCATCCGCGACATCAGTCAACGCGTCAAACTGGAAGAACAACTGATGCAGGCCACCAAGATGTCCGCCCTGGGAGAAATGGCGGCAGGCTTTGCTCACGAGATCAACAATCCCATCGCCACCATAGCGGCCTGCTCTGAGGAAATCGCGGACCTGATGTCAGAAGCCGGGCACGAGATCGCGCCTCCTTTGAAAGAAAACCTGGACAACCTTCACGGGTTCATTCAGGAGCAGTGCTACCGGTGTAAGAAAATCAATGAAGACCTGCTCGATTTTGCCCGGACGAAAAAACCGGTCCTCGGGGAAACGGACATCAATCAGGCGATTATCAAGATCGTGAGCTTCCACGGGTTCACGGACGATGCCTCGGCAGGCCGCGTGCGCCTGGATCTGGATCCCGGCCTTCCCTCGATCAAGAGCAACGCCTCTCAACTTCAGCAGGTATTCCTCAACCTTCTCAACAATGCGCTCGACGCCACGGAGGACGGCGGTCACGTGAAGATCATCTCGAGAAGGAAGGACGGCCACATTCAAATCGTGTTCGAGGATACGGGGGTGGGCATGGGTCAGGAGCAGATGGCAAAGATCTTTGATCCTCTCTTCACCACAAAGCCCCCCAACAAGGGGACGGGCCTCGGGTTGTCCATCTGCTATCGAATCGTTCAGCGATTGCGGGGGACCATCGACGTGTCCAGCTCCGAGGGCCGGGGTTCAACGTTCACCATCACCCTTCCGGCCGTCTGATTGAAGGGGCGGAAGACCTGGTTTCGGCTTTTTACAACTCCATCAGTATTCCTGCATCTTCCGCTGAAGGGTCCTCACGCTGACCCCGAGGATTCGTGCTGCCCGTGTCTTGTTGTCGCCGGTCTGCCGGAGAACCTTCCGTATATGGGACTCTTCGAGTTTCTTGAGGCTCAAGGGCAGGGCCTCTGAGGAGTCCCTTTTCAGGAAACCGAAATCACCGGGCATGATGCGCTCCCCCTTGGACAGGATGACCGCCCTTTCCACGGCATTGGACAGTTCCCTGACGTTGCCGGGCCAGGAATAGCCTCTCAGGATGTCCAGGCATTCTCTGGACATCCGCTTGTCGGTATCCAGTGCGGCACGGTTTTTCTTCAGGAAGTAGTCGACAAGAAGGGGAATATCCTCTCTTCGTTCTCGAAGCGGTGGCACGATCAGAGTAATGACGTTGAGACGAAAATAGAGGTCTTCTCGAAAGCGGCCTTTGTCCACCTCATCGGAAAGGCGCCTGTTGCTGGCGGCCACGAAACGCACATCCGCAAACAGCTCCACCTCCCCTCCAACGCGCCGAAACGAACCGTCTTCCATGACTCGGAGGAGCTTGGACTGGATATCCCGCTTCATCTCGACCACTTCGTCGATAAACAGGGTTCCGTGCTCCGCCAGTTCAATCAATCCCCTTTTTCGTTTCACGGCGCCGGAAAACGCGCCTTTCTCATGGCCGAACAGCTCGCTCTCCAGAAGGTTCTCTTGAAGGTTGGAACAGTTGACGGCGATGAAGGCATGGTCCCGCCTGGGACTGTGGGTGTGAATGGCGCGGGCGACCAGGTTTTTTCCTACACCGCTTTCCCCTTCGAGCACGATGGAGGAATCCGCCTGCGCCACTTTCTCGACCTTTTCCATCAATTCAAGCATGGCCTGACTTCGAAAAACAATGGCAGGCGACGCATCCTTGATCTTCAGTTCTTCCTTCAGCCGCTCGTTTTCCCTTTCCACCGCGTGTTTTTCATGCGCCTTCTGAACGGTGAGTTCCAGTTCCGGGAGTTTGCAGGGTTTGGTCAAATAGTGGTACGCACCCCGTTTCATGGCCTCGATGGCCGAATCGATACTGCCATAACCCGTAATCACGATCACCTCCGGCGAGGACTCCCGGCTCTTGATTTCCCTCAGAAGATCCAGGCCGCTCATGCCATTCATTCGAATGTCCACAAGGGCCACATCAAACCGCTGATTGCGGAGCATCTCCAACGCGGCCTCGCCGCTGGACGCCCCCTGGACGGAATAACCCTTGCGGCGGAGCCTTTGGCAGTAGACCTCCCTGAGGGAGTCTTCATCGTCCACAATGAGGACGTTTTTTTCGGTCCGTTTGGAAATCATGGGTCACCTGAATGGCCTTTGCGCAGCCCGGGTCGGTTCCTGCCTTCACGGCCGCTTTTCAGGGTTATACATGAAATGGCGGGAGGGGTAAAGGAGAGCGCCACCGGACCACTGCGCGGCCTCTGCGTCAACAAGGTCCGATCGGGGGGGAGGGGCGGAGAGCCTGTGAAGGCCTTTGGGCTGGAACGTTACATGAATCGGTTTGTCTCGGGTATACCACCGCATATGAGCGGTTTTCTGCGAGACCGTCAACACGGATCACGAACTCGGGATGATCCCCCCATGAGCGGGTTATGCCGGGAGGAAAGGCTTCACCCCGTTCAGGGTTTGCGGATATTGAGCTTGCGCATGCGGGCGCGCAGGGTGCTGCGGTCCATCCCCAGAATCTCGGCAGCGCTGTTTTCGCCGCTCACTTTCCACCCGACCCGTTCCAGCACCCGTATAATGTATTCTCGTTCCACATGCTCAAGGGTTTGTTCCGGTTTGGGTAGATCCTTGCGCGGTTTTTTCAGCTCGTCCACCAGCCGCAGCTTGGGCCCCGATGAGTTGATCACCCCCC
>Ga0209270_1001284_pt1 | contig 36901 bp, 42 predicted proteins | sample MTBAKSrepl1MetaG_FD_187456 | JGI IMG/M metagenome (GOLD analysis project Ga0209270, IMG submission 187456) | Enrichment culture microbial communities from Arthur Kill intertidal strait, New Jersey, USA, that are MTBE-degrading - MTBE-AKS1... | ecosystem: Environmental > Aquatic > Marine >...
CGACCCGCGTATCGCCATGCTCTTCGTCAATATGCCGTAAGGAAACAGTAGATCCTCGAATCGTAGGTATCGGCAGGAGCTGAGAACGGCGTGGTGCCCGGGTCCACATATATCCGTACTTCACCTTCCAACTGGTACTGCAACTCTGTCTCCCCATGGGTAGGGCTGGTGAAGGGGACCGGGTTCGCAGTCGAAGCGAATGTCTTTCCGGTGGAATCGATACTCGTCGCATAACCGGAAGGTACCTGTGGCGTATAGACCACATGGTAGTCGAACGAGCCCCTGTCCGAGGCGAAGCGGAAGTCGGTGAACAACCCCTGGGAGTCCGATGCGAAGGATATCCTGGCACGTGTGTCCACCGAATTGAAGCGGACGGTCCCCACCGGATAACTGTTGGTGTAGGTGGTCTTCTGGATCAGTTCCTGGAACGGTATCGTCGTGGGGCAGGTCCGTTCGAGTATGAAGGAATACGAGCCGGGTGCTCCCGAGGTGTTCTGGTATCGTCCGGTGAGGCTGAGGTGTGCCGATATCCCGTTACCCGACAACAGCAATCCCGATTCATACACCCCGGTCCTGAGCCGTCTGCTGGTTGTGGTCCGGATCGTTGTCAGGTCGATCCAGATATGTCTATAGGGATGCCTGTAGCGGTAGGTTGTTCCGAATCCCCAGGTTCCCTGGGCATTGTATCCACCGGTGTACGAAGGTGCGCTGGTGTCGTACTGTTCGGTACCCGCTCCCGCCGGTATGGTGATGCTGTCTCCCGGGTTGTCGATGATGGTGTTGTAGGTGCCGAGGATGGGCCCTTCGGCATTGGTGTGCAAGTAGGCTTTGATGGTCGCAACGAAGAATACCCGTCTCCATCTGCCGGTATCGTCGGTCTTGGTGAAATACCAGTAGTTTCCCCCTGAAGTCGAGGTAGCTGCAGGTCCTGTGGCAGTGACGGTAAGGATCCGGTCGGCTTCGCCCTGGTACACCAATCGTCCAAGGAACCCCTCCCGAGAATAGTGTTCTCCCGTAGTGTAGTCTACACTGGTGCTGTCGGTGGTGTTGAGATCCAGGTTGCCCAACAGCCCGTTTCCCCCTGCCGAATCCCATATGAGACTCGCCGCGGAGATTGTCATGGCAAACAATACATACGCGATTACCAATGTCCCTCGGACAGATACCCTGCCCGCACCAAAGATGCCCACTTTCCCACCTCAAGAGACCAATCCGACACATGTGTCATAATTATGCATCAGATTATCAATGAATTGGCAAACATGCAACAAAAACTTGCGATATCAGAGCTGTTGAAAGAGTGGGGTAGCTGGGCTATCTGGACTGCATCACATGCGCATTCCCACCGTCAGGCTGAACACCCAGGCTGGATCGACCATGTTGTAGGCAATGTCTATACCCATTGCAGGAATGGCGACTTTCTTCAAGTAGATGCGGAAGGATGCTCCGGGACCGAAAAACGGGTGGGCTTCTATTATCTCGGTCGCGTACATGCCCGCTTCCCAATAATGGGATATGACACCAGTACCCCACGATGTCTTGAAGATAGGCAGGTCGTAGGCTATGGCGGCACTTCCCCATGTGTCCGCGGTAGTCGCCTGGTAGGGGAGTGTCCGGTATCCATCCCGATCACTGGTCGAGAATTCGGCGATTGCTGGCATTGTCCCCCATCCTCCGGAAGCCATCAACCGTAATCGCTGGCCTTTTGCCACCGGGTAGCTCCAAGCAAATTCAGAACTTAGTTCCCAACCGTTCTCCAATGTGACATATCTAGAGGAGAGGGAGGCGGTCGTTCCGACGAGCAGGACATCCGCGATGCGCGTATTGTCGTATGCGAGTTCAACCGATGGTTCCACATACCAATTGTCGGTGATCGCCACGGTATCCAATCCGGCCTCGAAGCTTTCCACAACCCACTGGCGGTACTTGATCCTGCCTTCCAGGGTTATGGTAGGGGTGAGGTCGTATCCGAGACCGAGACTGATACTCTGGTAATTTGTCGTGAAGGACCGAATCGGGCTACCATCGGGCTTCATGGTCTTCTCATCCGATGTGCCGAAACCGCCGACGATACTGCCCGACCAGAGGCTGTTTGCGATAGATGGGTCGGAATAGATCAGCAGGCCGTTGATCCCGTCTGTGCCTCCGAATGCCGCGGTCATGAGGAATTTGTTGTATCCGAAGAGATTGGATTCCAACAGGAACAGGCCGCCGTTGAAGTCCGAGCCGTCGGTGGAGAAGAATGGGATGGGTATCAATGTCCATTTCTCTTCGATGACTATCACCAGGTCGGTGGTTTGGGTGACCATGTCCCGCAGGGCCGCGACGGTTACGGATGCGAAGATGCCGCTTTTTTGCAGCGTCGATTCAATTTGTTCGATCGTGTCCACTTCCAGGATATCACCGCCTTCAATGGCGATCAGGGAGCGGATGACGCTTTCCTTTGTGCGTTTGAGTCCTTCGATTCGGATTTCTCCTATCGTTTCGACCGATTCCTGGGAGTTCTCCAGGGAATTCTCCTGGGAGTTCGCGAATGCTGTTTGCATTCCTCCTATACCGAGCAACAACAACAGCATCAGGGCAAGGCTCCGGATCGATGGCTTTATCATGGGAAAGGCTCCTCTCGATTTTTGAATTGTTCCAATATACATGAATTGTCATTCACCGGCCATATCACTCCATCATACTGTGAAATGGAATGAATTATGACACATATTTGCATTTTTTTCTGTTCCGTTTGGATTTTCTAGTGTACAATTCACCGGTACATGGGGAAATTCCCGGTTGTTTTTTTACAGTATATTCAATCTATAAAAGAAATTGAAGAACTAATAGCTGTAGTAGTCTTATCAAAAGGTGATGCAATGAGACACTGTGCAGTATGTATTTCACTATTTCTTGCCAGCATGCTATTCACGAACCTTATCCCCTTGGCAGCCCAAGATCCAGTGATAATTTATCCGGTTCCAGTCGATTCCCTCTTTCCCGAACCTTTGGCGGACCAAAGGTTTCCCCGTTTCGCATTGTCGTTTCCGGCAATGCTTTCCCACGCGATCGATACGCGGGAGACCGATGCATACGGTGGTATCCGCGAGGCATTGGAATTCGGTGGCGTGAAGAGTCTTGTCCGGCTTTCGCCTGGATCAGACGATGCGCTGGGGGTGGAACTTGCCTTGGGGGCGGGGATATTCACCCTTTTCGATGCATTCGAAGATGACTTGGACAATTTCGGATGGGAAGGTTCGGGTTTCCTTGCCTTGCAGTATCGGCCGACCTACCGGTTTGCTGCCAAGTTCGGACTGCATCACCTCTCCAGTCATGTCGGGGACGAGTATCTGGCGAATTATGGTGTCATCGATACGCCGATTGCGGACGATAGCGAACTCGCCGATGGCGGGACGTACGGGTTCTTCTATGTGCGCGATTCTTTGATGTTGGGGTTGTCCTACCAGCTTTCGTCGCTGGTCCGTGTTTACGGTGAGGCACGCTATTCGATGCGCATGTTCGAATACATGTATCGGTACAACGACTTCCCATGGCAAGCAGGCGGGGGGCTCGAGGTCGTATTCAAGCCGCGAGGTGTGACTTCGGGTTTGGCTCATCGCAAGGGGTGGGGCAGCTGGTATGTCGCCGCCGATGTCAGCATGTACCAGGAATCGTCGTGGTTTCCCAGTACTACGGTCCAGCTCGGATACGTGATGAACTCGCCGTCACATGGAGATCGGTTCAGGATAGGACTCGAATACTACTATGGAAGGGCCCCGTTGGCCGTGTTCAACCATACCGACGGGACGGAACCGACCCCATGGGCTTCTATCCTCCTGGAGCAGTACCTCGGCGTAGGCATATGGTACGACTTGTGAGTGCTCCGCACGTACCAGGTACCATTTTTCAATTTTGTATACAATCTTAGCATGGAAATACCAGCAACGGGTATTAAACGGTCTGAAATGCATTACTCTCATCCATTTTGTATACAAATATGAATATTAGTACCTGGTACCTCTGGATGATTTCACCTTTTCCCAGTTCGGCAGTATCTTAGGGCATTGCAGGCAAGCCCCTTCGATGCTGTTGCCTGGAGAGGAGGAATACCATGAAGTTTCGAATATATCTCATAGCTTTCGCAGTTGCAGTGCTTTTTGCTTTTCCACTCGTTGGTGCGGGACAACGGGAACGGTATACGGAAGAGAAGCCTATCACCAATGTTCCCGGTTCCCTGAGCGACTTTGAGGGAAGCCCCGTGGCTGTATTCGCAGGAGGGTGCTTCTGGGGGGTCGAATATCTGTTCGAGCAACAACCGGGAGTACTCGATGCGGTTTCCGGCTACACCGGCGGGACCATGGAATTTCCCACCTACCGCTATGTGCTGACCGGAAAAACCGGCCACGTCGAGGCGGTCGCTGTCTGGTACGATCCGAAGATCACCGACTACCGCGAATTGGCAAAATTCTTTTTCGAGATCCACGACCCTACGCAGACGGATGGACAGGGACCCGATATCGGCGAGCAGTACCGTTCAGTCGTCTTTTACGGAAACGACAACGAGAAGGCGATTGCGGAGGAACTCATCACGACACTAGAGGACCTTGGATATGATATCGCGACCGAAGTCAAGCCACGGGATATCTTCTACCGGGCAGAGGGATACCATCAGGATTACTACGAAACTTTCGGCTCCACACCGTACTGCCACGTGTATACAAAGCGGTTTTTGTGATAAGGTTCCACGTAGCATCTATACGACTTTGGAGGATCGAATGAAGGAAATTATCCATACGGCAACGGCTCCTGCTGCAGTTGGCCCCTATTCACAGGCAACCGCGTTCGAAAAACTTCTGTTTGTTTCAGGTCAGCTTCCGATAGACCCCGCAACAGGGGAATTCGGTTCGGACGAAGTGAAGGGGCAGACACGACAATGCTTGGAGAATCTTAAGGCTGTGCTTGAGGCCGGCGGAAGTTCGCTGCAAGCAGTCATGAAAACATCCGTTTACCTCAAGGATATTTCCCATTTCGCTGCCATGAACGAAGTATATGCTTCCTATTTCACCAAGAACCCTCCTGCAAGGGCTGCGTTCGAGGTTGCCAATCTGCCGAAGGGTGCCTTGGTGGAAGTCGAAGCGATCGCTATCCGATCCTAGCAATCTGTTGGATTTGCCCAGGAGAAGCACCTGGCAGAATGGTATGGATCACTGGCTCCCCGGTGATCCGGCATCTAGCAAGCACTTCCCCTTTGGACTATGATACCCACAGGGAATGTGTACGCAGGGGGTACTGGAATTGACAGGAAAACAAAACATCGTGCAGATGCTCAAGTTCGTATTGTTCTCCGCCAGTGCCGGCATAGTCCAGGTGCTCACCTTCACGCTGCTCTTCGAACTGGTCAAACTACCGAACCGATGGAGCTATTTCATCGCCTTGGTTGCCTCGGTCCTCTACAACTTTACGGTCAACAGGGAATTTACGTTCAAGGCCACAGGCAATGTCCCCCGGGCTATGTTGCTGGTTGCCGCATACTATGCGGTATTCACACCGCTTTCCACCTGGTGGGTAGATCCGCTCGTTGCCCTGGGGTTGAACGAATATATCGTCTTGTTCGGCACCATGGTAGTCAACCTCGTCACCGAGTACCTCAACTATCGGTTTGTCGTGTACCGCAAGACCATGAACACCAACAAGCGGGTCCAGGCATAACTATCGACCCAGGTACCCTGCAGGCACCTCCAGTTCCATCATGTCGAGCCAATGCATCACCAATCGCCACCCTTTGCTGGTGTGCCAGTCCTTGGCGATATCGGCGTGGCACTGCAGGCCTCTTCCCAGGCGTGTGTGATGGCAAAACCTGCATTCCATGGGTTGGTACGGCCGAAGATGGATGCTGCATCGACCTTCCTGCAGGAACGTACAACCGTTGCCGGCATAGGCCTCCAACGCGAAAAACCCGCCGTTGCCCTTGAATGCCGGGGTCAGCACGCCGAAGGACGCGTCGGGGGAGAATTCGACCATCATATCCTTCGCAAGGCCGTTTTCCATGGCCAATCGTGCCTCATGCACCAGCCACCAGCCAGGTCTCGTGCAGAAATACGAGCAAATCCGGCAGCAACAGGGTGGCGATGGCGGATACTTCGTATAGAGCACATGGTCGTGGTTTCCCATAGTTGAAAAGGTAACGCGTATGGTACACAATTCCCTATAGGGAGAAATCATCATTCCATGTTGCAGGATATCGTTGCCTTGCGCAGGAGCTATCGACAGATCACAGAGCAGCGGATTTGTCTGGTCGAGGAATCCGACTATGCCGATTTGTCGGGACATCTGAAGGATCTCGAGATATTGTCCCAGGTTGAGAACCGGGCGGTTTCCCTCTACGACATCCATCGTAAGCAATTTATCATGAAGGTGGGACAGCATCTTTCCTTACTGGGCTATGACGAACAGATGCCGGATATGCGGATCGAGCGTTACCATGCCATGATCCATCCCGACGATTTGCCGTACGTCTATGATGCCGAGATCGGCATGCACCGTTTCCTCAGCGACAAAGGTGCGCAAAAGAAGCGGTACAAGCTGGTTTACGATTACCGGGTGAGGGGCAAGTCGGGTGAGTATGTGCGGTTTTTGCATCAAATGGCGATCTATGCATTGGATCGGCAGGACAATGCCTGGTTGATGCTTATCCTTTCCGATGTCCTGTCCGCATTCCCCGAGGAAGAATTGCCGCGACGGTTCATCATTGATATGACGGACAACAGTATCTGCATGTTCAACGAGGAACTCGGTGTGGTCCGGGAACTGGTGACGCCAAGGGAGCGCGAGATCCTCGTATTGATATCCCAGGGTTTGCAAAGCGATGCGATCGCCGACCGGTTGTGCATCAGCGTTCATACGGTGAACAACCACAGGCAGAACATACTCATGAAGACTCGTACGAAGCATATGGCACAGGCGATCTTCTACCTGCGGTGTATCGGGGTTATGTAAAGGATACCTGAAGGTAGGCTCTACGAGCCTGGAGATAAGAGGGAGCAAGGGATGGACTGTATAGGGGTGAAGACAATTTCTTGGACTCCAAAAGGAATGGATAATGTTTTCGTACAAAGAGAGGAAGAAGGCCATGGATATCTATATGAAGCATTGAACGAGGGATTCATGCGGTCAGAGCGTTTTGATCAACTATTCTTCCGATAGCTGATGATTGCCCAGCTGTTGAAAAGAAGCATCAGTACACCCAATGGCAGGTATTGTCCCTTCAAGTCCGATATCGTACACCCCTTGAGATACACCCCCCGGAGGACCTCGATCATATACCGGAGCGGACTGGCATAACTGATGATCTTCGCCCACTCGGGCATGCTTGCGATCGGGGTGAACAATCCACTGAGAAAATCAAAAATCATGACAAAGAAAAACATCATGAACATCGCCTGCTGGTAGGTGTTGGCATAGTTGGAAATGATCAAGCCAAAGCCAGAAATCGTAAAAACAAACAAGAGTACCGCCAGATAAAGCGCCAAAAGACTTCCGGTGATCGCGAGTCCCCAGACGAAGTAGGCAAGAACCAACATGAATGAGAATACAAGGAACCCGATAACCCAATACGGTATCAACTTCGAAAGGATGAGTGTCAACTTCCTTACCGGGGTCACATTCATGCTTTCGATGGTTCCCGATTCCTTCTCCCCGACAATATTGAGTGCGGGCAGAAACCCAGTGATCAAGAGGAGTCCGATGACCATCAGTGCGGGAATCATAAAATTTGGATACAGCAGATACGGATTATACCGATACTGGGACTCGATGGTAATCAAAGATTTCCGGTTCCCGGAGATCGGTTGGATTTCCTGGAGAAGATCGGCGCTGAAATCCTGGATGACCGTCGTCAAATAGGCACTGCCCAATCCTCCTTTCGTCCCATTGACCGTATCAGCGGAAATCAGGACCTCCGGAACGCTGCCCTTGCCCAAATCCTTGTCAAAGCCATAGGGGATCTCCAAAATCGTATCCGCCTTGCCAAGCTCCACCATGCCAAGGGCATCGGAATCGTTGTGGCAATACCCTGCCAACCTGAAATAACCCGAGCTTTCAATCTTTTTCACCAGCCGCTCGGAGAGCATGCTCTCATCATGGTCAACCACAACCAGATTGATGTTCTTGATATCAAAATTGGCGGCAAACGGCAATACAAGCAGGATCATCATGGGAAACATGAGAATCATCCTGGGGAGAAATGGATTACGCCTGATTTGTAGGAATTCCTTCTGGACAAGATATCGCAACATAACTACTCCAACCTAGGCTTGAACTTCTTAAGGCTAATCACCAGCAACACTGCCGACATACAAGCAAGCACCGTAAGTTCAGTGAGGATTGAACCAAACCCAAGCCCCTTGATCATGACTTTCCGCATCGCCGACACATACCATCGGGCTGGAATGATATGCGAGATCAATCTAAGCGGAAATGGCATGGATTCAATCGGGAACATCATCCCTGAAAGCAACATGACCGGCAGCATCAAACCCATGCCGGAAACCAGTAGGGCGACAAGCTGTGAATTGGCGATGGTGGAAATCATGACACCAAGCAGTAGCCCCACGAAGATATACAAGAGCGAAACACAAATGAGGGCGACCCAGCTTCCGCGTACCGGAACCCCCAGCACCGTCATGGACATAGCCAAACTCGTCACCAAGTTCAAACAGGACAGGAAAAAATACGGGATCGTCTTCGCCAGAATGATGACGACCGGTTGCATGGGAGACGAAAGCAGAATCTCCATGGTGCCCGACTCTTTTTCCCTAGCGATGGAAATGGAAGTCATCATCGCACAAATCAAAAGCAGAATCATGCCAAGCACACCCGGGACGAAGTTGTAAGCACCCTTCATCGCAGGGTTGTACAACAACCGTGTCTCAATTCCGATGGACAACGTATTTTGGATTGTCGTGTTTTGCTTTTGGGCCCACCCCAACATGATCGCACTCGCATAGTTCGTCAAGGTCTTGGCCGTATTGGGATCACTGCCGTCGGTTATGACGGCGACCGAAGAGGTTCCTGTATTCGTGCGGTCAGATGCAAAATGGGAGGGGAATACCACTATCAAGCCCGCCATTCCCTGCCGCAGCGCGCTATCGATCGCCTGCTCGTCGGGAAGGTATCCGGCAAAGGTGAAATAGACACTTTGGGAAAGGATCTGGACCAACTCGGACGTGGAGACATCGCGCTCAGGGGCTACTACCATGAATGTCGTTCCCTTGACCTCAGTCGTCATGGCAAATCCAATAAGCACCAGCATGATGATCGGAGTGACCAATAAAATGATCAACGTCCAGCGGTCACGCAGGATGTGGTGGAATTCCTTCCGTACGAAGGCAGACAGTGTATGCATCAGTCAGCCGTCCTTGTCGCCTTGCGGGCGATCATTTGAAACACCTCATCCATGGAAGAGGCCGCATATCGAGTTTTCAAGGCATGGGGGGAATCGAGAGCCTCGATCCGGCCATCAACCATGATGGAAACACGATTGCAATATTCAGCCTCATCCATATAGTGCGTAGTCACAAACACCGTTATTCCCTGTTCGGAAGCCGCGTAAATCATTTCCCAGAATCGGCGACGGGCGGCCGGATCCACTCCGCCGGTCGGTTCATCGAGGAACACAATCTTCGGTTCATGAAAAATGGACACGGAAAACGCAAGCTTTTGTTTCCAACCTAGAGGAAGACGGGAGACCAGACTGTCTTTCTCCTCCTTCAGATGCAGCTCATCCAGCAAACGATCTCGCTTTTCTGCGATCAGCTTGGCATCCATGCCATAGATACCTCCGAACAACCGGATGTTTTCCGAAATAGTCAAATCACCATATAAAGCGAATCGCTGGCTCATGTACCCGATATTGGCTTTGATCTTTTCGCTTTGTTTCTTGATATCGAACCCGGCAACCAAGGCCTTGCCTTCGGTGGGCTTCAACAGTCCGGTGAGCATCCGCATCGCCGTTGTCTTTCCTGCCCCGTTTGCCCCGAGAAATCCGAATATCTCCCCTTCGGACACGTCGAAACTGATATGGTCTACGGCAGTGAATGATCCGAATTTCTTGGTCAGATTGCTGGCGATAATGGCATTCATCGATGTACTCGTTCTATGGAAAGTGAGAGAAACCGATCCTCGATGGTCGGTTTGATCGATGTTACGGAAACATTTGTCTGATCATGGCTTTCCAACCATCGTGTCAGCACATCCTTGTTGATCGCTCCGGGTGCAGTGCTGAAGTGAATGGAACTTCCAAAGGAAAAACAGGAATGCATGCTCGGATGCGATTTTAGCAGGACGAGCAACGTATGCAACGAGTCACCCGTGACCGACCACAGGTCATCGGGGTAATTTTCTGAAAGCTGGCTCGGCGTACCGGTCTCCAAGATGGTGCCGTCATCAATCAAAGCGATACGGTTGCACAATGCAGCCTCATCCATGTAAGGGGTCGAAACCAGGATGGAAATACCTTGGCGGTTGAACCGGCTCACCATGGTCCAGAATTCCCTGCGGGAGACCGGATCGACTCCAGTTGTCGGCTCATCCAGAAACAGGATGTCAGGGCGATGGACCAATGCGCAGCAAAGTGCCAGCTTCTGCTTCATCCCACCGGACAGGTTACCCGCCCTGCGGCTACTGAACGGTTCCAGCTGCACCCATATTTCCTTGATCAAGTCTTGGTTTTCTTCGATAGTAGTGTTGAATACCGTCGCAAAGAAATCGAGATTCTCCCGGACACTCAGATCCTGATAGAGTGAGAACCGACCAGGCATGTAGCCGATAATCTTCCGTATGTTCCGATACTGGGTGACGACATCGAATCCCCCGACGGTTGCCGACCCTCCATCGGGGAGGACCAAAGTGGTCAGGATCCGAAACAACGAGGTTTTTCCGCTTCCATCGGAACCGATCAAGCCGAAGATTTCACCCTTTTCCACCTTGAGATCCACCTCTTTGAGTGCATGGACCTTGCCATAGTGCTTCTCAATCCCTTCTGCTGCGACTGCAAACCGGGTCATACTCACTTACCCTCTACTATTGCGCCATACATGCCCAGTTTCAGATATCCGTCATTGACCAACGACACCTTGATCGCATACACCAAAGTAGCCCGTTCATCCCGCGTCTGGACGGTTTTGGGGGTGAATTCCGCTTTCTCGGAAATCCAGGAGAGTGTTCCGGTATAATATTTCTGTTCTGAAGAACCATAATCGACGGCAACCGTCAGTGTATCACCGAGCTTGAAGGTGGTCAGTTGCTCGGCACGTATGTAGGCCCGCAGATACACATGATCCAGGTCGGCAACCGTGAACAGGGCCCTTCCAATCGAAGTGAACTCTCCCGGCAGCACATAGGAGGTGAGCAATACTCCGTCGATTGGACTGGTAATCGTACATTTGGCGATCTGATCGTCCAATTGCGCAATCTGGAAGGACAGGGATGCAAGTTCACTATCTATGCCTTGCACACTTTGTTCGAGCGACAGGCGTTGGGCTGCCAGCTGAGAGCTTACCGTCCGTACCTGGAAGTTGATGTCATCCAATTGCTTTTGGCTAGCCGCTTTGGCACTGAAAAGCCTGGTAATTCGTTCCTGTTCGTTTTTGGCTGTAGCCAGCTGCTCTTCCAATGGTGCAAGCTGAACCAGCACATTCGGTTTCTGACTTTCCACCCGTTTCTGGGAAGCAAGCAGTTGTTGGCGCTGCAACAACAGCTGCTGATGGTCGATTTCCCCGAGAACCTGACCTTTGGCAACGCGGTTTCCCTCTATCGCTGTGAAAGAAACGATCCGACCGCTCCCTTCAGCACTGACGATGACTTGGTTCGCCTCCAGACTCCCCTCAGCTATCGTCGTATTCTCACCGTTCGTGCATGATACCAAAGTTAGTGTTATCATCAGCATGATTGCTAGTCGCTTCATTTCTGGCTATCTCCCTTGCCTATGATGAGGTTGAGTTCGCTTTGGGCAATCAGCAACTGCACCTCATGTTGTGCTTTCGTAATTTCCGCCAAGGTAACTTCTTGCAACTCCTGTATCAAATCCGATATCGAACGTGCCCCATGCACAATCTTTGCCTCATCTGCATCTTTGATTGATCGTTTGAGTGCGATGATCTGGTCATCGATTGCCAGTTGTTGGAGTAATGCCCCGATTTCATTGCGTTTCTGCCTGAGTTTGATTCCTTCGTCGAGGTTGAATTGCTCTTGTTGCACCAAAACCTGTTGCCTGGAAGCATCCAGTCTCTCCTTGTTTGCGGCATAGGTATAGTAAGGGTCCAACGAAAACGACCCCCGGACCCCTACAATCCACCATGGAGAAGGATCGGTATTGAGCATATTCAATCCAGGTTGGCTGTACCCCAATTGGGCGAAGACACTGAGTTTGGGATACAGGCTGGAATCCAGAGCCTGCTTTTGTGCATCCAACGTATCCAACTGTGCTCGATAGAGACCAAATTCCTTCCTCCCTGAAGAGAGCTTCTCCTCAGAGAGAGCCGGAATCTGCGGAATAACAAAGCGCGCATTATCATCAAGGTTGAGCCCAGTCATCTGGGAAAGCGCATAGACAGCATTTGCTCTCTTCATCTGCAGGTCCTGCAACTGGGATTGCACGGTAAGCTCCTCTATGATGATGGCATCGACATCCGATTGCGTGACTAGACCGTTTTCCCGATAGACCTCAATTTTCTTACGTGTATCACCCAACTCCTGCTGCAGGAGGGTAACCTGTTTTTGTTGGCATTCAAGAAACAGAATGGTGAAATAGGTTTCCCGCACCATGCGTTTCACTGCCTCCAGGCTAACCTCAATTTTGCTTTGTGCAACCGCTGATGCAGCAAGTGCGCCTTTTTTTTGCGCCGACACCGCCCCTCCATCGAACACGAGCTGGTTTACCTCCCCGACCACTTGATATTGCATCAAATTCCCATCAAGGGTGAGTCCTCCCGGGATAGTGATCGAGGTGGTGTCCGATTGCCTGCTCGCCTTTACCACCACGTTTACCTGGGGTAGGTATTGCTCTAGTGCATTCTTTACATCTGTCGCTTCAATGATGCTGATAAGCTGGGCTTGCCTGGCCAATGGGTAATAGGTCGTCGCGTGTTCTTCGCACAGTTGAAGGGTAATATCCTCTCCTGACAAGGGCAACACCAGAATTATGGTCAAGAAAAGAAACAGCAGTATATGTTTATGGATTCGGTTCTTCATAGTTGTTTCCTCTGGGTAGCAGGCTTTTCACGAGTATGCGGGCATTTTCCTTCCCCCGTTGTTGCAGCAGGGACCACACATCTGCATCACCCAGATCCATGATGTTCTCCAGAATCGGGGGAAGCAGGAAAACGCCCAGATTCAGGGAGGCCATGCTCAACAAGATGTCAAAGAGTGTCATATTTCTGACGCGACCTTCGGCAATCTCAATGGCAAGCTCTTGTTCCAGAACGGGTATAATGGCATGCAAGCTCTGTTTTGCGATGCTCTTGACAGCTTCCATTTGTTTCGGATTGGTCCCAATTTCGTTCAAAACGAAAAAAGGCACCTTCTTATGTTGCTGCAATACCTGGAAATGGCTTTCGGCAAGAATCCTGATCTTTTCAAGAAACGGAATGTTTTTCTCAAGCGGTTCCTTCACCAATGAAAAGAAAATTATCACATTCTTCTCGAAAATCGCCTGAAAGAGTTTTTCCTTGCTGCGAAAGTAATAGTTGATGAGGGATTGATTGCATCCCACTTCCCGGGCTATATCGGTTGTCGATGTAAGGACATACCCACGTTCCACAAACAACCGTTCCGCCGTCTCTATGATGGTTTGTTCCATCCCAGTTTCAGTCATATCGTTGTTCCACCTATTTAATAGACTTATTAAATTTTCTTATCAATCTTGTCAAGCAATTTGGGTAAAGAAAGATACATGGGCAACAAAATTCAAGAAAATAGGAATAGAAGGTGCTTTGAGGGTTCTGTTCCCAAGGCTCCGCAGCCGCCTAATCCAAGGTTTCCGATTGATACCCGGTATGCTTGTTCTCATGCATAGAGCCGGCTGTCGTTCGGTTTGTTCAATTGTTGCGGTTGTTGTGGTTGTTGTGGTTACTGTTGTTTCACCGGTATCCAGATTTCGCTTTTGTAATCTGGAAGGGTGGTGTCCTTGCCTTCGTTCCACAATATCTCAGGACCACCGACGAGTTCATAACCGGAGGTCGGTAGCCATTCGGTGTAGATCCTGGCCCACAGGTTCTGGAGCGTGGCGGGAAAATTACCGATTGCGGTGAATATCGCCCACGTGCCGGCATCTACAGGAAGGACCTCCCATCGTTCGGGAATGTGGTCTGTCGATGCGACGCCGATATACTGGTCCAGCATGGTTCCCTCGGCTCGTCCCTCGCTGAAATTCGTCGATGCGCAGATGATGCCGCTCGGTTCCACGTTGGACAGCTGTTTCAGTTCGACGAAATCCTGTTTGGTCAGGCTCGTCCACATGTCATCCATCTCGTGGTTCACTCCCTCATAGACGAGAGCTATCCGTTTCTTGATGCCAGCTATGGTGAAGGCATCCTTGTCGATAATTCGATAGTTCATTTCGTTTCCTCCTGCGATAGTCAATTGGAAGGTCATGGGCGGGAAGGCTTTGACAACCGCATCGTCCTTCCGGGCTTCTGTCGGAGTCATACCGTGGAACGCTTGGAATGCGCGGGTAAAGGAATCCGGTGAATCGTATCCATACTTGATAGCCAGATCGAGGATCCTTCCATCGTGCTTGTGCAATTCCAATGCCGCCAGCGTGAGTCTCCTCCGGCGTACGTATTCGCTGAGGTTGATGCCGGAAAGGAAGGGGAACATCCTTTTGAATTGATATTCCGAGCATCCGGCGATCCGTGCGACTTGGTGGAAATCAATTTCTTCGGTAATATTCGCCTCGATATATCCCATCGCGAGATTCAGTTGTTTCAACGCATCCATGTCCATGACCTCTTTTCGATCGCATCATAGCAACTATAGCATACTGGTACCCGACAATTGCGGTGCATTTTTTGTTGGAAAGTGATGGCATATCGGAATGTTGATTATTCCCGATTGGTTTGATAGGATTACCTGCTATGAACGGAAAAGACAAAAAAAACAGTTTGACCGGGGAACAGCGGGAACAGTTGCTTGCAGTATTGAAAGCGCGTTTCGAAAAACATATGGACCGGCATGTAGGCATGGCATGGGCAGATGTCCAGCAGAAATTGGATGCGAACACCGACGCGCTATGGTCCCTGCATGAAATGGAGAGTACCGGTGGTGAACCGGATGTGATCGGCCAGGATACCCGGACGGGCGAATATGTGTTTTGCGATTGTTCGGCGGAGACTCCATCCGGTCGAAGGAATGTGTGTTATGACCGGGAGGCCTTGGATTCCCGCAAATCCTTCAAGCCCGAGAATAATGCCTGCGATTTGGCGCTGGCCATGGGGATCGAGCTTTTGACGGAAGATGCGTATCGGAACCTGCAAAAACTGGGGAAGTTCGATACCAAGACGTCGAGTTGGGTTGCGACTCCTCCTGCCATACGCAAACTTGGCGGTGCGCTCTTTTGCGATCGCCGGTACGATACGGTGTTTGTCTACCACAACGGAGCTTCCTCGTATTATGCGGTCAGGGGATTCCGTGGTTTGCTAAAAGTTTAACAAAGTACCAGGTACGGTTTTTCAATTTTGTATGCAAAATAAGAATTTGGTGCCAGGCACCGTGCAATTTTCGATTATCATACCCGTCGGTGAGGATGTTGCATTCCTCGAGCGGACGTTGCGTTCCTGCATCAACCAGTCGCGCACGGATCTCGAGATATTGGTTGTCGATTTGAGTCGCGGACACGATGTCGGGCAGGTGGTCGAAACACTACGTGACGAGCGGATTGTTGTCCTTGGGTTTCCGGGAGGGGGGACTCCTTTTGCCAGAAACCGGGGGCTTGAACTTGCGCGTGGCGAGTATGTGCTGTTTCTGGAACGCTACCACGAGATCCAATCGTTGTGGTTGGAGAAAGCCGCGCAGCGGTTTCAGTTGTCCCATGCCGATGCGGTACAGTGCGCAACCATCTTCGAAAAAGACAACCGTATGGCAGATATACATATACCCAACGATTCATTGTTCGGATTCCACCAGCGTTTGCTTTTTAGTCCTATCGTCCCCTTGAGTTCCATGGTTGTCCGGTGCTCGGCATGTGCTCGATTTCCCGAGGACAAACCGCTCGCCGGAGACTGGGAATTTTGGATCGAAACCTTGCGGAACCGGAAGGTCGATGTGTTGGCAGACTACTATGGAAGTTTTATCCAACTGCAGCATGAATTGTCGAGAAGGAATACTGTGGGGTATGCAAGGGAAAAACGCGCCATCATGGAGGCCTACTATCCACAGTTGCGCGTTTCCCTACGCAAGTTGAGACGATATTTCCAACTGAAGGTGCCTGGTACCATTGTTTGATTTTGTATACAAAAATCTAAATTGGTACCTGGTACTTGAGCGAAGCCAGCGGAGCTAGGGAGTCGTCGCCTGCGCAGCGGTTGGCCTTGATTGTCCCGCAGTTCTTGCAGCGGTGCAGGATCATCAGTTCTCCATCCTCCTTTTGCCAGAGTGCGATCGGTTCCATGTGGCCTTTGCATAGGCAAGCCCTGTCGCCGGGGCGTATGTCGACGTGTCTGCTCCACAAGCAATGGGGGCAGTGGTTGCGGTGTCTGGTGCCCCAGGCGGCGCTTGCCACCGGAGCACCACAATGAATGCAGATGAAATCTTCGGTTTCGTTCATAGGTTGCCTTCCCTGCGTAGGCGGTATTGCATCATGCCTATCGCTTTCTTCTTTTGTTTGCGTTGGCGGACCACTTCTTCCCAGTTCTGCGCTTCTTGGCCTAGTCTGAGGTAATTGAAGTAGCGGTCCTGTTCTATCATTCCTTCCCGCAGGGCCTGGAGCACGCGGCAACCGGGTTCGCCGGTGTGGGTGCAATCCGAGAACCTGCAGAGGTGCGAGAGTTCCGAAATGTCGGTGAATGCTTCGTGTACCAGTTCCTGGGAGCCGTTCATGCCGACCACGCGTATTCCCGGGGTATCGAGAATCAGCGCGCCAGTGGGAAGCAGGTGCATGCGTCGTGATGTCGTGGTATGCCGGCCGCGACCGTCTTGGATGCGGATATCGGCGGTCTTGGCCACATCGTGTCCACACAGTCGGTTGACCAAGGTGGATTTGCCTGCGCCGCTGGTACCGAGCAGCACCGTGGTCGTCGTCGGGCGCAAAGCTTCCGCAAGGGAATCGATGCCGTTGCCCGAGATGGAATCGACCGGGAACACCTGGCACTGCGGAAATCGTGCTAGCGCTCGGAGACGGTATGCCTCAGGTTCCTCGACCAAGTCGATCTTGGTGAGCACGAGTAGAGCGGGGATCGAATCTGCATGCAGCAGCGAGATGAACCGTTCGATCCGCCGGAGATTGAAGTCATACCGGCAGTCTTGGACAATCGCTGCCATGTCGATATTCGCAGCCACCAGTTTTGCCGATCCTTCGGCGCCGCTGGATCCCTGACGGTCGTGTGCCACCGGCCTATGCAGGACGTTCATCCGTGGCAAGACGGATTCGATGCGACCTCGGTCCGAAGCATATTGCCGTACTGCGCACCAGTCGCCCACAACTGGCGATTGTTGGATCCCCAGGTCCAGCAGATTCAAGAAGGAGCCGGAAAGCTCGAGCAGGAGCGAGGCATCACCCGAGACTCCCCTGTAGAGGCCCCGGCCTTGTGCGACTATGCGCATAGGAATATACCCTAGGTTTTCGTAGGGTTCGAACTGCTTGGCGAGGGCGTCGTGCCATCCATATGTGAAAATTGTATCGTACGTTCGTGTACTGTCCATAAAACACCATCCGGTCGTTATGTTCGGGTAACAAGACAGCTGACCACTGTCTTTTGGTGGAACATGCCCGGAACGGGTTGTGTGATATGAACGAGCTGTGCTGGACTGTTACGCTGGCATTCTCGTCATCACTGCCCGTTACCGGGGTTGACGACCGAAGCCACATACTGTTTTGACATCCAATCTCCGTACTATGATGTATATGGTGGTTTGTACAAGCTGGTGCTGGTACAAACCACTGGAACCGAAAAAACTATACCCCTTGGAAATGCGTACGTCAAGAGGTGATACCAAGATACCTGGCACCATGTTTGCGTTTTGTATACAAAATTGAAAATCGGTACCTGGCACTGTCAGAGACTCACGTCAACTCCTGCTGTGAGGCGGATGCTCCAAGGTGCGTCCGCGGGATCCAGCATCCGACCGATAACCACGGAGGGACCGGCATAGCAGTACACGTGTTTGGAGACCGCCACATCGGCGCGGGCTGAAATGTCCCAGCCTTGGTCCCAGTGCGATGTCGATGTCAGGTATTCCCAATACCAGGTGGGGGAGAGGCGCAGTTGCAGGGTGCTCGAGGGCGTGAGGGTGGCTTGGGCCGACAGGGAACCCGAAAAGCCTTCCCTGGTGGTGTCGTCGGACGAACGGTAGGTCGAGGAGCCGAGGACGTTCCAATTGAGGAAGTATCCCGACAATCCATTGACCGAGTAGGTGAGCGAGGCGAACAGATCCGTCTGGCCGGCATCGGCGTAGGTGTCGATTCCACCCCCTGCCGCCACCGAATATTCCAATTCGACCTTGGGAGCCCGGGCGATGCCTATCTGCGCGCCATGCGAGACGTGGGTCGAGGTCGCGTATCCCGAGTAGGTTATCTGGGGATTGACCGCTGTGCGTCCCCGCCGGATGCGGTAGGTGAGTTCCCAATGGGGGGCCCAGTACGGGTCGTATTCGTCGTAGCCGGCGAAGGAGGACTCGGAGCCGAGCGTCAATTCAACCTCGTTGTCACCTGCGTACCACAAGCTGTGTGCATCGACAGCGAGGTAATCGGATGGTGCGGAATCGGTCGGATCGATGGAGATTTCCCCGAACGCGGTCAGGTTGAAGTAGCCGGCCGCTCCGATTAGTGCGCGGTAATCGAAATTTCCATGGATGCCGATCTCGCCCGAGTGCGCTGTCGGGCTGTCGGTATAGGCATAGTCGCCGAACGCACCGAGATACACCGTGGACTGAGCGCCTATGCCCTGTGCGGTTGCCAAAGCTACGATACCAAGCACGATGAGCCCCTTGTTGAACAGTCGCATAGAAAATCTCCTCATATTATCGTACCAACCGCTCGAGCATGGTGATCGAACGGCTCCTTGGGGCGGATTGTACGATTCGGCGGACCATATCGTCCGGTGCAATGCGGTTGGCGAATCCCGTGGTGAACAGGTCGACGACAACGCGGTAGTCTTCCCCCGGGATCGGGGAGCGGGACAAGGCCTCGATCACCGAGAGGCTCGGACCATCGTCCAGTCCCCATTGGCGAAGCGCGATCAGCAGGCCACCGCCATAACGGTAGTTGTCCCATTTCTCCTGCGACTCCTGGCGGTTGAACATGTCGAGCAATGCCGCGAGGTCCGCTTCGGGAACTCCTTGCCGATACAATGTCGCGGTTCGTGACCATACGGTACTGTCGGATAGCAGGCGTGTGCCCTCCTGGTGGCCGAGGCGGTCCAGTACAAGCCTCCGCGTCTCATCGTATGCCTGCAGTTCCAACTTCAATGCATTGTAGAGCGAGTGCGGGGGGATGCGTTTTGCCAAGCCTTCCTCAAGACGCAGGACCAGCACCTCGGTGGGAATGAGTTGCTGGTCGGCTTGTTCGAGGACTCCCATCAACTGGTCCTTGTCGGTATCGGAGAATTGTGACGATTGCATCTTCTGCTCGACCCGCGCGAACGAGGAATCGGCAGAGAGCAAGCTCCCTGCCAGAATCCATAGAACCATGAGGATAAGGACAATTCCCGTCTTGTTGCCACGTTTCGCCACGTTCTGCTCCTAATTCTTCATGCCACCCGGGTTGCTGCCGGGACGATTTCCCAATCCAGGCAGCGGTTGTCCGAATTTTACCGCGGATCCTTTGCCGGCGCTACCCGAAGCTGGGTTGCGGGAAGTATTCTTTTGTTGCTGGGCAACCGCGTTGCGTACGGAATTCCGGACCATGAGGCCCATCTCGGGTCCCATTGGTGTACCGGCTCGTTCGGTTGCTTCGGTACGCACCTGGGCTGTGATATCGCGAACACCGCGTGCCGCGCCTTGGGCGATAGCTTGGGTGCCGTATCCCAACCGTTGCAACTCGTGCGTCTCGATCGCCAACTGCAATGCCAGTTGGGCACGGACCGTGGCCATATCCCCGGAAAGGTCGGCCCCGTCGTGGGTGCCGAAGTGGAGGGCGTACGCCACCATCGCAGGGTCGGCCATGCGGGCTTCATCCCACTGCATCAGGCGGGCCTGTTCGGTGAATTTGCCCAGTTCCTCTTCGTTCCACCCCCGCAAGCGCAGCTGGTATGCCAATTCGGAGAGGAATGCGTCTCCATCCGAGGGTGTGCTCTCGGCGGCGTACACCGCCCCGAACACCATAGACACTATCATGAGTACCATTGCCAATCGTTTCATAGGTCGCTCCTACATTTCAAGAACAGAGTTCTTGCCACCGAATCCATCGTCCACCTGAAGATAGGCATTGGGATCGGGTATCCATTGCTCTCCATCGATGACGAATTGGTAGCGGTATTCCCTACCACGTTCCAGTTCCATCATGATGCTCCACGTTCCTTCCCCGTTGTTCTTGGCGAGGTGCTGGACCTGCGGGTCCCAGTTGTTCCAGTCGCCGACCACCACCACGACCTCGGCTTGCGGGGCTTCGAGCTGCAATACGACCTGTGCCAACCGAGAGGTTGTCTCCTGTTCCGGTATGAAGCCCTTGTCGCGCTCGCCGACAAGCGGGATCAGTATCAGGGCGGCTGCTGCAGCGGCCACCAGATACTTTTGCAGGTGTGAACGCCAGTTCGAGCGGTCCTTGAACACCGTGTGTGCATCTTCCTGTCGTATCGCGGCGAGTACCGATTCGGTGACCCGCTCTTGCAATCCTTCGGGCAAATCCAAGTCTGCATTTGCATCGTGCCCATTCGGGTGGGCCACCATGCGAGCGGCTTGCATCCGTACTGCACAGCTGTGGCAGTGCGAGATATGGTCGAGCACATGCCGATCGATGTCTGGCAACGGGGTGCCGGCGGGCCCGGTCTGCACCTGCTGTTCGAGCAATCGGTCGATGTATGCGTTGCATTCTTTGCAGTTCATGGTAGCCACTCCTTTTGCAGCCTGTACATACCGTACGCTTTTGGTATATATCGGTTTCACAAATTCGTTCAATCCTCCGGGTTCCACTGGTGTTTCACCAGATATTCGCGCAGTTTGTTGCGTCCACGATGCAGATAGGTCTTTACCGTCCCCTCCGGTATGCGCATCACCTTGGCCGTATCGGAGACCGAGAGTCCCTGCATCATCCGTAGGATGAAGACTTCGCGATAGGCAGGTTTGAGCTCCTCGAGGGCCTGCATCACCAGTTGCTCCGCTTCGGCTGCGATCGCAGCTTCCTCAGGTACATCGGTACGGTGGGTTCCTTGCAGTACTGCGACTTCCTCGTCATAGGGAATAGGGGGAAACCTGTTGCGGGACCGTCCCTTGCGCCGTTGCGAACGGATCCAGTTCATGGCGATGGTGTATGCCCACGAGAAGAACGGACTGCCTTCGCGGAAGGTCGGCAGTGCCCGGTAGATGCGCAGGAAAATCTCCTGCAAGTCGTCTTCGATGCTTTCGGGGGACCTGTCGGGAGCCATGCGTTTGACGAGCGCATAGAACGTCGGCGTATACGACGAGACAAGCTGCCCGAATGCTTCCTTGTCCTCGTGCAACGTACGGTATACCAACTGGGTATCGAGATCGCGTTGCCTATCATCGGTCTCAAATTTTGTATACATTTTCTAATTTGCGTACCTGGTACCTATGATATACTCATTCCATGCGAAAGTCGTTTCAATTTTTTGCAGTATGTTTTTTGTTTCTTGCCGTTGTACTGGGCGCGGTCCATGCCGAGGATCTGGCGTTCGCCACATTTCCCCGTGCGTTGGGTGTCCAAGTCGGTGGAATCGCGGGTATCGGGTTGAGTTACCAGAAATGGGAAGGACCGTGGGGGTACCAGTTCGCTGCAGGCACGTTGTACCATCCGCCCATGGACGACGGGCATGATGTGTTCAACTACAATGCCGGTGCACAAGTCTGTTATGCGATATTCTCCGACGATTTCTCAACGTGGCTGGCGAGTCGGCTCTATGTGCTCGCGGGGATCAACCACCGGGGGTACAAAGAGGCGGTCGAAACAACTCCCGATGTCTATGTCGCCGGGGATTTTCATCCCGAGTTCGGCTTGGGCGGCGGCGTGGGAGTGGAGGCAGTGTTATTCGAACATCTCGCGGTCTCGACGGAAATGGTGTACGCGCTGTTCTGGAAACCGGTCGAGCCGATGGCGAATGGGCAGTTTGCCATGGAGATGCTGCCGCAGGTGAGTTTGCGCTACCGCTTCTGATAAGAAACGTCATACTGCTATGAACGGAACAGGATCATGTAATGGTCACACGTGTGGACGAGCGCTGCGAACGTATGTATGCATACCTTGCCCCCAGGTGGTATAGGAAACGTAGCCTCCATTTTCCAGTGCTGGCCTGAAGTGATCGATACGATCCGTCCCCATATGGCCACCTGCCTGTTTATCACAGGTGTCAGCGTCCCTTCTGTTGAAATACCCCGAAAACATGCTGTACAGGTACTGCCTTGGCGTGCGATTTCTGCTACAGTGTCCGAACGTACCCGGATGCCGGTGCTTTGGAACGGTGGGGACGTCAACATGTATCAGGCGGCGTACGCATGGATTTGATGAACCTCTGGAATGTACAAGGACAATTGTTGCTGATGCTCGGCGTAGGTGTGCTGTTGCGTCGGATCGGCATATTCACCGGATCAACAAAGGCGTTCCTGACCGATTTCGTCCTCTTCGTGACCCTGCCGTGCAGCATCATCCTCTCCTTCATGATCGATATCGAGACCTCGGCCCTCGTTTCCTTCGCGCTGGTGCTGTTCGTGTCCGTGGTGGTCCAGCTGTTTTGTGTGACCTTGGCGAAACTGCTCTACCGCAAGCAGAGCGCGTCGCGGCGCAGTGTGCTCCGGTACGGTATCCTGGTCTCCAACTCGGGGTTCATGGGGTTGCCGGTGGCGGGCGAGCTGTTCGGTGCCGGGGGGCTGATGTATGCCTCCATCTATCTGATTCCGCAGCGGGTGGTCATGTGGACTGCCGGGTTGTCCTGCTTCTCGCCCGAGGAAGCGAATTGGAGGGGCATTGTCAAGAATTTCGCGTTCCACCCCGGTATGGTTTCCGTGTACATCGGGTTGGTCCTTATGCTTGCACACTTGCGCTTGCCGCTGTTCATCGAGCAGACGATGTCCTCGATCGGTGCGTGCACCACGCCGCTTTCGATGATGCTTATCGGGTCGATCGTGGGGGAAATGGACCGCTCGCAGGTGAAGATCGATCTCTTTTCCCTGGTGTATTCGGCTGTGCGGCTTGTGTTGATTCCCCTCGCGTGCCTACTGGGGTGCCGCCTCTTTTCGGTCGATCCGTTGATCACCGGGGTGTCGGTCGTGTTGGCGGGTATGCCGGTGGGAAGCACCACGGCGATATTGGCTTCAAAATACGGGGGCGATGCCTCGTTTGCCAGTCAACTGGTCTCCATTTCGACGGTCCTGTCCATGCTCACCATTCCGTTGTGGGCGATGGTGCTGTGATTCGTCGGGGAGCCGTTCCCATGAGGATTCCCGGGTGATGCCTTCCCGATGCATCCGCGAAAAAACCTTCGATGCGTTGTATTTCCGTAAACCCCCATTGCGTGTAGATGGTGCGGGCCGCATGCCAGTGCTCCGATACCAGCAGGATCGCCGTTTCGAACGGGTGGGTTTCCCGCATGCGGGCCATGCCGAGTGAAAAGGCTTCCTTGCCGCGCAGCAGGTGGCGGTAGTCCGGGTCGACAGCGAAGCTCGAGATGTACAGTTCGGTGCCCATAGGGTCGAAGAATTGTCGGGGATGGTGTGAGAGTTCGAATCGCGCCAAGTCGTATCGCTGTTCGTGTTTCCACAATTCGCACCACAAGAAACCGATGAGGGTGTCTCCGTGGAAGAATCCCAGGTTCCCGTGGGGGTAGGTATCTATGCGTTCACCGTAGTTTTCCGCGCTTTCCCACACTTCGCTGGCGAAGCAGAGGTGTTCGATTTCCATGATGCGGGGGATATTGTCATGTTCCAACGGTCGGATGGTGATCGGCATGGGCATACTATCTCACACCTGGTGATTTGGCTCAACCCGACGGATTCGGGCAAAAATGGTTGTTGCATTGTGCAGTATCTACTGCAAAATGGTTGCTACAGCAAACGAGCCATACGTAATTCCGCCGTTTATGAACTGCTGTCCGCAGCTGGATCGGGGACTTCGAATAGGGAACCGGCGCGCTGGTACTCTTGTTTGGTGTAGTACCCGTCGACATCGGACATGACATAGACGGTTCGACCCGGATAATCGGCATGGATGCACTCCATAAGTTTCCGTCCCAGTCCTTTGCCGCGGTGCTTCGGTTTGACCAACAGGTCGCACACATACACATAGTGGCCAAAATCGTCGAGGGACCGTGAATAACCGCACAATTCACCGTTCTGGTAGGCGACGTAGGTAATCGAAGTTTCCAGGGCTTTCCGATAGCTTGCGGACATGGATTCGTCGGAGTAGGTCCAGCCATCCTCTTGGGAAATCATCTCCATCACCGGCTCTTCGTCAGCAGTCTTGCGGTATTTCCGTACTTCCATATCACCACCTCAATGTACCAACACACTACACGGCGATCGGGGGATTTTCCATCTTTTTCAGTCGACCGCACGTTTTCACCGGCAGTGGTGCTTGCTTGTCATGTTCCGTTTCAAAATTAGCTGAAACAATACTTCATTAATAGCTGATAATAGCCTATACTACCAATATAATGGCTATTTTAGATAGTCGGGGAGGGCAATATGCAGGTGACATCGACAGATGTGAAGAACAATTTCGGCAAATACCTGAAGGCGTGCAAGACCGAGAATGTGATCATAACCAAGAATGGCAAGCGGCAGGCCCTCCTGCTCTTCTATCCGGGTGGAGTCGAAATGGGAAGGGTGGGTGAACCTTCAATCACCTACGGCACAAATCCACATAAGGAAGAACGTGTCACCTATCGGCAGTTTCTCGAGATGACAGAGAAGAGCGACCACCGGTACGAGTTGATCGACGGCAAAGTGTACCTGTTGGCCTCTCCGAGTTTCATCCACCAGAAGGTATTGGGGCATCTACACATTGCATTCTGGGAATATTTCAAGGAACATGAGGATTGCGGGCCGTTCTTGTCCCCGTTGGATATCGAGCTCATGCATCGGCCGTTGGCGCTCCTGCGTGAGCTGACCGAGGATGATATCAATGTGGTGCAACCCGATCTCGTGGTCCTGTGCGACTATGAGAAGGACATCGATGCCAGCGACAAGTACAAGGGCACTCCCACGTTGGCGATCGAGATATTGTCTCCCTCGTCGCGGAGCAAGGATCAGATAAAGAAGCTCGACCTCTACATGGAAAGTGGTATCGACGAGTGTTGGATTGTCGATCCGCCCAACCATGCGGTTGTCGTGTATGTCTTTCGCAACCATGAAATCGAGGAGAATGCCATGTATATGCGGGGACAAACTGCCCGATCGGTACGGTTTCCGGCCTTGCAGGTTGCCGTCGATGCGTTGTTCTGATATTGCTACTCAATTCTTCCTATCTGCACCACGCGCACACAGTCATCGGGCGGCTTAGGTATCCGATGCGGATCGATCATTCGATTTCTTCCATAACTGCTATGGTGCAGATTGACTGCTGGCTCCGGTTGCTTGTGAGCCGGAATTCACGTATCTTCCTGTTCCCGCCGGTGATTTGAACCGGATGGTGGATATGGCAATCCGAATGCAAGGAATTGTGCATATTGTAGAAAGATATCTTGACTTGGAAGGGGACATGTAGGACTCTATACGCCTAGGAGTTGTCATGTTCAAGAAAATCACGATATATCTGGTTGTCCTGTTCCTTCTCCTGCCCTCGGCCTTGTTCGCAGCTGAAGCCGACTCCACTGCCACAGAAAAGAAACCGTTGATCGACATGTCTGCATTCAACGATTATATCCAAGGCCCCGATGGCTATCAGTTGCTCTCCACAACCCACGATGTCCTGGGGTATAGCGCGGTCCTGTTGGGTTTGACCGCAGGCTTGTTTTCGCCACCTCTGCTCGGTGTGGACGAAGATATCCATGGACTCATTGGTGCTGCTGCCACTACCGCCGCGGTGCTGAACATAGGGGTAGGGTTTCTGAATTACGGAAACCGTCTCAGCACTTCGGAAGGTTTGTTCACCAAAGACAATATCCATATTGTAATGGGAATTACTGGAGGAGTACTGATGTTGGTTGCAAGTCTGACCGGTGAATCCGATTTCCATCCGATTATTGCCGGGTTGGGCACTGGCTTGATGGGTGCGTCGATAGTTTTCCAGATATTCTAAAGGAGATGTATCCGATGAAAAGAGTTGTTGTGCTTCTCATATTCCTCTCCGTCGCTTTCACCGTGTTCGCAGCCTCGGTGACTGTTGTGTATCTCGACAGGTCCGAGACCAATCTGGAGGCCAGCAGCTATATCAAGAAGCAAGCAAAAAGCAACAAACTTTCCCACAAATTCACCTTTGCGTCGAAATTAAGTGCCTTGAAAGGTGACGAGAAGGTCGTCGTACTACTCAATACCGGCAGGAGCTCGGGAACCGATCCAAGGATATCCGCATATCTCGACACCGTCCAAGACAAGCGCGCCATAATCCTGGTGAATCTCTACTCCATCGGGAAGAACATCTTGACAGGCTCGGTAAAATCGGCCGATTCGGCCTATGGCGTGGATGAGCTTTCGTCGGCATCGCAATGGCAGGACCGTGATGCGGCTGTCCAAGCGATGCATAAGCAATGGACAGCAGAATTGTTCAGATTGATAGAAGTCAAGCAAACATTATGATGATTGTGTTGATTGTGCTCCTCTACGGTGTGATCCCTGGAACCCAGTTCACCCTTTTCATGATGGACCTTCCGTTCTTCGGAGTCATGGACACGGTGAACTATATCTTTTCGATCTTCAGTTACTACTTTATCCTCAACCATGTTCTCATCACCCTGAAACTTCCGTTTCTCCAGAGACACTTTCCCTATGATCGTATGGTCAAGTTCCATGTGGTGAGCGGCACGTTCATCGTTACAGGTATCTATTGGCATGTGCTCCACAAGCTGATAATCGGTAAGATGGTGGACGTCCTTTCATGGACGATACTCGTAGTGTTCTCGGTATTGTACCTTCTTGCCATTCTATGGATCGAGGCTCCGGGTGTCCGGCATATCAGGCGTCGGGTGGTGCGGCGGGTCGGGCGAAGCCTTTTCAACTGGTACGACCAGTTGAAGTCATTGCATGGATATGGATTCCTGTTGCTTGGATTCTTGGGATACCTGCACATTCGCAAGGCGGGTGTAATGGATAGCAGCTATGCATTCGCTTCATTCTATCCATTGATTCACCTGGTGTTGGTCGGTTTGCTGGTTTTGTATTCACGGTTGAGAAAACTATGGCTTCCACGCTTGAGGCTTCGGACGAACCGACAGGTTCACGATATCAGCATCCTGACTTTTGCGTTGGAAGGAGAGCAATGTATCTCCTACAGGGCGGGACAGTTCGGTTATATCCGATGGATGTCTCCAGGATTGCCATCGGAAGAGCATCCATTTTCATTCCTTTCCTGTCCCGCCGATCCCGATATTTCCCTGGGGATCAAGGTGCTGGGCGACTTCACCAAGGCAACCGCAGGGGTGAAGGAGGGCTGTGTTGTCCGCATCAATGGAGGATTCGGGAATTTTACCCCCGATTTCCATGCGGGGAAAGTCTGCCTCATCGGTTCCGGCATCGGTATCGTTCCGATCCTCAGTTTATTGCGGGATATGCAGCATAACGCGCCCGCTCGTTCGGTAGTGTGTTTTCTTGCTGTGAATACTCGGGAAGATGTGCTCATTGAAGAGGAGATCCGGAAAATTGCCACCACAGTACCCAACCTGGAGGTGCGTATCCTTGTCTACCAAGAGGATGGAATTCTCTATTCCACCGATTTCTTTCGGGAATCCATCGATTCACCACAGGACTATTCCTATTATGTCTGTTCTTCCATACCGGTAAGGGCGGTTGTTCTCGGCGCGCTGAAGGAACTGGGAGTTTCACGCAAACGCTTTCACTTCGAAGCCTTCTCCTACTGAGTGCAGGCAACGCAAGGTGCCCGATGTCACCTTTCATTGCCAAACAGGTCAATCGCCTTCTGGTACTGCACAAGGTACTTCTCGGCGAGCGCTTGGGGACTGTTGGTCTGGAGTACACTTTGGCGAACCTTCCGCTTCATTTCCATCAACTCCTGGTCTCCGAGAGCGTTGAGAGACAGCAGGTGCCCGCCGAATTCTTCCGCTGAGGTGAAGAAATATCCATTCACCCCTTCCTGCAGCTGGTCGGCATTCAACTGGTCAAGGCGTTGGATAACCGGTAGTCCGGAGCCGAGGCCCTCCAGCATTGCGACCGAATGCATTTCAGATAGGGAAGCGGTGACATAGAAATCGCATATTGCGTAGTAGAGTCCGATCTGGGCATGCGGGATCTTTCCACAGAATATGACTTGGGAGTCCAATCCCAACTTCGTCGCGTGGTTTCGGAGCATGTCATCTTCCGGTCCACCGCCAATGAGTAGCAGGCGAAGGTTGTGTTCGCCCCGAATACATTCGGCCCAGTAGTCCAACAGGATATCCACCGATTTCTCCGGTCCCATGCGACCGACGAACAGGGCGCACCTCTGGTGCACCCCAATACCCAACGAATCCCGTAATGTCTGCTTGTCAAGCTCCGGGAAGAGGGCAGGGTCGAAATCATCAAGCTCCACACTGTTCTGGATTACCTCGACTTCCACATCGACACCGAGAGCCTTGTAGTACTGGCGACCTTTATTCGAGGGGCTGGTGATTATGGTGGCATGTTTGGCGATGTATCGCTCGATGTGGGCGAATGTGCTGGTGGCCCACGGAATCATGAAAGGCTTGACCGCATAGGTGAAGAACTTGCTGTATTCCGTATGGAGGGTGTACACCAAGGGGATCTTCAGGTATTGGGCGGTCTTCAGGCCGAACAGCGAGATTCCCCATTCGGCCTGGATATGGACGACATCGGGTCTGAAGGCACGTACCTTGCGGTAGCGTATCGGGTCAATCGGCAACGAGAGGTCCACCAGGAGCTGTTCACTCTTTACCGCCGGGCAATGGAGGACTCCTTGCGAGATATAATGTCTTCTTGCGGTATGGTCCGGTGCGACGACCAGGACGTGGTGGCCTTGACTGGTCCATTCCTTCGCCAACATTTCGACAAAGGTGACTATTCCATTCAGTATGGGGAAATACGTTTCAGTACACAGCAGGATTCTCAACCGCACAACCTCATGAAAAAGGATTCCTCATCATAACGTATCGTGCTGAAACAGACAATCCTCTGAAATCTGTAAAAATCCGCACGATACAGTTCCTGCCTCCTGTCCGATCTGCTCCAACTTGGTCACAAGTCGATGCTGTTGCGGATCACCGCACAGGATTTCATGGAAGGGGCTCCTCATTGTGGTCTTGATTTTTTGCTTCAGTATGCCGGAAGATACTCCCATGCTTGGTTCTACGGGAGTACTACATGAAGACTGTGAGTGGTGAAACGTCGATATATGCGATCTTGGGCGATCCGATCAGACATTCGATGTCTCCGGTTTTGATGAACAGGAGCTTCGGGCGGCATGGTTTGGACAAGGTCTTCCTGGCCTTGCCCGCCAAGGTGGACGATTTCGACGAGGTGTTCACTGTCCTGAGAAGACTAGGTTTCGCCGGATACGTCTTTACCATGCCGGTCAAGGAGATCGCCCTTGGCCATATGGATGCATTGACGACGGAAGCCGAGATCATCGGAGCTATCAACTGCGCAGTGAGCGTTGATGGAAGACTTGTCGGTTCCAATACGGACAGCATTGGCTTCTGGCAGGCAGTCCAGTCGGCTAATACCAGTCGGACGGCTATACGGAAATTGTTTGTCTTGGGGTGCGGCGGATTTGCCAAGGCGGCTGTCGCCCAGGCCGCAATCCAAGGAGTGGAGGAGATCGTCGTTGCCACCAAGTTTGAGGAACAGGCCTTCGTCGATAGCTTCCGCCGGTTCCAGGACAGGATGTCACAACACGTTCCCGATGTACGCATCACCCTTGTGGATTGGATACCCGCAGTTTGGGAGAAGCACCTTGGCTCCTGCGATCTGATTGCCAACGGTACGCCAAACGGCATGGGGGACAAAGGGGATTTGCATGCGATATTTCCCTATTCCTCCGTCAAGGAGGACTCCCTGTTTTTCGATGCGATCTATTACCCGCGGGAAACGAAATTCCTGAAGTCCGCGAAGGAGCAGGGGCATATCTGTGTCGCAGGCCTAGATCTCCTGGTCCACCAAGGTGTGGTATCGTATGAGACGTTCACCGGCAAGACGGCCGATCCCGCTGTGATGATGGACGATGTCTTGGAATTCATTAGGAAAGCCTAGGAGTTGTCTCTGCACCTGTAGTACGGAACGAAGAGCTGGTGCTTGGTCATAAGTTATCCAACAATCTGTGAAATCCGTGCTATTATATCTTCCAATACATGAAGTATCCTAAGCATCTGTTCGGATTGGTCAGGAGATCATATGTGCATTCCTACCCGTTACCCCCAGGAGACATCGCGGTATGGGCGGTGTGTACATAGAGGGACCGCATCACAGCACAGTCGCGGGAAAGTCCGTAGGTATACAAGAACATTGCTGGGGGACAATCCAGACCACCAATTTCATTGTGTATGCACCTAAAAGGGGGTATGACGTACGGGAATGAAGAGGTGCATGGGGAGACAAGGAATTGGGAGAGATTACCTTGAATATAAAAAGTTTCAAGCAACAGATTCCACTCATCTATTCAGAATCATGCTGTACGGCAATACACTCCGAGCAAGGATACGATAATGGATTTCAATAATAATGCAGTACATACGTCGATATGTAACCGTGCAATACTCCGATTGATAAGATTTGCCCATCGATTGCATGTCCCCGGTTGGCTTTTTGATTATGGTGTGACCTGGCTCATGGAAATTCCTCTACTCGTTTCACCAGAAAGTCCTATTTCTCCCTGCTACACTGTCCGCCCAGCTGGGATTCAAGACCTCCCTGCCCTTGCGAACTACCGACAGATGGACGACCTGTTATCGGGAGTCGCACTTTTTAGAACCCGTTTTGAACGGGGAGCCCGATGTTGTATTATCCTTGATCCCGACAACCACGTGGTTGGGTATGCTTGGGTGATGTGTACCGGCAATCTATTCGAGGATGACGATCGCTATCGTATCACATGTCGATCAGACGGAGCGTACATCTTCGATACATTTCTTCTTCCAGATGCAAGGGGAAAGGGACTCTACGCTTTCTTGATTGCGGGTCTTCAACAGCATATGGGAGCCTTTGGCAAAACGGAATTCCATGTATTGGTGGACCAAAGCAATACTCTCAGCTACCAAGCCCATCGAAAATTGGGGGCGAAGGTATGTGAGACCAGCATATATACGACGTTTCTAGGAATCTCATGGTATTTGCTGAAAACCGCAACAAGACGGAGAATTTGCCTGCGTCGATACCATACTTCCAACCCCTGCGATTCCCTTGTGCTCAAACCGCTTGATTCCCGTTCCTTTTCCCTTTCCATCACCAGTATTGAACAAGAATCCACCATGATAGCCGCGCTCGAGCGTATAAAGCCTTGCGAAGGACAGAATTTCGAAACCAGTACCCCTTTCAATGTCGGTGAGATCGCATATATCTGGTGGAGAAGCGATATTAGGAATCGCGAATCACTTTTCCTTATAGAAGTTCTCCAATCTCGACCTGGGCTAGAACCTCGGACAGTCGCATATGGATTCTTTCGATTGCACGAGGGCTCCAGACGTTTTTTACATCCACGTGAACTGATTGCCTTCGATGATGTCTATTTCATGAACACTACGTTGCTCATTCGCACTAGCACTATGCAAGCTACTGATATGCGTCAAATTCTTGCTCTCCCGGGCAGCATACGGCAAATCCAACAAACCACCGGTGCCGATGTGGTCATTTGGCATCGATTACCTCCCTGTGAGCTCTCTTCGCTCCCGTACGCGATGATTTCTCGCTGGAAATCCACATTTGAAACCGAGTATCCTCTGCTAGACGGCCTTTCCACCGTATCCCCCCTGGAGAGTGATGCAGCCAAGCATGCGTTGCGTGATTTGACAAAACAATCCAAGCGGTTGAAAAATGCATACCAAAGCAAACCTGAGACGACGTGTCTTGTGTTGGGAGGTTTGGATGAAGAACAACAACAGGTCGCATTGCATAAATTCATCACCACCCTGAATGCCAGTTGGCAACATGAATGGATGGAGAAAAGCGACCGGGTGGATTACCAGAAATTCCTACAGAAACTGCTCGCATATACGAATGTTTGGATCAAGCAGGGTTATGTGCGATTGTATATTACCCAAGTGGCAGGAATGGATATGGCCTACCTCTATACTTTGCAGCGAGGGCGTACCTGCTGGTGTATCATGACTGGCTTCAATCCTTTGCTCAAAACCTACAGTCCGGGTAAGACTGTTTTTGTCGATATGCTCAAACAGTCTTGGGATACCGGAATCAGAGAATACCATTTGGGCGGCAATGTACTCGGTTGGAAGGAGCCCTGGTTGACGAGGTGTTTGCGTCTGTACTCCTTGGAATTGTGGTTGGATACAGGCAAAGCTTTGGTCCATCGTATCAAGCTTCTTGTCAGAAGGTAGTATCGGACATTCGGATGCAGACGTTTGGCCATATGCCATGTCGAGGAATCTCCAAATCCGTACTCGGCTGCTCGATGTTGTAGTTGCCCGGAATCGAACCACCGCATTCCCATTCATCGGTAGAAGTCACAAGTACAAACCAAGACGATCCTGTGGAACTTGATGGGTAGTTGTATATAGGCTGATAGCCCTGGATACCGCATTGCAGCTTTATTCGGAGCCCAAGACCAAATACAAGAAGACTAGGGGTGCCCGGAGACCTGTTGCTGGAAATCCATGCGAACGGAAGGTGCCTGCAGGGTACGGCAATGCTTGTTGTTGCGATTACGATACTGGGGAGGCTGTACTCGGGTGTGCATTGGTTCACCGATATCGTGGGGGATGTGCTCCTTGGTTCTGCAATTGTCCTTGTGTTCCGTGCTCAGACAAGTGGGGAGGACCGGTGATGGGAAAGGTATTCGCTATATGGGTGCCTATCGGGATCATGAATGTGAAGGTCATGCTTGTTGCCTATGTTTGAAAAATCAGGACAGATGGATGTTGGTCGATTGCACGTATTCGTGTCGCAAATTGCTGAAATCCATGCGAACATTATGTAATGCCAAATGACTCGTTGGCCAGCAGACGTAATAGTCAAACGGGTAGTGAAGCGAGTCGGGAAGGAACTATGGGTAAACTATTGCGGGTGGTGTTGTGCGGTGTAGTGCTGATACTCACGGCCTCGTGTCTCTCAGCCCAAGGGGAGCTCTACGCACCGTATCGGAAAACGATTGGGGTGGCACGTCGAATCGGTGATTCCCTGACGAGCGAATCGGGGGGTGCAAGTGCTGTCTCGATTGCCGTGGTACACGAGGGGGAGATGATATTCTCGCAGGGATTCGGACTGCGTGATAGGGAGGCGGGGCTGCCGGTCGACCGGTATACACGGTTCAACATGGGATCGGTAAGCAAAACGTTCACCGCGGCGGCAATCCTGTTGCTGCAACAGGATGGGAAGCTCGATCTCGATGATCCTGTGGTGGATGTGCTGCCGGGGTTCTCCATGGCGGATGAACGGTACAAGGATATTTCGGTACGGATGTTGCTGAGCCACACCTCGGGTATGGCAGGCACCAACGGACTCAATGGATTCACCTCCAAACGTGATTCGAACTATTTGACTGAGACGTTGAGGGAGCTGGGACAATCGTCACTCAAGCACGACCCCGGAGCCTTTTCCCCGTATTGCAACGATGGCTTCACTGTAGCACAGGCGGTGGTGGAATACCTCACCGGAATACCGTTCGACCGATTCCTGCAGGAAAGGGTGTTCGACCCGTTGCAATTGGAGCATACATCGGCGGGCTTCCTATCGGGCGAAGTCAATATTGCCTATGCGTATGAGGACAAGACTACACGTCTTCCGCTCGAGTTTGTGAATATCATGGCATCGGGAGGACTTGCCTCCACTGCTGAAGATTTGTGTAGGTATGCCTTGGCTGTCTGTTCACCCACGGCAGACACTCCTACGATACTCGACCCTGGAAGCATTGGGGAGTTCACGGCAGAGCAGCGGCCTGAATTCGACTTGGAGATGGATTTGGGCAGGTTGTTGACGTATGGTCTGGGATGGGATTTTGTCTCTTGGGAGCCGTATCGCCAGCAGGGTGTGCGTGTTCTGGGGAAAACTGGTGGGACGCTGCACTACACCACAATGCTGTTTGCCTTACCGGAATCGCATTCCGCAGTTGCGCTGATCTGCTCGGGACTCGTAAATCCCCTTGTGACAACGCTCCCTATCCTCGATGCACTGCTCAAGGAGACAGGGAGCATTTCGTCTGCCTTGGATCAGACGGAGCAGGAGTTGTTACCTGAGGTGCCGTTGCCAGATGACTATGCATCCTATGAGGGGTATTATGGATCGGATGCCGGGATTTGCCGTATTGAATTCGATGTTGAATCATCGTCACTCCGGGAATACACGTGTACTGCTGCTTCATCGGAAATCATTCGTATTGCACAGCACAAGGGTAATGGAATTTTCGAGGATGCCTCGGGTGTCCGGGTTGCATTGCGCACCATGCTCGGCACACCTGGTGTTCTAGTGATGAACAAACACTTCAACCAGGCCAATGTGCGCATGACACGTCTTCCCGAACTTCATGACGCTCCTGCGCATGAGTTCTCCGAAGGGACCTGGCTGCCCGAGAATTTCACATCATACGATCTGATCATGCAACCATTCCATACAGCACTCTGGAGTGCATTGCCTTCGTATCTCGTCGTCACCGGAGAGTCCTCGATCCCCTATGCCATAACGTCTGCGTCCGGCACGTCAATGGTATTGCCGTCTGTTCGTGATCAGATGTCGGTTCGTCTCGTTGCCGATGGTCGGTTGATGGTTGGTGCGTATCGGTGTATCAAGACCGATGATATTTTGCCACTGGTCGACGGTGAGCGGATCGAGGTGGGTGTAAGAAGGTCTTCGGTGTGGCGGAGTATACAACCACACGGCACGTTGTCGTGTAAGATTCCGCCTGGGGGAAGGATCATTGTGCTCGGATCGGATTACGCAATGACGTATGATTCCTTGTACGATGATTCTCCTCCTTCGTCCCTGGAAGTTGACGGCGGATATGTCGCGTTCATCGCCGATGCACCGGTTGTCTTCGAGCCTTCTTGGTAAGTACCAGGTGTGTTGCTTCCTTGGAAAATTTTCTTCTTGTTTGTCCTTTTTACTGTGCAAGGAACTTGACAAGAAATGCATAACGGTGTAAATATAAGTTAACAGTGTTAATTATAGTAATTGCTGTAAATCCTATACCATGCCCGTTGGGGCTTATGGAGTACCTATGAAATCACTTCGGATACAACTCTGCATCGCATGCCTTCTGGTATGCTCCGCGCTGGTCCTGCCCATCTTCTCATCTACGCTGCAAGCCTCCCGCTCGCTCGAAATCCAATTGACGCCAGGGCCGCACTACACGGGAAGGGGAGGATGGTTCATATTCGGCTACGATGTGGAGCCACAGGTTGCCGTATGGCTGGAAACAGCTGAGGGTGAATACTTGGAGACCTTGTTCGTCACCCAAAGGGGTGCCGAGAAAGCATGGCGTGCTGCGCCGAAGTCGGGACGTCCCGAAGCGCTTCCTGTCTGGAATCATCTGCACGAGACCGAGGTGGACGATGTGTCGGCTGCCACCTCGCAATCGGGAGTCCGGAAAGCAGTCCGAATTTCCGACAATCTTGTTCCGGGAACCTATCGTGTGGTGTTGGAGACCAACAGGAGTTATGACTATAATGCCATATTTCCCAAGAAGCTGGGGGTGAATGGACAACCGTCGGTCATCTATCGGGCAGATATCGCCATAGGACAAGGTCCGGTGGAAATGGAGTTCCAACCGGTGGGACAAGGCGACCCTGCCGGGCTCGATGGGCAGATCACGGAAGGGCTGGACGGTCTGGATACCGCATTGCAGCTGTTTTCGGACCTGAGGATCATATACGAGGAGACCAAGCATGAGTGAAAAGAAGCCGACCATAGGGAGACGCGAACGTTTGCAGCAGATGACGAAGGAAGAGATCAAGGATGCGGCGTGGATACAGATCCATACCAACGGTGCTTCTGCATTGTCCCTGCGTGGTATCGCCTCTTCCCTGGGGCTCTCTGCACCAGCTTTGTACCGGTACTTTCCCAGCAAGCAGGAGCTGGTGACAGCATTGATCCTGGATGCGTTCGATTCGTTGCGAGTTGCCTTGGATGCGACGGCTCAGCGATTGCAATCGTTGCCCTGGCAAACACGGCTGCGTGAGCTGGGATTGACCTACCGCAGGTGGGCGTTGGAGCAACCCGCTTCGTTTCGCTTGATTTTCGGTGAACCGATCAATGATTATGAGGCTCCGTGGGA
>Ga0209270_1001286_pt1 | contig 36828 bp, 30 predicted proteins | sample MTBAKSrepl1MetaG_FD_187456 | JGI IMG/M metagenome (GOLD analysis project Ga0209270, IMG submission 187456) | Enrichment culture microbial communities from Arthur Kill intertidal strait, New Jersey, USA, that are MTBE-degrading - MTBE-AKS1... | ecosystem: Environmental > Aquatic > Marine >...
GCCTTCAGGGAGGTGAGGCGAAGGACAAGGCCCATGAGCTGTTTCAATCATGATCAGAGCATCGAGAGAATTGTCTATGCAGTATTGAGTCATCTGAATGAACAATGGGGTAAGCATCCCTTAAAAAAATTTACACAAAATGATTGACACTACCGATAAAATCTAACTGTCAAAATCCGAATGGCAAATTTCAAATAACTTTCAGCTGCAGCTTGTCATTTCGAATGAAGTGAGAAATCTTAGATTTCCCAGTCACTCTGCTTCTTTGAAATGACAAAAAAGAAGTCGCATTGCGCCTATTCCAGTCGAAGACTCACTTCCAGTCGAAGACTCGCAGTGCGCCATGCGCTTTGCGATTCACACTTTACGGTTTACACTCTACGGTTTCGTTTTACTCTATGAAAATATCCTGAACAGCAAGAAGGTGACCGCTGCGCCCATAAAACTTCCGATGATAACCTCCAACGGGGTGTGAGCCTTTGTAATCACCCTGCTCTGTGCAATGAGGATAGCAAGTATAAAACAGATGAGCGACGCGATAAAATTCTCCGTGATAAACGTTATAGCAACCCATGCAGAAAAAGCACATGCTGCATGCCCGCTCGGCATGCCCCCCTTCAGTGGACGCCCCTTGCCGAAATACGATTTTGTTATCACAACAAGGATAAACACGATAAGTAACGCCAAATACGTAATCTCTTCTTTTGTGTGTTTTGCTACATGGAGTCCCTTGTCGAAATATTCAAGGATATAAGGCATGAGAATTATATACCCGACAAATGCAACTCCTACGGAGGTCATGAACACAGCACCCGCTGCTATATCCTTTGCAACCTTTGCCTTTTCAGCATGTTCCGGGGAAATGATGTCAACGATTGTCTCAATCGCTGTATTCACCATCTCAGCGAGGAGCACGGCAATGACCGAGAGTGAAATGATGAGAAACTCCATCCGGCTGATCCCGAGGATGTAACTGATGAGGAGCACAGCGGTTGCGATATAGAAATGATACCTCAAATGTCTCTGTGTCTTGGCAGCATGGAGTATCCCTTCAACTGCAAAATTTACACTCTTTACAAATTGTCTGAAGGGCATGTTATCCTGTCCCGTGCAAGATTATGCCGGATAATCGATGCAAGCGCTTTGATCAAAATCGTATTCTCCTTATGTGATTTCACGGAAATCCTTATATATGAACTGTCGAGGCCTCTAAAGCTTTCACAGTTCCTGACAAGGATTCTCCTGGTCCTGAGCTGCCGGCATATCTCATCTGCATTATCCATTTTGATTAGATAAAAATGAGCATCTGAGCTGAAGAACTCTACCCCTAACTTCTTGAAATTCTTTTCGAAGAACCTCTTTTCGTCCGCAATAACCTTCAACGACTCTTTCCGGAAAACCTTGTCTTTCAGAGCAACGACTCCTGCCTGCTGCGACAGGCTATTCACAGTCCATGGTTCTCTTTGGTTTTGTAATTGAACGATGAGATGTTCAGGAAAGACCCCGTATCCAAGACGCAAACCGGGAAGGGCATAAAAACTTGACAGAGATCTCAGGGCAATGAGACATGGATTATCTTCAACGTCCCTGATTACAGACTCATCAGGACAAAAATCCATATATGCCTCATCAACGACAAGATAACTTTTCATTGCTCTAGCTGCATCTGCAATCTTGAGAACATCATCTTTCTTCATAAGTATCCCTGTTGGATTATTGGGATTACAGAGAAATACGATATCAAAAGGCAGTGAAGAAGGACGGGTGATAGTAAATGGTGGTAAAGGGCGATTTGGTAATTTTCCTTCCATTGCTTTAACAAAATCGTCAGGATCTATATCAAAATTATTTTCTTCCTTTAACTCGTAACTTGCAACTTGTGACTCGCAACTTGTGGTACATGCTCTTTCATATTCTGAAAATGTAGGTGCAGGTATCAATACTCTCCGGGGTTTCAATGTCCTTGTTAGCAGATAAATGAGCTCGGTGCTTCCGTTGCCGCAGAGGATTGTGCCCATATCAATCCCGTGGTATCGGGCCAGTCGTTTCCTCAATCTCTTTGCATCTGGGTCCGGATAATTATGCAGATATTTAAGGTTCTTCCGTAACTCAGCCTTGATTTTTTTAGATACACCGAGGGGGTTAACCGAGGCGCTGAAATCGAGTACGTTTCGTTCCTGCATGTTTAACTCATCTGCAAGTCTGTAAATGTTTCCACCGTGCTCTATAGATTTACCATGTATTAGTTCAGATGACATGAATGAATCCCCACATTTAGTATATTGTATTATATTTGCATGAAATATCTTAACTGTTCAGGAAAAATTTTCGTGTTTTGATAGCGCAGGCTGGTGCCTGCGTGTACCAAACCATCCATTCGAAAAATGTGGCCGCAAACTTTAGTTTGCATTTTTACAATGACATATCTGATATACTTTGAAGGTTCTTTCTATGGAATTAATCATAAACCATAAAGCCCTCTCCCGTCTCAACCGCCTTTATCGTCTCAGGAAAAAGGATATCCTCGCCAGAATGGAGGAATTTCAAACGGTCTGGGCTGCAGGTAACGATGAGGAAATTTTTACTGAACTAGCCTTCTGCATCCTCACACCTCAATCGAAAGCAATGTCATGCTGGGATGCTATTATGAAGCTCAAGAAAAGCAATCTATTGTTTCAGGGGACTGTTGAGCAGACGAAACCATATCTGAACTGTGCGAGATTCAAAAACAAAAAGGCTCACTATCTTGTAGGGGCAAGGAAATTATTCCTGCATGAAGGGAAATTTTCAATTAAATCACGCCTCAGAACATTTGACAATATCTATGCGTGCAGAGACTGGTTAGTACAGAACATACTTGGTCTCGGCTACAAGGAGGCAAGCCATTTCCTGCGGAACATAGGATTAGGGAAAAACATCGCCATTCTTGACCGGCATATACTCAGAAATTTAGCCGCCATCGGACTCATTACAGACATTCCTGGTTCTATGAGCAGAAAGAGCTATATGGAGATTGAAGGGAAAATGATCGATTTTGCAAACCGGATACACATCCCCGTATCCCATCTCGACCTCCTGTTCTGGTACAAAGAAACAGGAGAAATCTTTAAATAAAAACGTAAATCGTAACGTGTAAAATCGCATGGCGCAGAGCGACAAATGTTCAACGTTCTTAGTTCTATGTTCAATGTTGTTTTTTATACATAACGTCATAAATAATAGCGCATATCATTTCCGCAAGCAAAGCGCGTCGGGAATCCTCCTTCAAAAAGCAGGAAGGATTCCGGTCAAGCCGGAATAACAGCCTATCCTTGAATACCAAAAACTTACACCTCCGAGGTGTAAGTAAACGGATATTGTTTTTCTTTATCTTTACCTTCGCCTGAACCTTTGCCTATATTTGTTTTTTGACATTTGGATTTTGGAATTTGAAATTTATAATATTAGTTTTTACTTCTGACTTTTACCTCCTTACTTTTTACAGGTTCACCGATTCATCCACTCACCTGTCAGCCGCGGGCAAAGAGCTGAGAGCCGAGAGCGGACATGACGGGTAGACGTTCTTTCCACGTTTCAGATAAGATGTAATAAGTATGATAAAGCGTATAATAAGTTTCATTTTTCTCATAAGTATGTCTCTTGCGTGTTCTGTTCACGCAGCATGGAATATTCCACGCCACGACCTGTCGGTTTCTTTTGACATTACAGAAAACCGTATAAAGGGCGTATCGCATATTACTCTGCGGGGAGACAGAGAGATAAAAATTTATACTCACAACCTCACGGTCACATCTATGACGCTCAACGGGTTGCCTTTAAAGGGCGAGACCAAAGGACATGTCATAAGTACGGATGAGAAAGGGAATCTTGAAATAACCTATGAAGGCGTATTCAGGAACGGACACCGTGAAGAGAATCTTGAAAATGCCGGTGTTATATCAGGCAATGTTATCAGCTATAAGGGGATCTATCTGACAGGCGGTTGGTATCCTTCAATAGAGGGAAGGGCAGAGTACCATCTCAAAGCCCTCCTGCCAAAAGGATATTCTGCAATTTCAGAGGCTGACGCGATTACCGAGAAAGATACACACCGTGGCAAGGAATATTCGTTCGACTTTCCATATCCTGTACATGAAATCAATTTTATAGCGGGGAAATACAAGGAAGTGAAAGAAACCTTTCAGGGTATTGACATCTACGGATATTTTTTCCCTGAAGATGTCTCTCTTGCAAAGACATACTTACAACATACAAAAAAATATATCGGGAAATATCAGCAACTTTTAACGCCTTACCCCTACAAACGTTTCTCCGTCGTTGAAAACTTCCTTCCGACAGGCTATTCAATGCCGACGTTTACACTCCTCGGACAGGAGGTGGTCAAACTTCCCTTCATCGTCAAGACATCCCTTGGACATGAGATACTCCACCAGTGGTTTGGAAACTATGTCTATGTGGATTATGACAGGGGCAACTGGGTTGAAGGTTTAACGACGTTACTTTCCGACAATCTCTACGAAGAAGAGGAGGGAACGGGATGGAAGTATCGTAAAAAGATATTGACTGATTACGAAAGCTATGTCAATCCGGGCAAGGAGTTCCCTCTTAATGCTTTTACGGGAAGGGTTGACTTCGCATCCAGGGCAATCGGGTACGGGAAGGGCGCAATGGTTTTCCACATGCTCAAAGATTTCGTAGGAGAGCCTGCATTCTATGAAGCCTTAAAGGAGCTCATCGGAGAAAGAGCGCTTCATGACGCGTCATGGGAAGATATCAGAACGGTTTTTGAAAAAATATCGGGAACAGACCTCGCATGGTTTTTCGAACAGTGGCTCGACCGTAAAGGGGTTGTGTCAATAGCTGTGGAAGATCCGAGGGTTATCTTTTCCAATGGTGCCAATACAATCTCGGTTGTTATTGTTCAAAACGGCCAGCCATACCGGTTTCGTCTTCCTGTAACAATATGTTCTGACAGCGGAACCTCTACTGAAATATTGAATATCGAAAATCAACGGGAGAAGTTTGAGATCCCTTCACATGGCAATCCTACAGAAATAATTTTTGATGAAAACTATGACATCATGCGGAACCTTTCAGAGGCAGAATACCCGCCTGTCATATCGAGGCTCCTAGGCGATGAAAAACGTCTTATCGTCGTACCGGAAAAAGACAGGGAACGGTACGATTCTCTGATCGCTGTATTCCAGAGAGAGGGATTTAGGCTGAAAGAAGAACGGGAACTCAAAGATGAGGATATCACTTCATCCTCACTGCTTATCCTTGGCTTTGACGGCCCGGTTGTGAAAAGACTCTTCGGCAGCCTGCAAAGACCGCAGAAAGGGTTCACGCTCATGGTAAGAGAGAACCCCTTGAACTCGCACAAGGTCGTAGCTCTTGTCTACGGGGATTCCCGGCAGGAAGTCGATCCTGTATCTGGAAAGATCCACCACTACGGAAAATATTCTTTTCTGAGGTTCAGCAAGGGCAGGAATATAGAAAAAAGAACAGATGAGTCGAACCGGGGGATTCAGGCCAGGTTGTATAAGCCTGTGACACTTATTCAGACAAAGAAACTCACGGATCTGAAAGATGTCGCGGGACCTATCGCGGACACGCCGATCATATATGTCGGGGAAAGACATACGAGTTACTCAGACCATAAGACACAGCTTGAAGTTATCATGAATATTCACAAGCAAGGGAGAAAGTTTGCTATAGCAATGGAGATGTTTCAGAAACCATTTCAGAAAGTCATTGACAAGTACATCTCAGGCACCATAGACGAAAGGGAGTTTTTAAGAGATACTGAGTACTTCAAGAGATGGAAGTTTGATTATAACCTCTACAGGGAAATTATCGAATTCGCAAAAGCAAAGAAGATCCCTGTCATTGCCCTGAATCTGAGATCAGAGATTATTGACACGGTTTCAAAGGGAGGGATCGATGCCCTGACTGATGAGGAAAAAAAAGAACTGCCGGAAGATATGGACATGACGGATAAGGATTACAGGAATCGACTCAAAGAGATTTTCACGCAGCATGAACAATCAGGGAGCAGGAACTTCTGGAATTTCGTCCAGTCTCAAATACTCTGGGATGAAACCATGGCTCATACCGTTGCCCGGTATCTCAAGGAGCATCCCGGTTCGCAGATCGTTGTCCTTGCAGGCGCAGGACACATTGTATATGAGACGGGGATACCGAAAAGGGTATACCGTCTTAATAAGAAAGACTATGTAACGCTCATACCTGATTCAGCCAGCCTCGATGATTCTGTCGGAACCTATGTATTCTTCGCTGCCCCGCAATCGCCACCGCATTCACTTAAGCTCGGGATTGTTCTTACCGGAAAAGACAGGGTTAAGATTGAAAAGATCAGTCCGGGGAGCGTTGCTGAAGTAACCGGACTTAAAGAAGGGGATATTCTCGTATCCATGGACGGATGGAAGATAGAAGACATAGCTGACGTGAGAATCTTCATGGTTGGGAAAAAGGAAGGGGAAACAGTAAAGATAAAGATATTGAGGAAAAGATTTTTGTTTGGCGAAAAGGAACACGAATTTACCGCTACCCTTCGTTAAGCCGGTAAATGCTATTGATTGTTGAATCCGAGGCAAGGTCTCCTTCAAGGTCTTTTGATTTCAATCCCGACTTTTGTCGGGACAAAAGACTTTTCAGACAACCTTGCCTCGGATAAATGCATTTAGAGAAATCGTACGTAGGGCATGTGTGCGGAAAAAGCTTTCCCATCGTCACTTTTGTAGTACGTTTATTATTGAATAAACCATTTTTATATTTTCAAGCTAAAAAGACAGAATTCATAAGACAAGCAAATTTCGATTTGGAAAGGTTTTTCCGCATATATGCCCTGTGAGACAACCTTGCCTCGGATAAATGCATTTTTCGGGTTAAGCTTGCGGGCTTGCCAGCTTGTTCCCTAAAAAAGGAACAAGACTCGAGGCACGAGGAACAAGGATTAAATTTCTGTTTTATTGCAGTTTACGGTCTTTATAACAGTTCACGCTTCACAGTCTTTTTGCAGTTTACGGTCTTGCAACAGTTTACGGAAGTTCAACCACCCCGGAGGTGTAAGTTTCTTCATGTGTCCAACAATTCTCTGATCTTGTCAAGAAATTCTTTTATATTAAAAGGTTTAGCAATAAATGTTAATTCTTCTTCAAGCATCATCTTTGTATCGATAACATGCGCGGGATATCCGCTCATAAAAACGGTCTTAATATCAGGGTTTGCTTTCTTTAACTCGCGGTAAACTTCCTTTCCATTCCGCTTTGGCATCATAACATCAAGGATAAGGAGGTGAATCCTGTCTCTGTGCTCATAAAATATTCTCAAAGCATCATCGCCATCCTCTGCATCAAAAACCTCATAACCTCTTTTTTGAAGCATTTCCTTTATCATTTCCCTCAGTATACCGTTATCCTCTGCAACGAGTATTGACTCTCTGCTTTCCCTCATTATATGAAATCCTCTTCCTCTATCCTTTCAGCACGTGTCCGAAAAAACGTCAGCGTAATAGGAAATGCCATACATGCATCAGTAAGCCCCGCAGAAGAGACCTTCGCCCTTCTAACGTAAAGCGGACACGGGGCATTAAACCCCATGTTCGCTCAAAAAGGAAATTGTACTCATCAATGCTGCAAGCAGCAGGACTTTCTAACGGTGCAATGGTAATTCATATTGAGTCCTCTGTCCAAGACAACAAAAATTCCCTGTATGCCCTTATGCCTATCGCTTCCTGGAAATTTTCGAGGTGCCTCCTGAAAGGTGTGGTTTTACCCGCTGTTTTTAGCCTGAACCCGATATTTCTGAAACAAATCGCACCGTGCCACACCCCACAGGAAAAGAGAAGCCCGCCAGGGGGGAACAGCGGGATTGTCTGCCGCCGGCAGTCTTTCTGTACGCCTTATCCAGCCTTCCTTCCTGCCTACCCTACCCAACCCCTTGCTTGTTCTGCCGGCGGTAGACTGATACCACCTTATTTTTCTGAAATCGCAGCGAATATCGATTTTCGTTGTTCCCAAAATAGCCTGGCGAGAATATTCAATTTCCTGTTCTTATTGTTAACTACCATACAGAAGAGGGTGGGAAAGAACAATAAGTATAAATGCCTGTTTTTCCTTAGGTAGAATTCCCTATAGAGACGTACCCTTGATACTATACTATGTGTGGGAGGTATAGCCTTTACGGATGGCGTATTTTACGAGGCTGGCTGTACTCCTGATATTCAGCTTTCTCATGATATTTGCACGGTGATGTTCAACCGTGCGTACACTGACAAAGAGGCGCTCAGCAATATCTTTATTCGATAGTCCTTCAGCAATAAGCTTGAGGATTTGCCGTTCGCGTGCAGTCAGCTTTTCATAATCCTGAAAAAGTAATCCCTCGTTATTAAGCTGAAACAAGTTTTCTTTTAGATCTTCCAGCAAGAGAGGTGATATATACCGATTCTCCTGCCGGATTTTTTCTATTGCGTTAAAGAGCTCTGTATCGGCATCCTCTTTAAGCAGGTACCCTTCAGCACCTGCAGAGATGGCAGAGCGCACATATTCTTTGTCCCTGTACATGCTCAGAATAAGCACCTTTATGCCCTTTGAGATTATTTTTATTTCTCGTGCTGCTTCAATACCCCGGAGGTAGGGCATGGATATATCCAGGATAACCATATCGGCAGTCACGCTCTTCAGGAGTTGAAGGAGTTCTAACCCGTCACCGGTCTCGCCGACGACCTCCAGGTTCCTGTCTTTTTCGAGAATACTTCTTACACCCTGACGAAACATGACGTGGTCATCAGCAAGGATAATCCGATACGGACTCATATTCAGTTTCCTCCTTGAGAGAGCGGGATATAAAAGATAATGTTACTGCCGGTACCCTCATGACTCACTATATAGAGCATTCCTCCGAGCATCCGAACGCGTTCTTGCATGGCAGCCAAACCCAATCCCCTTTTATCGGGATTGCTGAGGGCATCCTGTACATTAAATCCTTTTCCGTCATCTTCTATTTGAAACAAAACGTCTCTATCAAGTTTTTTAATGATAACAGATACGCTCGAGGCATGTGAATGTTTTGCTATGTTCGTGAGACACTCCTGAATAATCCGGTAGATCGTAATCTGGCTTTCCCGTGAAAACAAATTATCAATCTCTGTCATCTTGAGTAAACACTCAATATTGCCGTGTTTTGTAAAGGATTCAACAAGCCATCGAATGGCAGCTGAAATGCCCAGGTCTTCCAGGATAGAAGGACTCAGGTCACGGGAAAGCCGCCGGACATTTTCTGTGACCTCATTGATGTAGCTTATGACTTCATCACATTCTCCTTTCAGACTGACCGATTCATCGTGCATACTCTCCTGAATTGCTCTCATCTTGAGTTTTAAAACCATGAGTGACTGTCCCAATTCGTCATGCAGTTCAATAGAAAGCCGTCTCCTTTCCTGTTCCTGTGCCTTGAGGAGTCTAGATGATAGAAAGCGCAGCTCTCGTTCGGATTCCCGCAGTGCCTTCTCTGCCTGCCTCAACTCTGTGATATCTCTTGCGATGATCACAAATCCTTCTGTGTTCCCGTCCTTATTTTTCAGCACTGCCATCGACAGGAGCATGGGAACCCGTTTCCCTCTCTTTGTGATGTAATCTGTCTCTTTATTCAGAAGGGAAGATTGCTCCAGCATACTTTGAATTCCTTCGTTGCCAAAAATCTTTTTCTCTTGTGGCATTATATGGTGAATGTCCTTTCCGGTAAGTTCCTCTTCCGTGCATTCCAGAAGTTCAAGGGTAGCCTTGTTTACATCTCTAATTTTTCCATCGACACCGACAATAATCAGTGTATCATTCATGCTCTCGATAATATTGTCAAAATAATCCTTCGAAACAGTTGTTCTCATTAAATCCTCGGTCATTCTGTTAAAGGAACTTGCTAATGTGCCAATCTCGTCCTTCCTCTCAATAGTCAGCTGGGTATTCAGATTGCCATGCGCTACGTTTCTGGTTGCATCTGTTATCCTCTTAATCGGTGAAAAAATATAGGTGGCTAACAGATACGAAACAATTCCTCCACTCAGTATGGTCAGCAGACCTATAATGAAAATCTGCCTCCGGGCCCCGTATATTTCTTTCTCCACGGCCGCATGGAAATAATAACCCAGTCGAACAGTACCTAATCTGACGTCTGCAGTGGTTATGGGCATAAATATATCCTTATGCATCTCTCCTTCCGGGGAAGGGTGCACGTCTGTGAAACCGGACTCGCGTGAGTTCATTGCAGCCAAACTCAGTCTGTCCTTATACGTTTTATTGACTTCTTTGAGGTCGCTGTGCATGAGCACCGTGCCATAGGGATCTAAAATAATAACGTATCGAACATAATCATGTTCCATTGTATGAGAAACAAACCGGCGGAGAGAGGGCAAGTCATGACTGAGTATCGGTCTCACTGAGAATTTAGCCAGGTCTGACGCTAAGGCGACTCCTCTTTTTTTAAGCTCGTTCTCCAGCGTTTCTTTTTCACGCATGGTAGTTATGATTCCTGTGACAACAACAATGACTATCACAAAACTTTCAATCAATAACGTCAGTTTAACCCTGAGACTTAATGTTATGTTTCCAGGGAAGATTTTCATGCAAAACTATCTAAGGGAAAAATCTTTCTTTTACCGTCTGATACCGGCCAAATTCCTTATGCCGTTATATTCTCTGTCACTCGTCTTTGCAAACCCGCCGAATTCAGCTGCATACAATATCTTCGCGTGTTCCGGATTCTCTTTGTCGAGTTTTAGTAATGCCTGTATTACCCGGTTTGCAAGATCATCCGGCAGTTTTTTACTTGATGCGAATATCCGCATTGGAAATTCTCCTGTTTTCCCGATAATGATGAACTGTCGCATATCTATACCGAGTTCCTTACGTTCACATCCGTGCCTGCAGAAAAAATGATCGCATATCACTCCTGCATCGACTGTTTTCAGATACACATTGAAGGCGATGTCTTCACAACATCCGGCGTTAGAATAAGCCTTCAGATCTTTATCAATGTCTATGCCACTGTTTTGCAACAATTCCTTTGCCGCTATCCATTTCGTCAGAGAAAGTTTTGGACCGAACATGACTGTCTTGCCTTTTAAGCCATGCAGGTCTCTTATCCCGCTGTCCTTTCTTACAATGATCACAGCGTGTTGAGCGTTTACCCCTTCCGTATTAAGCGCCTTTAATAGCATTGTTTTATTGAATAATGTTGCCAGTCTGACATACGTATGCGGGTCCTGCAAAGCAAAGTCTACTTCCCCATTGATCAGAGCATACTCAAGTTCCGAAAGATCTTTTGGTACTATTATCTCAATATCAATTCCTGTCTGCTGTTTTAAAAAGGTGATCATCGGGGCAAACCTTTTAAAGGTCATAACGACGTCAGAGCACGGCAGGATAGCCATGGTAAAACGTGTTTTCTCTCCGTGAGCCGCGGTTGAAACACTCAAAAAACAGAACAAAACAGCTATTAATGCTGTTTTACGTATATGTTTGACCATAACGGCACCTATCCTTTCCCTTCATAAATACACGCATATGCATGAAACATGCAATAACAAATTATATAATTATAACCCAAATCCGGCGATAAGATGACAGAACCCCTGAATATTATCCCGCCAGTTGCATAAATAATGCATCCGGATACTTGACTAAGGTTGCGAATTAACCTCCCCGCTGCAGAGACTGTGGGGTATTACTTGAAGAAAAAGACAATAAAACAAGTATTTTTACCTATACCATTTCCTTGCTCTTTATGGTAATTTTTTTATTGTAGAAAGTTTCATAGCACGAGCCGCCGGAACGGCAAATCCTGATGAATTCGGGGGATGACAGACTTCAAGACCACGGACAATACGCCCACTGTACAGGTAAATGACACGAACACGATGATCAACAGAACGAAAAAATTACTCGTTGTAGATGACGATAAGACCTTCCTGATTTATATCTCTATTCTCCTTCAGAGGATGGGCTTCAAGAAAGTCATCCCCGCTGATAACGGAGTTGAAGCGTTAAAACTTTTACGGTTAGCACCTCCGGATGTCGTACTGCTTGATATTAACATGCCACTGATGGATGGTGTTACCATTCTGAGACATATCAAAGGTGATACCCATACATCGAATATCCCGGTCATTATGCTCACTATGGTTTCAGACAGGAAATCATATGAAGAATGCGATCGCCTGGGAAGCTTCGGTTACCTTACGAAGCCTGTGAAGATAGCGGAACTGAATAATACATTATACAGGTGCATTTCTGCCGGTTCAGAATGCAAAAACAGACAGTTTCTGAGGGCACCTTTCAATAAAAAAGTAGCGGTAACCCGCAATGATAAGACAGAGGAGCTTTTTGCCGTAGACCTCTCGCAAAGAGGTATCTATATCAGAAAGAAAAATCCTTTTCCGGAAGGTACAGAAGTCACTGTTTCTTTGCCATTAAGAGATGAAAGCACCCTGAACCTCTCGGGGACCGTTATCTACAAGAAAGACATAAGCGGAGAAGTATTCAAAATTGCCCCTGGTATGGCGGTTGAATTCAGGCAGCTCACCAGTAATGATTCTTCAATGCTCATGGCATACATAGCAGAACTGCTCACGAAGGATATCATCGAAGAGCAGGATGAACTAGTAATCAAAAAAGATTACTGAGCTCAGCTTTCATAGAGGATCTTCATACCTTAATAATCTTGATGAACTAAGATCCGGGAATCCCGGCAAATGTCCCCATATGACTTGTTTACAGCGAGGCAAATTTCCTATAATATCACCTGTGTTTGCTGCAGGAAGGCTCAGTCTCGGTTCGAGCCAAAGACAAGCCAATGGGCATAGAGCCAGGAATTGTACACTGCGAACCAACATCTTAAAGTCACGACGGAGGAGGCATGCGGATAAAGGGTCGGGCATGGAAATTCAATAACGATATAGATACTGATGTTATTATTCCCGCACGGTATCTTAATACGTCAGACCCTGCAGAACTTTCAAAACATGTCATGGAAGGTATTGACAGTGATTTTGCCCGGAAGATAAAGCCGGGCGATATTATCGTTGCCGGAAAAAACTTCGGATGCGGTTCTTCCCGTGAACATGCGCCTATTGCGATTAAGGCTGCCGGGATACAAGCGGTCATAGCAAAGAGTTTTGCAAGAATTTTCTATCGCAATGCATTTAATATCGGCCTCCCGATCTTTGAATCCGAAGAGGGGTCAGAAAAGATCAAAGAACAGGACGAAATCGAGATTTATGCTGATAAAGGTATCATAAGAAACCTTTCAGCACAGGAAGACTATAAGGCCAATCCTTTCCCTCTTTTTATGCAGGAGCTCATTGATGCCGGAGGGCTCATTGAATGGACAAAAAAGAGGCTTGGCACAAAATAGCCGTAGGTTCATAGCTCATAGCCAATCGGTAAACGGGTGAAGCGGAGAAACGGAGATCAAGAAGTTAAGAAGTGCTGAAAGTGACGAGGTTAAAAAGATGGAAAAAATCAAAACGTCAAAATCTAAATTTAAAATAACTCTCAGCCCTCCGCTCTATGCCCTTAGCTTTTTTGAACATGAGACATTGAACGCAGTGCAGAACTAACAGGTGAGGCAGGTGATATATGAAATCCTATAAAATAGCGGTTGTTCCCGGAGACGGCACAGGCCCGGAAGTGATCAGGGAAGGGGTGAAAGTTCTTGATGCCTTGTCCGCAAGATGCGGTTTTTCCGTTCATTATCATTATTATGATTTCGGGGGAGAGCGGTATCTAAAGTCAGGCGCAATCATCTCAGATAACGAAATCGAGGAGCTGAAACAATACGATGCAATCTATCTGGGAGCCATAGGCCATCCTGATGTGAAGCCCGGGATTCTCGAGAGGGGGATACTTTTGAGGATGCGGTTTGAACTTGACCAGTATATTAATTTAAGGCCGGTGAAGCTCTATCCCGGCGTAGACTGCCCGTTGAAAGGGAAAGGGCCTGAGGACATAGATTTTGTTGTCGTCAGGGAGAATACTGAGGGGTTATATGCCGGAGCAGGCGGTTTTTTAAAGAAAGGGACGCCGGACGAGGTTGCGACACAGGAGTCAGTCAATACGAGAAAGGGTGTCGAACGGTGTATACGGTATGCATTCGAGTATTGCAAAAAGAGAAACAGGTTGAACAAACTGACACTCTGTGGAAAAACAAATGTCCTCACGTTTGCCTTTGACCTCTGGGAAAGAACGTTCCATGAGGTAGGCAAAGCATACCCTGATATCAAGACTGATTATGCTCACGTCGATGCTGTCACCATGTGGTTTATAAAAAATCCCGAGTGGTTTGATGTCATAGTGACAGATAACATGTTCGGAGACATTATCACGGATCTGGGTGCAATGATACAGGGGGGCATGGGCATCGCTGCAGGTGGTAACATCAATCCCATGGGTGTTTCCATGTTTGAGCCTATCGGGGGATCTGCCCCAAAATATACGGGCAAGAATGTTGTAAACCCCCTTGCTGCTATCTGTGCCGGCGGCATGATGCTGGAACATCTGGGAGAAAATGATGCTGCCCGGATGCTCGAACACGCTGTTATTGAGGTTACAGGTAAACATCTCAAGAGCCTTTCAGCCGGGAAGATGGGGTACGGCACGGGCGAGGTGGGCGACCTTGTCTCAAAGTACGCAAGCGAACTGGAACTTCATTGACAGGGAACAGGTTTATTTGATATAAAAAGTCTTTGCTTCAAATTTTCTTATAATAAACAAAAGGGAAGAAATCAGTAGGCATTTTACTCCTGGGTAGCTCAGCAGGCAGAGCGGGTGGCTGTTAACCACTTGGTCGGGGGTTCGAATCCCTCCCCAGGAGCCAATGAATTCAAGGATTTGCAGTCATGCAAGCCTTTTTATATAGAGCTGAAGCCATTCTACAAAGACCATACATTTAAAAATCTCAACCGTACTACTTATCATCAGCAGAATTCTTGTCTCTTATGATCTTCTTCTCGGTTTTGCCCTAAAGTAAACTGCATAAATATCTACCTTTCACAAAGAAAGATAGATGTTGAGTAATTGAAGACGTGTCCATCAATTCGGGGGAAGGTCAAGGAGAAATAAATAACGTTGCCATCAGCCGAAAGTATTTAGCGAGTCAGCTGCACGGGCAGGTTATAAGATTGACATTTTACTGTTTACGTTTATCCTTTATGTAAAGTGCTTTGGACTGCCCGCCGCCTACCGGACGTTCTTCTATTTCAAAGAGTTTCGTTGCAGCAACGAGTTCGCCGAGTTTCTTGTAGCCGTAATTTCTCGGGTCAAAATCCGGAACCTGCTGGGCGATATTGTTTCCTACTGGTGCGAGATGAGACCATCCACTCTCATCTGACGATGCCTCTACAGCATTCCTCAATAAAGTGACCAGCTTCGTATCTTGCTTTAGCTCATTGGTAGATTTTCGTTTTATGGGTAGACTGTCATCTTCTTTGGATATCAAAACCTCAGTATATATAAATTTGTCACAAGCGGAGACAAAAGCTTGTGGTGTTTTTTTCTCTCCAAACCCATAAACAACAAGACCTGATTCTCTTATTCTTGAGGCTAATTTTGTAAAATCGCTATCGCTTGAAACAATACAAAAACCATCGAATTTATTTGTATACAGCAAATCCATTGCATCAATTATCATGGCGGCATCTGTAGAATTTTTACCTACTGTATAGCGAAATTGCTGCATCGGCTGGATAGAATGCGGAAGCAAAATGTCTTTCCAACTCTTTAAGTGAGGGCCGGTCCAATCTCCGTAGATTCTCTTTACGTTTGCGGTTCCATATTTCGCTATTTCTGATAGCAACCCCTCCACGATTGAGGGTTGGGCATTGTCTGCGTCAATTAATACGGCTAATTTTTGTGCTGGCCCACTAATCATAATTTCTCCTTTATTCTTCTAATTTTTTTATTTTTAGACAATATTTGATAAAAATCTTAGCCTATAGATGGCGGGATGTCAAGAATTGGAACTCCTTTTGGACCTCAGGATTTGTGGTTGTAATATGCACAATTATATCAGGTTTGCATGGAGTGGCAGGAGGAAGGAAGGTTCCAAGCCATCTGTGCCATTATGGTACCGAAAAACAGTAAATCAATACAATTATAGTCTGTAGTTTTTCTGCAGAATCCTTTGACAATCACCCTGAGAAATAATAATCTTTAAGGCAAAGATAGAATAGGTTAAAAATGGATATCAGAGAGTGAGTCAGCGTGCATCTGGCACAACCTGTCGGGCTCTGCCCTCGCCGCCTGGTGGAACCGGAAACGATTTCTGGAAAATTGAAATATTTTTTAGAATAACAGGGCACTCTCGGTATGTACTCTTCAGTATCAAATACGGCTCACGAATATGAGTGGGAAATAGAGTGTATATATGAATATCGGCAAAAAAATCCGCTCCGATACTTTCTTCCATGGTCGTGAGTTATAATTTATGAATCATGGAGGTCTGAAGGGTGCGGCTGCGATACATTGAGGCTCTATTACCGTGATCTTACATAGGAAAAAATGAAAGACTCAAAAGGGATTCTTTATTCGGTCTACATGAGATTATGCCGTGCTTTCGGTCCGCAGAACTGGTGGCCCGGCGATACACCATTTGAGATCGCTGTCGGTGCGATCCTCACCCAAAACACAAACTGGACTAACGTCGAAAAGGCCATACAGAACCTGAAAAGCAAAAACGCCCTTTCAGCGCATGCCCTGCACCATATCCAGCCGGGAGAACTCGCTGAACTTATCAGACCGGCAGGATATTTCAATATAAAGGCCAAAAGGCTCAAGTCCTTCATTGAATTTCTCATGAATAACTACAACGGCAGTATGAAAAAGATGAACCAAAGGGATACAGTTTATCTCAGGGAAGAACTTCTCTCGGTACACGGTGTCGGCCGCGAGACTGCTGATTCCATAATCCTCTATGCCCTGGATAAACCTGTCTTTGTTATTGACGCCTATACAAAGAGAGTGCTCTCAAGACATGGCATTATGGATTATAAGGAGTCCTACGATACATTTCAGGCACTATTTCATGATTCACTGAAAAAAGATGTCCGGCTGTTTAATGAATACCATGCACTCTTCGTAAGGGTAGGGAAGACATTCTGTAAACGGCAGAATCCTGCCTGTGAAAAATGTCCATTAAATCAATTATAAGAACAATTCAGGAATTGAGGAATTGTTCTTAACTTTTTACAGTTTACGCTTCACGCTTCACGGTCTTTGTTGCTTGGCAGATCGCTGCTTAACCTCGCAGGTGTTTACACCTGCGAGGTGTTATGGCGACATGCCAGTGTTCGTTTTACGGTTTACGGTTTACGATTTACGGTCTTTATAACAGTTTACGGTTTTATTAAGAATTATGGACACGTTTAAACTGCGTACCTCTTTTATACCAAAGGGCGACCAGCCTCAGGCAATAAGGGAGCTTACAACAGGAATAAAACACGGAATGAGCCACCAGGTGCTCCTGGGTGTCACAGGGTCAGGGAAAACATTTACCATTGCAAATGTGATTGCAAATGTACATAAGCCGACGCTCATGATCGCCCACAACAAGACCCTTGCTGCCCAGCTTTACGGAGAACTGAAAGAGCTATTCCCCGGGAACGCAGTCGAGTTTTTCGTGAGCTATTACGATTACTACCAGCCCGAGGCCTATATTCCAACGACCGATACCTATATTGAAAAAGATTCTCTCATCAATGACGACATTGACCGGTTACGGCACTCTGCTACACGGGCGGTGCTCGAAAGAAGGGATACTATCGTTGTCGCTTCTGTTTCCTGCATTTACGGGATCGGTTCGCCCAGGGATTACATGAATATGCACATGGTCATTGAAGAGGGCATGCACACAGAGCGGGACGGAATTCTGAAAAAGCTGGTCGAAATACACTATGAGCGTTCGGATGCCGACTTTAGAAGGGGGTCATTCAGGGTACGGGGTGACATTGTGGAAGTCTATCCGTCCTTTTCTCTTGATAAGGGAATCCGTATAGAATTCTTCGGGGATAACATTGACGCACTGAGCGAGTTTGACCCGCTTACAGGTGACCGAATCAGGAAACTCGGGAAGGTTGCGCTCTTTCCGAACAGCCACTGGATTACACCGGAGGACCGCCTTGTACCTGCACTACAGAATATCGAACAGGAGATGGAGGAACGCATTGAACACTTCCTGCGGGAAGGCGATCCTGTTGCAGCAAAGAGGATTGAACAGCGGACGCGGTTCGATCTGGAAATGCTCCATGAATTCGGTTACTGCCACGGGATAGAGAACTACTCCCGCCATCTCAGTGGAAGAGAGCCCGGAGAACCACCGTATACATTGATTGATTACTTTGAAGATGATTTCCTGATAGTCATAGACGAATCCCATGCAACTATTCCCCAGATAGGGGGCATGTATCAGGGTGACCGTGCGAGAAAACAGACTCTCGTGGATTACGGGTTCAGGCTCCCTTCTGCACTGGATAACAGGCCCCTTGCGTTCACCGAGTTCGAGCACAGGGTAAAGCATGCAATATATGTGTCCGCAACACCAGGGCCATATGAACTCGGGAAATCTCACGGACGGGTAGTCGAACAAATAATCAGGCCAACCGGCCTCACTGACCCTGAAATGATTTTAAAGCCGGTTTCAGGCCAGGTAGACGACCTCCTGAGCGAAATAAAACAGCGGGCGGACAGAAATGAGAGGGTACTCGTCACAACACTCACAAAGAAGATGGCAGAAGATCTCACTGAATACTATGCTGACCTCGGCGTGAGAGCACGGTATTTACATTCTGATATTGATACGCTCGAACGTGTTGAGATATTGAGAGACTTGCGTCTTGGAAATTTTGATGTCCTGATAGGGGTCAATCTTTTGCGGGAGGGACTCGACCTGCCTGAAGTATCACTCGTTGCAATCCTTGACGCTGACAAAGAAGGCTTCCTACGTTCAGAACGTTCGTTAATCCAGACAGCAGGGAGAGCAGCACGGAATATCAATGGAAAGGTCATTCTCTATGCAGACAGGGTCACCGGTTCCATGGGCAGGGCTATGAGAGAAACGGAAAGAAGACGCAAGAAACAGGAAGCATACAATAAAAAGATGAAGATCACCCCAAAGACGGTGAAATCGAATATCAAAGATATACTCAGCTCTATCTACGAAGCAGATTACTGGACAGTGCCGGCTGCTGCAGAGGAAATGGCAGCGTACGGGTATGATGATGAAATGCTGAAGAAGCTTGAGGCTGAGATGCGGAATGCTGCACAAAAACTGGAATTCGAACGTGCTGCAAAAATCAGGGACAGGATAAAAGAGATCAGGGAGAAGATGATAGAGACAGGAGTCAGAAAATAAAAAAGCAGGTTATTTTGAACAGCAAGATTAAGGTATAAAATTATGAAAGAAATAAATTAAAATAAAGAATCTCCGGATTTTTATCCGCTCGTGCGGATTGAATTACAGGTTTATTTGAAATTTGGATTTTGAATTTTGACATTTTAAAAAGGGGGTATGAGATGATAGTCATTGCAGAGAACCTTAATACGAGAAACAAAACCTATATGAATGCAGTAAAAAAGAGAGACAGGAAAACCCTGAAAGAACTTACGAAGAAGCTTAAGGAGGCAGGGGCTGACATCATCAATCTGCAATGCTCTCTCGACGGTTCCGATGATGAACATACCTTACCATGGATCATTGAGGTGCTTTCCAATAATGTTGACTGCGGCATATCTCTTGATTCACGGAATGTACAGGCCATTAAAAAGGCCATTCCCATCTGCAAGAGACCTCCCATGATAAATTATATGTCCGACAATGAACCGGACGACCAGGAGGCACTGCTCTCGCTTGTATCAAAATCAGGAGCATCCCTTGTGATAAGGGCATCAAAAGGAACTGTTCCCACTTCGCTGGAAGCAAAACTCCAGATCATTGAGGACCTGCTTGAAATAGCGAATGAAGCTGATATACCTAATGAGCGACTTTTTGCGGACCCTTCGATTGTGCACATAGGAAGGGGGATGGGACAAACAAACCTTTTAAATTCCTATGAATGCGTCAGGGTCATAAAAGACCTCGTACAGCCTCCGCTCAATACCATTGCATGGATTTCAAATGTTTCTACCGGGTTGCCAAAGGCTGTGAGGAAACCTCTCGAGGCCACATTCCTCACCTACATGGCAGGTGCCGGGTTAGATGCAGCAATGGTAGACGTTCTTGACAGGAATATCACAAGGGCTCTATACCTTATAAAGTCTTTCAGGGACGAGATCGTCTTTTCAAAGACAGAAATCGCTTAACTCAGAGCGTGGGAGACCATCATTTTTAAAAAATTTTAATTTAATACTTAAAGCTAATATTTTCAGGATGTCAGTTTACAGTTTACGGTCGTTTAACATTGACCATTGAACATTAAATATGGAAAAAAGAGCACTTAGCGATGAATGTCCTGCTGATCAATCCCAACAGATATAAATCTCCTCCCGTTCCCCCCATTGGTCTCGAATATATAGCTGCCTGTCTGAAAAAGAAAGGACACGTGCCGTCGATTGCCGATCTCACTTTTTCAGAGGCAATCTATAAAGACATCGACGGGGCAGTTGGTTCTTTTACACCGGATATCGTTGGAATTACCGTGAGAAACATAGATGCCGTTCTCTATCATACAAACGAATTCTTTCTTGATGAGATAAAAGACATTATACGGTATATAAGATCAAGATACGGGTTAAAAGTCATTATAGGCGGTGCAGGGATCTCTGTTAACCCTGAAGCAACCCGGGAGTATCTCACCGCTGATTGTGCTATCGTGGGACCTGCTGAACATGTCATAAATGAAGTTTTAAATACCATACACGACCCAACAATTTCCGGAAGGGTCATTCAGGGAATATTTTCACCTGAAACTCCCTGTTCACGAAGACCTGATCTGGTTGATTACAGGAAATATTATGAAGAAGGCGGGGTTGCAGGTTTTGAGACTCACAAGGGTTGCAGTTCGTCCTGTGTTTATTGTCTAGAAGCAAAAACACGCGTCTCGTTCAAACGTATCGGGGATGTTATCGAGGAAATTCGGGGCATGGTTGAGAGAGGACATGACCACTTCCATCTCTGCGATTCAGAGTTCAATGAAAGCCTTGATTACTCCCTCAATTTTTGTTCTGCCTTAAAAAAGTCAGGCATGCCCATGAAATGGGCAGTTTACATGAAACCATGGAACAGCAGTGAAGATCTCATGCGATTGTTGAAAGATACCGGCGTGTACCTTATAACACTCTCGGCAGATTCATGGCAAAGAAGTCCTGAATACAGGTCGCATGTTGAACGGATTATCTCTGCTGCAAAACCATTCGGGATTAAGGTTGCCGTGGATTTCCTCACAGGCTTTCCCTATGAAAATGATGATACTGTCCTGAGTTGGCTTGATCTTTTCCGGGGTGCAGGTCCCGACAGCGTGGGGATAAATACCTATATCAGACTGTATGCATCCCTCAGTTTAACAGATATCATCCTGAAAGACAGGCAATTAAGAGACCACCTCCTCGGTAATACACATGACACAACTTTTATACAACCTGTCTTTTATAATCACATATCTAAAGACAAACTGATACAGTTAATAAACGGAGATCCCCTCTTCAGAGTTGAAGGCGTTGAAAGGGGAGTAAATTATAGCAGGGTCTGACATGAGCGATACCTGGCGGTTTATTGACACGGGGCCCTGTAGTGCCCCTTACAACATGGCCATTGATGAAGCTATCGCGACTATTGTGAGGAAGGAGGTCGCACCCCCGACACTAAGACTCTACGGCTGGGATACCCCATCCGTAACCATAGGTTACTTCCAGAAAATCAGCGACGTTCATACCGGATATTGCGTTGCACACAATATCCCGGTCGTGAGAAGGCAGACCGGCGGACGGGCAGTCCTGCACAACCATGAGCTCACCTACAGTTTTTCGATAAATACTAAGCATGGACTCTTTTCAAAGGGGTTATCTGACAGCTACAAAAAGATCAGCCGTGCGTTCAACAATGCACTGCTGAAAGTCGGTCTCCTCCCGGAAACAAGACTTCGCAGGAGATCTTACCGTTCGAGAAGCTCCTTATGTTTTCATACAACGTCATACGGCGAGATTACGATAAACAACAGGAAGGTAATAGGTTCAGCACAAAAGCGCTGGATAGACGGCCTCCTTCAACAGGGTTCCGTTCCTTACACTGTGGATAACATCGACATCGTAAAGGTATTCAGGATTGAACATGCCCGTGCAGCTCAAGATTTTATCTCCGGATTAAAAGATATGTTCCCCGATTTCGAACCGGATACGTTTAAAAAATTCCTCAAGACCTCTTTTGAAGAGACCTTCGGTGTCTGGCTTGTCCCCTCATCCCCCTCTCCTGAAGAGATCTCTCTTGCACGGGAACTCGAAGTTCAAAAGTATCTCACCGAACTGTGGAATTACATGCGATGAACCCAGAGGGCTCCCGGCTATTCAGAGCCCGCCCTATATGTTTATTATTACCTCCTTTAAAAGAGTTTTCATTATCTCCCGACAAGTACAGGTGCGCTCTGGCTGTATATAACAACCTCGGCAACGACCTCTTTGTCGGTATGGGTGGATCTCATTACTCTTTTCAGGTCGTGTTCACTACCGCACAGTCTGTTACCGATGCCCTCAGCAGTAAAATTTGAAAAATCCTCTGCACTGCACTCCCATGTAATTGGGCCTATGATAACCGGGATCCCTCCTGCATACCCTACAAACATGGCAGTTACTGTTCCGTTTTCTTCATCAAGAATTGCCGATATTGTACCCGTCATCGTAATGGAATTAGCATGGACAGTGCCTATCATCATTGGAAGGGAAAATAAAATCATAAGTATTATAATTTTCTTCGACATATCTTTCTCCTTTTTAACGTATATGTCTTCAGATTTAAACCTTCAAAAACTAGTGTCCTGAGTCATTAATGCCTTGCATTAGTTCTCTCTAGTGTCATTCCCCGACTTGATCGGGGAATCCAGTTGTTTCAAAGGCTTCTGGATTGTCCGGTCCCTCCAAAAGGACGGCGGGCAAGCAAGCCGGACAATGACAAACAATTTTTGACTCAGCACACTAGTGTGCTGTTCACCACCTTCCCTACTGAGTATTTATAATTCAGGATATACCGGGGCTCATCAATATTCGTAAAGGTTTCTTTCTCCCCGGCTCCGACCTCTTCCACGATACCTGTAAAATTTTATGGATTATTATACTCAACACTAAAACCAAATTTCAAAAAAATAAAATACTGGTAAAAGTACAGGTAAAGGTGAAGAAAAACAAACCATTCACCAGGCATATCAAAAGACGTTATAAGTTTTATCTTAAAAACCCAACAAACTCAAGAAACGTGAGAAACTTAATGAAAGAAGTGTCAAATATTGACAGCTTTTTTTCATAGGTAACCCCATAAAGCACGCTATTTGGTGGTATAATTATCAGCATGCAGGTCTATATAAACGGGAAGATCGTACCGTCGCAGGAAGCAGTAGTCTCAGTCTTTGACCACGGCTTTCTTTATGGGGATGGCATTTATGAGACCATGCTCGTTTACGACGGTGTGATTTTCAAGCTCGATGAACACCTGCAGAGGCTTTACCGCTCTGCGTCCCTGACAGGGCTGACGATACCTCTTGACACAGACCTCCTCAAGATCGCCCTTTACGATACTCTTCTTGCCAATGCACTCAAGGACGCCTATGTAAGGCTGACCGTCTCGAGAGGGCATGGTCCAATCGGTCTCGACCCGGAGCTCTGTTCTCAACCCACTATCGTCATCATGGCACAGAAATCAAAGGATTACCCCCCGACATTCTATGAAAAGGGCATACACATTATCATTGCAGAGACGAGGAGAAATCTTAAAGAGGCTATTGATCCACGCATAAAATCACTGAACTTTCTAAATAATATTCTTGCAAAGATAGAAGCAATCAGGGTCAACGCATATGAGGCAATCATGTTGAATGCCCGCAACCGGCTCTCGGAAGGCACGGTCAGCAATATCTTCTTCCTGAAGGACGATATCCTCTGCACCCCCTCTGTTGCGTGCGGTATACTTGACGGCATAACACGGGGGATTGCTATAGACCTTGCGGTCAGAGAAGACCTGGGGGTTTTGGAGGGTGAGTTCACGAAAGAAGACATATATGCTGCTACCGAGGTTTTTATCACGAATACATCCCTTGAGGTCATGCCGGTCTCAAAGGTTGACAGTACTATATATCCTGTCGGAAAGGTCACGAAACGCCTGCACAGTGCATACAAGCAGGAGGTAGGATCTTATGTTGCCCGTGTCAGGGCTGAAGGCCCTTCGCTGTGGGGGCAGGAGAGATAGGGAATTTAGAGGGATGGTGAGAGGGATTTATACATGAATCAAAAAGACATTGCGAAACTCATCGACCACACGCTCCTCAGACCCGATGCTTCATATTCCGATATAAAAAGGCTCTGTCAGGAAGCGCTCCGGTTCGGATTTCAGTCAGTATGTGTTTATCCTTATTACATAAGCGATGCAAAAAACCTCCTTCAGGGGAGTCATGTCCGCATAACCACTGTCACAGGATTCCCTTCCGGAATGACAACTACTCAGGGAAAAGTCTTTGAGGCCATGAATGCAGCCCTTGAAGGCGCTCATGAGATTGACATGGTGATCAATACAGGCGCACTGAAATCAGGCAGATGGGATATTGTCGCAAAAGACATATCTGACGTCATGGCAGCAACAAAAGGACTCGTCCATAAGGTCATCATCGAGACATGCTATCTCACCCCCTCTGAAAAAAAGAAGGTTGTCGGGACAGTCCTCGATGCAGGTGCTGCATTTGTAAAGACCTCAACCGGTTTTGGTCCCGGAGGCGCACGGATAAGGGACATCAGGCTGATAAAGTCTATCGTTGGAGACAAGGCAGGGATAAAGGCAGCAGGCGGGATACGGACGCTGAAACAGGTTCTCGCCCTGTTAGATGCAGGCGCTACACGGATAGGGACGTCATCGGGCGTACAAATTATAAAACAATTGAGCTAAAAGCACAGGTAAGGTAGGCACTAAGAAGTAATCACTACGCAGGCAGGTGCATTTTTTGGGTTAAACACCTCCAGAGTGTAGCAGCAATCTGCCGAGCAAGCTAAGACTCATAACTTTCCTGACAAATACCACATGAAAGTCTTCCTGATACCTTCTTCCAGAGAGACCTTCGGATTCCAGCCAAGAGACTTTATTCTGGAAATATCCAACAGTTTCCTTGGCGTGCCGTCGGGTTTTGTGGTATCCCACTCTATGTCACCTTTAAAACCGGCAATCTCTTTTACCATCTCTGCAAGGTCTTTAATCGCACCGTCTTTGCCGGTGCCGATGTTAACAAACTCTCCGGTTTCCTGGTAACCGTACCGCTCCATGAGGAAGACGCAGGCATCTGCAAGGTCGTCAACGTAAAGAAACTCCCGGTAAGGACTTCCTGTACCCCACAGGGTAACGACAGTGTTACTAATAAGGTCATTACGATGAACTCTGTATGTCATTCTCGGAGTTCTTAAGCTGTCATCCGGTGCCTTTCCGGATTCCCCGGTCCCTCCAAAAGGACGGCGGGCAAGCAAGCCGGAGGATGACATGGATGCAGTCTTATTTTTTGATTTTATGTTTTGAGTATCAGGTGTGAAGTTTTTGGTTTTTATACCGACTTCTGAGAACAAATCTGTTATTTCTTCATTGCTCAACTGCGCAACGTCATAGCCTCGTACCGGATATTTTTTCAAATCCTTCCTGATAGCAACAAAATCGTTATTCTGCAGACACTTACCCAGATGGAATTTTCTTATCAAGGCCGGCAGGACATGGGAAGTCTCCAGGTCGAAATTGTCATTCGGGCCGTAGAGGTTTGTCGGCATTACAGAGATAAAGTTTGTTCCGTATTGCTCATTGTAATACCTGCATAGCTTTATGGCAGATATCTTTGCTATTGCATAGGGCTCATTCGTCGGCTCCAGTTCACCAGTCAGCAGATATTCCTCCTTCATAGGTTGCGCTGCAAACTTCGGGTAGATGCAGGACGACCCCAGATTAAGGAGTTTCTTTACACCACGGGTATACGATGCATGTATGATATTGGCCGCAATCATAATATTGTCGTAAATAAACTCAGCCCTGTAGGTATCATTGGCAAGAATACCGCCTACTTTCGCAGCAGCAAGGAAGACGTATTCAGGCTTTTCCTTTTTAAAAAACCTTGCAGTAGCGCCCTGATCCCGAAGGTCAAGCTGCCTGCTCCTCCTCGTGATGATATTGGTATACCCCTTCTCCTTCAGCCTTCTCATGATTGCAGAACCGACAAGCCCGCGATGACCGGAGACATATATTTTAGAATCAAAGTCCATTATATGTAGTGTTAAGTTTTAGGTGTTAAGTGTTGAGTGTTTCTCTCGTTTTTTAGTTTTTTCAGTTTCTTTAGTTTATCTGGTTTCTAAAGTTTTTTTAGTTGATTAAAAAGACTGCCGGACAAACCAGAGAAACTAAAGAAAATAGATGAACTGGATAAACTAAATGAACCGATAAACTAGAAAAAATGAACCGTTTTTATTTTCTCTCCCTGATTTTTTCGTAGAACGAGAAGTCGTGGTTGGTGTAGGTAAAATTCTTTCTTGCACAGACCCTTATCCCGGCACCGACAGGAGGCAACCCGATCATCTTCATATCAAAATCGACCATGATCTTGACAAGTTCATGAAATGTCGTCCGTGGCTTCCATCCGAGCTTCTTCTTTGCCTTTGAAATATCAGCCTTGAGAAAATCGACCTCTGTAGGGCGGAAATAGCGCGAATCGACCTCTATGAGCGTATCACCGGCCTTCGGGAGTACGCAGTATGAACGTGGGGCTACCGACTGAACGATGCCTTTTTCCCTGACCCCTCTGTCTTTCCACCTTATGTTGATGCCGGCGTAGGAAAATGCCTTTTCTACAAACTCTCTCACTGAATGGCTTTCGCCTGTTCCGACTGCATAATCAGCAGGCTGTTCCTGCTGAAGCATAAGCCACATCATCTCAACATATTCCGGGGCAAACCCCCAGTCCCTTTTTGCGTTCAGGTTCCCGAGGTAGAGCTTTTTCTGTCTTCCGGCGAGGATATTTGCAACCGCCATAGTGATCTTCCTCGTCACAAAGGTCTCGCCCCTTCGCGGTGATTCATGGTTGAAGAGAATCCCGTTGCACGCAAACATGTTGTAGCCTTCCCTGTAATTTGCAACCATCCAGTAGGCATAAACCTTTGCTGCCGAGTACGGACTGCGGGGCTGAAAAGGGGTCTTTTCATTCTGGGGCGGTTTCGCAGAACCGAACATCTCGGATGACGATGCCTGATAGAACCTTGTCTTTATTCCGCTTCTCCTTATGGCCTCGAGCAGCCTCGTTGTGCCGAGCGCGGTAACGTCACCCGTATATTCAGGCATATCAAAACTCACACGCACATGGCTCTGGGCACCGAGGTGGTATATCTCATCCGGTTTCACGTTATAGATGATGTTCGCAAGCTGTCCTGAATCCGAGAGGTCGCCGTAGTGCAGGAATAATCTAACTCCCGGTATGTGCGGGTCAGTGTAGATGTGGTCTATCCTTCCGGTGTTGAATGTGCTCGCACGCCGGATGAGGCCGTGGACCTCGTATTTCTTTGACAGTAATAGCTCAGCAAGATAAGACCCGTCCTGTCCGGTGATGCCGGTGATCAAAGCACGTTTCATAACACCTCCTTTTTATTAGTTTATTTAGTTTCTTTGGTTTCTATAGGTTTTTGGTTCTTTAGTTTGTAAGGTCTTTTTTATTAACCCGAAAAATGCATTTATCGGAAGCAACGTTATCTGAAAAGTCTTTTGTCCCGACAAAAGTCGGGATTGAAATTAAAAGACTTTGAAGGCGACTTTGCCTCCGATTCAACAATCAATTGCTTTTTGGGGGTTAACTAAAAAAACTAAATTAACAAAATAAACTTCATATAAAGTTTATCTGCCGTATATATCTTCTTTTCTCTCGATGTCGTCTTCCCCGACGTATTCGCCGTTCTGTACCTCGATGATCTCAAGCGGCACCTTGCCGGGGTTTTCAAGCCGGTGAAGGGTTGACTTGGGAACATAGGCGGACTCATTTTCGTGAACGAGCTTTAAACTATCACCTATAGTGACTTTTGCCGTACCCTTTATCACGACCCAGTGTTCAGAGCGATGGTAGTGCATCTGAAGGCTAAGCCTTGCAAGCGGGTTTACAACAACCCTTTTCAGTTTGTATCGTTCGCCTTCCTCGAGGACCGTGTAGTTTCCCCACGGGCGGAACGTCGTGACGTGCTCTGTAGGCTCTGTGCGATTTTCCTGTTTCAGCTTATCTACAACATCCTTTACCTTCTGGGCTTGTCCCTTTTTTGAAATGAGGATTGCATCATCGGTCTCGATAACAAGGCTGTCCTCGAGCCCGATAGTGGTGATAAGCCGTTTACTCCCGAGGACCATAGTGTTTTTTGTATCCAGGGTTATTACGTCACCCCTTTTTATATTCCCATCTTCATCACTCCGGAGGAGCTCAAACAGTGAATCCCACGAGCCGATATCGTTCCAGTACATATCCACCGGCATGGTAACGACCCTGCCGGATCTCTCCATGACAGCGAAATCTATGGATATGTCCGGCATGTTCGTGAAACGGCCGGTCATTTCTTCAAAACTGCCTTCGAGCATTGCATGGATTTCAGGTGCGAATCTACGGAACTCGTCAATGATCGTACTGATGCTGAAGGCAAACATCCCTGAGTTCCAGTAATAGGTCCCTTCTTCAATATATCTCTTTGCTGTATCCAGATCAGGCTTTTCAGTAAAGGTCTCTGCCTTAAAGCATTCGACATGCCTGCCGGCTTGCAAGCTTACCGGCTTGCCGGCTTTTATGTATCCGTACCCGGTCTCAGGCCTTGCCGGTTTTATACCGAAGGTGACAATATACCCTTCTTTTGCAACCTGTTCTGCCTTCATTGCGTATTCCCTGAACCGCTCCTTCGGACGAATAACATGATCGGACGGAAAAATAAAGAGCACTTCGTCCGGCTCACATCCTATTTTATCGAGACAGTACTTTGTACCAAAAGCTATTGCAGGGGCAGTATTCCTGCATGCAGGCTCTAAAATAATGTGAGGTGTCAGGTTTTGAGTGTCAGTTGCTGAGTGCTGTTTTTTAGATTTTCTCTTTTTAATTTTGGATTTTGGAATCTTGATTTCGGATTTATTATTCCGGGTGTTGAATACGCTATTAAGGTCGGAAAGGACATGGAATTTATACTCATTATTGGTCATGACAATGATATCCTCAGGGCGGGCGATATGGAGAAGTCTGTCTACAGTCTGCTGCAGAAGGGACTGATCCCCGGTCAGGCGCAGAAACTGCTTGGGATAATTTTTCCTGCTCAACGGCCATAGCCGTGTTCCTGTTCCACCGGCGAGGATGATTGCTTTCATACAAACCTCCAGGAATACAAGGTTAAGGTCAAGAAAAAAAATATATACTCAGTCTTAGCATTAGCCTGTTTTTTATTCATCTTTTCTCAACACCAGCCCCAGCCTCAGCATCAGCCTTTGCTTTTTTGAGTTCTTCTTCAAGGAATGACCTGTACAGGGTTAGTGATTGTTCGTCTTCTGCCTCGAAGCGCATGACGATTGACGGCTGGGTATTGCTCGACCTCACCAGTCCCCATCCCTTCTCGAAAATAACCCGTGCTCCGTCTATATCATATATCTTCTTTATCAATAAGGGGCCGCTGCCTGACAGACTGTAATCCTTGCACCGTTTCACAAGGCTCTCGACCCTTGCCTTTTTTTGATCCTCCGGACAATCAACGCGGATTTCCGGGGTATAGTACATGTGCGGGATGTCTGCAAGCAGTTCCTGCAGCCCGAGACCCGTCTTTTTCATTATCTCGATCAACCGGAAGGTCGCATAAAGTGCATCATCATAACCATAGTAATCATCTGCAATAAATATATGACCGCTGAACTCACCGGCAAGCACGGCGCCTTCCTGTTTCATCTTGTCCTTCACAAGGGAATGCCCGGTCTTCCACATGATTGCCCTGCCCCCGTTTCTTTCGACATCGTCAAACACGACCTGCGAACATTTCACATCTCCGATTATTGCTGCTCCCGGCACCCTTTTCAGGATATCCCGCGACAGGATAATCATCAGTTGATCGCCCCATACGATATTCCCGGAACTATCAATAACGCCTATCCTGTCTGCGTCGCCGTCGTATCCGACACCGATATCCGCTCCTTTTTCTTCTGTTATCCTGATCAGGTCTTTTAAATTCTCCGGCACCGTGGGGTCCGGATGATGATTGGGGAAACGTCCGTCTGGTTCACAGTAAAGACGGATGACCTCACAGCCCATTGCCTCAAGAACAACCGTGACCACTAACCCTGCTGTCCCGTTGCCCGCATCGACGACCACCTTTATCTTCCTGTATTCTTCACCCGACAAATAGGAAAACCTCCTTACCATGAAATCATGATATGCAGAGATAATATCGAAATTCGCTATTTGTCCCAGGACAGGGAATTCCTTCCATGACCTTTCCTCTATAATCTTTCTGATCTTCTGAATCTCCTCACCGAAGATCGTGTCTTTCCCGATACTGAGCTTGAATCCATTGTATTCAGGAGGGTTATGGCTCCCTGTCACCATGATGCCGCCATCGAGGTCGAGATGATACATGGAAAAATACTGAAGCGGCGTAGGACAGAGACCAATATCACAGACGTTGATCCCCATTGATATCATTCCTTTTATAATATATGTTGCTAGGTTTTTTGAACTCAACCTCACGTCCCTGCCGACACTTGCCTTCCTTGCGTCCGGTTTTTCTCTTCTCAGGAGCGTACCGAATGATTTCCCGAGATAAAACGCAAAGTTATTATCAATGTCCTGTCCTGTAATTCCCCGAATGTCATACGCCCTGAAAATCTTATCGTCAATCATAAAATCGTGAACCGTAAATCGTAAATTGTAAATTTTTTATAGTGGTTATAGGGTCTATTGAGTTTTTGTGGTCTCTTTATTAAGTTTATTGCTGTTGTTATTCTCGCTGTTTTCCTTTCTCAATACCTCTATCTCCTCTTTCAGTCTTTCATATTCTTCGGTCTTTAGCTGGAGGAAGTTGCAGGTCTGTATCACCTTTTCACTCAAACCTTCAGGGGTTAGATAATACATATAAGCGATCTTGTGCTTTGAATTTTTGAAGCGCTTTGCCTTGATATAGCCTTTCTTCAGCAACTGATTCACAAGATAGTTCACCCTTCCAAGGCTCACTCCGATCCTTTTCGACAGCTCGCGCTGCGAAAGGGTCCCGTCCCTTGCTAACTCACGGAGTGTTTTAAACTGCGATTCGTCCACGATAAAGAATCAGGTTAAAGTTGAGAAAGATTAAAAAATATAAAAGATTATCCGTAATTTTTCGAGCTTAACCTCAACCTTTTTTAAATCAGCCTCAGCCCCGATCTGGGTTTTTGGGACAGGCTACCGCCATTGTCTGATCTGTCTCAGGCGAAAAGACACAGAAATTAATGCGTTCAAGCACTGAACTCAGTTTAAAAAACCTGTAAAGAGTTGTCAAGGAATTCTACCGGAAAATGCATATATCAGGCACGAGATTGTCTGAAAAGTCTTTTGCAGCAACACCCTGTTCATGTTGTAATAGCCTTCCGCTCTGCAATTCAGATGATAAGCTTCCCCCTTACCCAGTGCATATGGTTCATATACCATTCTACTGTTTTTTCTATACCCTCTGAAAATTTTGTTACGTTTTTCCAGCCGGTCTGTTCACATATTTTCTCTGCGTTCAGGGAATACCTGAAATCATGTCCCAATCTGTCCTTCACAAATTCTATAAGGTTTTCGGGTTTTCCCAGTATGCCCAGGATCGTCTTCACCACATCGATATTCCTCTTTTCTTCACCGCTGCCGACATTATATATCTCGCCGACGATTCCCTTCTCAAGAACAGAGAAGACCGCTTCAGCGCAATCTTCAACATAGAGCCATTCCCTTATATTCTCACCCTGACCGTAGACCGGGATTTTTTCATCTCTGACAGCCTTGTAAATGATGACCGGTATCAATTTTTCAGGATACTGCCAGGGACCGTAGTTGTTCGATGGCCTGACCGTTATCACGGGCACGCCGTATGTCCTCTCATAAGCCCTCCCGAGCATATCAGCAGATGCCTTGCTCACCGAATATGGTGAGCTCGGATTCAGTGGTGTTGTTTCTTTGAACTGTCCTTCTCTTTTCAGCTCACCATAGACCTCATCAGTCGATATATTGAGAAATCTCTCCACCTCAAACTTTCTCGCCATGTCGAGGACAATCTGAGTGCCCTTTATATTTGTTTCCATGAATGGAGTTGCATCATCAATGCTCCTGTCAACGTGGCTTTCAGCAGCCCAATGTATAACACCACCGGGCTTCTCTTTTCCGAAGACAGTTTCCATAGAAACACTGTCAGCTATATCTACCCTGTAGAACGTGATATCATTTTCGACCCCTTTCAAACGCTCAATATCACCAGCGTATGTCAGTTTATCTACAACCACAACGGTATACCCCCTGCTCACACCGCTCCTTACAAATTCGCTCCCTATAAAGCCTGCGCCGCCTGTGACAAGGATTTTCATGGGTTTATTGTGTCATCAAAGAAGGTCACTGGTCAATAGTCAAGGTGGTTTCTTTTGTTTCTATAGTTTATCTTGTTTAACCCAAAAACTGCATTTATCGGAGGCAATGTTGTCTGAAAAGTCTTTTGTCCCGACAAAAGTCGGGATTGAAATCAAAAGACTTTGAAGGCGACTTGCCGCCGGTTCAATCAACCAATTGCATTTTTCGGGTTAATGAATAAGATTATATGACAAGAGACAAATCAGATAACCTGGTGTATTGTCCCATAAAAAGGTTTTTCAATTCTGGGTGACAGAAAGTGTATAGATCTGTTAGGGACAGACCCTCAACAACTTTTATTCACTTTTTTCACTGGTAATTTTCACATACCGTTCGATGCCGAGCTTCCAATCCGGGATATCCACATTCAGCTCCTGAGACAGCTTACGGTGTGACAGCGCAGAGAAATAGGGTCTTTTAGCAGGTGAAGGGAAATAATCTGAAGTTACGGGCAACACGACGTTGTCCATCTCCATCTGCTCGATATAATACCTTGCTACTTCATATCGTGATGCATATCCACTGTTCGTGAGATGGTACAGGCCCCTCAGACCTTTATTCAATGCGAACAGTGTTACATTAACAATATCCTCCGTATACGTTGGTACGGAAACCTGGTCACTGACAATCTTTAAAGTCCTGTTCTTCCGGGCCCATTCTGACAATCTGTAGAGGAAATTGTTCCGCCCTTCACCGAATACCCAACTCACCCTGAACAGGAGATAGTTATCCGTCTCCTGTCTCAACAACTGCTCGCCCTCCCGTTTGCTTTCTCCGTACCTGTTTAAAGGATTTGGCTCGTCTTCTTCTATATAGAAATCTTCTTTTGTCCCATCGAATACATAATCAGTACTGAAATGTATTAAGAGGATGTTCTTGTCCTTACAGGCTATCGCCAGGTTTTTTACTCCTGTTGCATTGACGCTCCGGGCCGAATCAAAATCATCTTCAGCCTTGTCTACGGAATTATAGGAGGCACAGTTTATGACAACATCCGGGATATGTTCGGAAATCCTTTCTTTGACAGCATGAGAATCAGAGATGTCGAGGCCTTGTCTGTCAAAGGTAACTACCGCATGCTCGTGGTTCTGTAACGTCTTCTGGAACTGCCGTGCGAGCTGACCCATTGCTCCGGTTACAAGAAATTTCATTACAACCTCCTGCTAGTGTCCTGAGTCATAAATGCCTTGCATTAGTTCTCTCTAGTGTCATTCCCCGACTTGATCGGGGAATCCGGTTGTTTCAAAGGCTTCTGGATTGTCCGGTCAAGCCGGACAATGACAAACAATTTTTGACTCAGGACAATAGCAAAACAAAACCGCTGTGAGCACGTGAACTGTTGAACTGTTCGGCATGTCGTTATAATCCCTTAATTCCTCAATCCCTCAATTATCTGTATGTAAAATTGATATCTGCATCTTTTAATAACGGAAAACGAGCATCCTTTTCAGAGAGCACAGGGTCTTTGACCGGCCAAAGGATATTGATATCAGGGTCATTCCAGATGATGCCCCTGTCATCTCCGGGGGCATATTCTTTCGTACATTTATAGAAAACATCAGCAGTCTCACTCAAGACAACAAACCCGTGGGCAAACTGAGGGGGTATATACAGTATATGTTTATTTTCTTCTGACAGTTCCTTACTTAACCATCGGCCAAAAGTTGGAGAGCCTTTCCTTATATCAACAGCCACATCAAATATTTTTCCTTTTAAACACTGGACGAGCTTTCCCTGTGCATTAGGGTTCTTTTGAAAGTGAAGGCCTCTAAGGATACCCCGGGCAGAATGAGAGAAATTATCCTGAACGAAGTAATCTGTTATACCGACATGTATAAAGTCGGAGTATTTATACGTCTCCATGAAAAAACCCCGTCCATCGGGAAAGATTTCAGGTTCTATAAGAACGACCCCGGGAATGTCCAGTTTTTTACAGGTAAACGGCATAACTCTCTGAAAAAGTTCCGGCCGGCCGGCTTGCCAGCTTTTTGGTTTGTCAGTTTTTTATTAATCTTATGAGGTACTGACCGTACTCATTGTGGTTAAGGGTTTGAGCGATCTCCCGTAACTGCTCCCTGGTAATGTAACCTAAACTGTATGCGATCTCCTCGATACAGGCAATCTTCAAACCCTGCCTTTTCTCTATGGTGGCAATAAACTCAGACGCCTCAGCGAGACTGCTGTGCGTACCGGTATCAAGCCAGGCATAACCCCTTCCCAACAGTTCAACCCGCAGTTTTCCCCGTCGCAGATATTCCCTGTTTACATCCGTTATCTCAAGCTCATTCCTCTGTGAGGGTTTAAGGTTTTTCGCTATCTCGATAACCTCATTCCCGTAAAAATAAAGGCCTGTCACCGCATAGCGTGATTTTGGCTTTTTTGGCTTTTCCTCAATTGAAAGCACCCTTCCTTTTTCATCAAAGTCAACGACACCGTAACGTTCAGGGTCGGTGACATAATAGCCGAATATTGTTGCACCGCCCTGTGTCCGTATATCGTTCGCTGCTTTCTTGAGCAATTCAGTGAAGCCATGGCCATAGAAGATATTGTCACCGAGGATAAGGCAAACATCATCATTCCCCATAAATTTCTCCCCGATAATGAATGCCTCTGCAATGCCGCCGGGACGCGGCTGTTCTTTGTAGAAAAATCTGAGTCCCAGGTGCTTCCCGTCGCGGAATATGCATTTAAACCGGGGCAGGTCCTGCGGAGTCGAGATGATGAGGATATCCCTGATATGCGCGAGCATTAGTATTGACAGGGGATAGTAGATCATCGGCTTGTCATATACGGGGAGGAGCTGCTTGCAGACAGCGAGTGTTACGGGATAAAGACGTGTCCCTATGCCTCCGGCCAGAATAATGCCTTTCATAGAACCCTATTTTAGCGCATCAGTAAGTCAATTTCTACATTAAAAAACATTCAACGTTCAATGTTCTATGTGTTCAAAACCCGTAACTCGTAAAGTGTAAAGAGTTTTTAGTTACATATAACTTAAAACTGTTCTTAATTATCCCGTTTCACCTGTGAGCTATCGGCTATCAGCTATCTTTCGTGCATTGCTACAGTTTCTTCAGAAAATGCCTGTCGAGTTCTATCTTGTAATGGATTGTTTCAAGGAGGATCATGACCCGCTCGTTCCCTTTTATTTCCCGCTCGAATATCCCGTAGAAATTCCTGAATGGCCCTTCGCGAATAATAACCCGCTCGCCGCTCTCGAACCTCTCCGGTTTTATCACGACAACATCCCCCTCTTCCATGCTTTCCCTTATGGCATCGATAATCTCATCACGGACAACTATCGGATGCTGCTTGCCGACAATATACCTCACACCTCGCGTATATGTAATAAGGTGGGCATACTTTTCCTTATCAAAACGTGCAAACATATAACAGGGGAAGAGCGGTTCGATTACATCCACAAGTTTGTTGCGTTTATATTTCTTTGTTCTGTATTTAGGGTTCAGAACATTGAGCCCTATACCATGAAGGCTACCGGCAACTGTGTCCTCCTTGCCCGGTTTTGTATAGATGACATACCACATCATTAGTAATCGTCCTACGGTAACAGTTACGATGCCTGTCCTGTTAAGTAAAATTCACTACTTCACGGAGATAGCTTCATTGTACGGTAACATCGATCGTCCTTTTACGTTGCCGAAATACGTCTCACGCAAGATATGAACTGCGTTACCGACTAATGTTTAAAGTTCAAAAAACGTAAATCATAAAGTGTAAATTGTGTATTCATTATGAAAAAGCTAGTGTGCTGTCTCTAACAGATCTATACATTAATTTCTTTCGTCATTCCCGTGTACAGACTGTGTCACAATTACAGAAAACATTGAATTGCAGTAATATTCGACATTACACCTTTCTCTTTAAAAGTTTTTCTCGAATTACTATCATTGTTTTATCCAAATCAGGGCTTATTTCATGTAATACGTCTTGTTTGCGCAAGTATCCTTTCATTAATCATC